>Ga0172372_10002639_pt1 | contig 27045 bp, 26 predicted proteins | sample LakKiv5m_2_FD_114544 | JGI IMG/M metagenome (GOLD analysis project Ga0172372, IMG submission 114544) | Freshwater microbial communities from Kabuno Bay, South-Kivu, Congo - kab_092012_9.5m | ecosystem: Environmental > Aquatic > Freshwater > Lake | place: Democratic Republic of the Congo...
ACGTGCTGTTGAACGTGCTGTTGAACGTGCTGTTGAACGGGCTGTTGAACGGGCTGTTGGATGGGCTGTTGGATGGGCTGTTGGATGGGCTGTTGGACGGCCGTGGCGAACCTCGAATCCCCGATTCGAAACATTCGTTTCATTGACTATACTTGCTGGAACAGTCGTGCCACATCGATCTCGGGCTCAAGCCTGGGGGCGTAAACGGCGCAGCAACAGCGCCACGCGCCGTCGCCCTCTTCACATCGCCTCCTTGATTCACCTGTCGATGTCCCCAAGCACTTCCTCAGCCGACAGCGCCGCTGCCGGCGCCGCGCAGCGTCGTCACGAGGTCTGGGACGATCTGCAGGCCGTGGCGCGGCCCGACTCCCGCTTCCATCTGCGCTTCTCGGCCTTCATCCCCGACTTCGACGGCTCGGACGAGGCCACCGAACGTCTGCTGGCACATCTGCAGGTAAGCGCAGCGGCCGCATCGACCATGGGCGCCACCCCGCACCTGATGGTGACTCCCGACAACAGCCTGACCGGCCTGCGCCAAAGCCTGATCGAGGCCGGCTGCAGCCTGGTCGTGCCGAGCTACAACCTCGCGCGAGGCTTTCGCCACTTCGCGCCGGGCGCGGTGCCGCCAGCGCTGGCGCGCTACGCCGCATGGCTCGACGGCGTGGAGCACTTCGGGGCCCCGGTGTCGCTGTCGGGGCTGGCCGCGCTCGGGCGATTCGACGCCGTGGTGACCGGCTCCTCGGCCGTAGCCCTGTCGGGCGTGCGCTTCGGCCGGGGACACGGCTACTTCGACCTCGAATGGCGGCTGTTCGCCGAACTCGGCCTGGTCGACGAGCGCACGCCGGTGGCCACGCTCGTGCACGACCTTCAGGTGCTGGAGCGTCCCCTGATGGCCAGCCCCGACGACGTGCCCGTGGACCTGATCGCCACGCCCACGCGCATGCTGTCGGTGAGCCGGCCGCACACCCGCCCGCGCCGCATGGACTGGGCCCTGGTCGACGAGGACATGGTGGCCGCCATCCCGCCCCTGGCCGAGTTGCAGCGCAGCCTGGGGCTGGCGCCGCCGCAGGCGCAAGCGGCCCACCCGCCCGTGGCGCATCGCTCGCCCGCCAGCCAGGCCTGCGTGGCCGCCACCCGCATGCCGGCCCGCTTCCCGAAGTCTCCCTCCGTCCCCCACCCTCAACCCCCTGGAGCCTGACCATGACCCTGTCCCGCCGCCACTTCCTGCACGCCGGTGCCGCCACCGGCCTGGCCGCCTCGCCCCTGCTCGGACGTGCGCAAGCCCTGCGCCCGCTGACGCTGCAGGCCGCCTGGATCAACGACGCCGAGTTCATGGGCTATTACGTGGGCATGGAAAAGGGCTGGTACGCCGCCGAGGGCCTGGACCTGAAGTACCTGCCCGGCGGCCCCGATGTGATCCCCGAGGCCTCGGTGCTGTCGAAGAAGGCCGACGTCGCGCTGTCGACGGTCGAGACCGTGATCAAGGCCATCACGACGCAGCGCGCCCCGCTGGTGATCATCGGCGCGCAGTACCAGAAGAACCCGATCGGCATCGTCAGCCTGGCCAGCAAGCCCATCCGCACCCCGGCCGACATGGTGGGCAAGACGATCGCCGTGCCGCCGGTCAACCGCCTGACGGTGGAGGCCGTGCTCAAGCTCAACGGCATCGACAAGAGCAAGGTGCGCATCGTCCCCTACGCCTACGACCCGACGCCGCTGCTCAAGGGCGAGATCGACGCCTCGCTGGACTTCACCACCAACGTGCCCTACACCATCAAGACCAAGGGCCAGGACGCGGTGAGCTTCCTGCTGGCCGACTTCAAGCTGCCGCTGTACAACGACGTGGTCGTCGTCACCAAAGACGTGCTGGCCAGCCGCCGTCGCGACCTGGTGGCCTTCCTGCGCGCCAGCCGCAAGGGCTGGGACGAGAACTTCAAGGACCCGGCCGCCTACCCGCCCAAGTACATGAGCACCTGGTTCAAGGGCACCGGGCGCAGCCTGGACAACGAGATCTTCTTCAACCGCGCGCAGGCGCCGCTGATGCAGCACCCGCAGGGCATCTTCGCGATGACGCCGCAGGCCATCCAGGGCAACATCGACGCGCTCAACGAGGTCGGCGTCAAGGCCTCGAAGGAGCACTTCGACACCTCGCTGCTGGCGGAAATCTGAGCGCGATGGGGACCTCCCAGCCGGGCGCGCGAAACGGCGACCGTCCGGTGCCTGGCGCCTACCCCGACAGGGGGCCCCGGACTTGAGCGCGCGCGAGATCCGCATCGACGGCGTCGAGCGCCGCTTCCCGCGCGCCGGGCAGCCGCCGCTGCTGGCGCTGGAGCGCGTCAGCCTCGACCTGCCCGCCGGCTCCTTCACGGCGCTGATCGGCCCGTCGGGCTGCGGCAAGTCCACCCTGCTGCGGCTGATCGCGGGCCTGGACGCGCCAGACGGCGGCACGCTGCAGGTCGGCGGCGCGGCCCCGCGCGTGCTGCAGCGCGAGGGCCGGCTGGGCATCGCCTTCCAGGACGCCTCGCTGCTGCCCTGGCGCTCGGTGGTGGACAACGTCGCCCTGCCGCTGGACATCACCGGGCGGCGCGACGCGGCCTCGCGCCAGCGCATCGCCGACCTGGTGGCGCTCGTCGGTCTCGACGGCTTCGAGCGCGCGCTGCCGGCGCAGCTGTCGGGCGGCATGCGCCAGCGCGTGGCGATCGCACGCGCCCTGGTGACCGAGCCCGACGTGCTGCTGCTCGACGAGCCCTTCGGCGCGCTCGACCAGATCCTGCGCCGCACGATGAACGTGGAGCTGCAGCGCATCTGGCTGCGCCGCGCCACCACGACAGTCCTCGTCACCCACGGCATTGACGAGGCCGTGTTCCTCGCCGACCGCGTGGTGGTGATGCATGGCAACCCCGGGCGCATCGCCGCGGTCGTCGACGTGCCCTTCGCCCGACCGCGCCCGCTGTCGCTCTTCGGCGACCCGGCCTTCCGCGCCCTGGAGGACACGGTGGCCGGCGTGCTCTACGGGCGCGAGGAAGGCGCGGCCGGATGACGCGGCCCGCACCGGCGCAGCACCGCGTCACGCTGCTCGGCCTGCTGTTGCTGGGCCTGGCCTGGGAGGTGGCGGGCCGGCTGGGCTGGGTCGGCGACGGCGCCCTGCCCGCGCCCAGCCAGATCGCGCGCCAGGCCTGGGCCGACCGGAGCGACTACCCGGCCCACATCGCCGGCACGCTGCGCACGGCAGCGGCGGGCTTTGCCATCGGCTGCGCGGTGGCCATCGCGCTCGGCCTGGCCTATGTGCGCTGGCCACGGCTGCAGCGCGCCATGGCGGGCGTGGACGTCACCGTCTTCGCGATGCCGGCCATCGCGCTCGTGCCCATCCTGATCATCGCGCTGCCCGGCGACGCGCCGCGCGTGGTGCTGGCCACCCTGTCGGTGTACTACCCGGTCATGGTCGCGGTGGTGCTGGGCCTGCGCCAGACCGACGCCCGGCTGATCGATCTGGTGCGGGTCTACGGTGGCGGCGAGGCGGCGGCGATGCGCTGGGTGCGCCTGCGCGGCGGCCTGCCCACGCTGCTGTCGGGGCTGCGCGTGGCCGCGCCGGCGGCGGTGCTGGGCTCGCTGCTGGCCGAGTTCGGCAGCGGCGCAAGCGCCGGGCTGGGCACCTACCTGATCGGCTCGCTCGGCCGCGCCGACCCGGCCCGCCTGTGGGGCATCGGCCTGGCCGCCACGGCGCTGAGCGCCCTGGCCTACCTTGCGGTCGACCTGATCGCCGCGCGCCACGCCGGCCACACCGTGGCAGCGTCGACGCCCGTGGGCACAGGCGGGAGCGACGACGCCGCCAACGTCCGCCCCGCCGGCTGGACGTCCCACGGCCTCACGCTGCTGGCCTTCGCCCTGCCCTTCCTGCTGTGGGAGGTCGGCACCTGGGGCCTGCGCCTGACCGAGGTCTCGGAAGTCGTCTACCGCGACCCGCTGGGTGTGTTGCGCCACCTGCTGTGGGACGAGACCGCGGCCGAAAACCGCGCCAGCCTCGCCAGCGCGCTGTCGCAGACGCTGCCCTACGCGCTGGGCGGCATGGCGCTGGGCCTGGCGGTCGCCTTCGCGCTGGCCATCGTCTCGCTGCTGTGGCCGCCGCTGGGCGCCACGCTGCTGCCGCTGTCGCTGGTGTCGCAGTCGATGCCGCTGGTGGCGCTGACGCCGCTGGTGGTGCTGGTGTTCGGGCGCGACACCGCCGGCATCCTCGCGATCACGGTGTCGGTGACCTTCTTCCCGGCCTTCGTCACCATCGCCCAGGGCCTGGCCCTGGTGCCGCCCGGGCTGCGCGACCTGGTCAGCGCCTGGGGCGGGCACCGCGGCGTGTGGCTGCAGCGTGTGGCCGTGCCCTGGGCCACACCCTACCTGTGCGCCGCGCTGCGCCTGGCCGCGCCGCGAGCGTTGCTGGGCGTGATGATCGCCGAGTGGCTGGCCACCGGCACCGGCCTGGGCAACCTGCTCAACGAGGCGCGCGGGATGATGGACTACGGCACCGTCTGGAGTGTGGCCGTGGTCTCGGTGGCGGTGGCGGTGGCGCTGCACGCCGCGGCCGCGGCGATCGAGCGCCGGGTGCTGCGCCGCTACGCCTTCGCGAGTTGAGCGCCTGCGACTACTCGCTTCACCCCGGCCCGCGCCCATCGAACCCCGATCACGACAAGAGGAGTCCTCCATGAACGCCCCCCTGCCCGCCGCCGCCACCGATTCGATGGACGCGAGCGCCGACCACAAGGGCTCGGTGCGCGAGCGCGTCTTCCAGGAACTGCGCCGCGTGGCGCTGCCCGACAGCCGCTTCCACTTCGACTTCGCCGAGTTCATCGCCGACTTCCAGGGCAGCGAGGCGGCCGCGCAGCGTCTGATGGCGCACCCGGTGTGGCAGCGCTCGCAGGTCGTCTTCATCACGCCCGACAACTGCCTGGAGTGGCTGCGCTGGCAGGCGCTGCAGCAGGGCAAGCGCGTGCTCATCACCACCTACTCGATCAAGCGAGGCTTCTGGCTGCTGGACCCGGCGCAGATCCCGGCCGAGCGGCTGCTCTACGCCGCGACGCTCGACGGCATGGAGCGCCACGCCCAGCCCCTGACGCTGGCGCAGATCCGCGCGCAACTGCCGCGCCTGGACTGCATGATCACCGGCACCGGCGCGATCAACGAGGAAGGCGTGCGCTTCGGCAAGGGCCACGGCTTCTTCGACGCCGAGTGGGGCATGCTCCACCGCATCGGCGTGATCGACGCGACGACGCCGGCCATCGCCCTGGTGCACGACTGCCAGGTGCTGCGCGAGACGCTGCACCCCGAGATCTTCGACACCGTGGCCGACCTGATCTTCACCCCCACGCGCACGATCGAGGTACACGACCCGCACAAGCCCACCTGCGGCATCGTCTGGGACTTGCTCGACCCGGTGATGTACGACACCATCCCGCCGCTGCAGGAGTTGAAGGCGCTCGAGCCGCAGCTGCCGCCGCGGGGCTGAGGAACGCCGCCGGGCAGCCCCCAGGCCGCCCCCACGCCGCCGTCAGGCCGCCACGCGGCACGAACAGACCTTCACCGCCCGGCCGCACCACACGCGCCCTGCCAGCCTGCGCCACCGCACCATCCCTGTCATCCGCCGCAAGGAACCCGCCATGTCGACGACGACGATGTCCCCCCCGGCCGCGCTGGCGCGGCTGCCCCGCGCGCGCCTGCCGGAGTTGCTGGCGCGCATGCCCAAGGCCGAGTTGCACCTGCACATCGAGGGCTCGCTCGAGCCCGAGCTGATCTTCGCGCTGGCGCAGCGCAACGGCGTGGCGCTGCCCTACCCCTCGGTGCAGGCGCTGCGCGCGGCCTACGCCTTCACCGCCCTGCAGAGCTTCCTGGACCTCTACTACGCCGGCGCCTCGGTGCTGCTGACGGAGGCCGACTTCACCGACATGGCGATGGCCTACTTCCGCCGTGCCGCCGCCGACGGCGTGGTCCACGCCGAGCTGTTCTTCGACCCGCAGACCCACACCGCCCGTGGCGTGGCCATGGGCGCGGTGATCGACGGCCTGGCGCGCGCGCAGGCGCAGGCGCAACGCGAGCTGGGCATCTCCAGCGCGTTGATCCTGTGCTTCCTGCGCCACCTCAGCGAGGACGAGGCCTTCGCCACGCTCGAGGCCGCGCTGCCCTGGCGCGACCGCTTCATCGGCGTGGGCCTGGACTCCAGCGAGCGCGGCCATCCACCGGAGAAGTTCTCGCGCGTGTTCGCGCGCTGCCGCGAACTTGGCCTGCACATCGTGGCGCACGCCGGCGAGGAAGGCCCTCCGGCCTACATCCGCACAGCGCTGGACGACCTGCAGGCAGAGCGCATCGACCACGGCGTGCGCTGCGTCGACGACCCCGCGCTGGTGGCCGAGCTGGCGCGGCGACGCATCCCGCTGACGGTGTGCCCGCTGTCCAACGTCAAGCTGTGCGTCTACCGCCGCATGGAGGACCACGTGCTGCCGGCGCTGCTGCAAGCCGGCCTGTGCGTGACGGTCAACGCCGACGACCCGGCCTACTTCGGCGGCTATGTGCTCGACAACTACCGCGCCCTGTTTGCCGCCCACCCCACACTGGGCGCCCAGGATGCCTGGCAACTGGCGGCCAACAGCTTCGAGGCGAGCTTCGTCGACGCGGCACGCAAGGCGCAGTGGCTGCGGGCCCTGGACGCCGTCGTGGAGGATCTGGCGATCCCCGGATGAGCCCGACGGGATGGGCCGGCCGCGAACGCCCTTACGCCCGTATGCCCGTACGCCCGTAGGCCTCTACGGGCGTCCCGTCGCACCGCCGCACGTCCGCAGGGGCCGGAACACACCGGCGGGACCCGACCTGCACACCGCCTGCACACCGCCTGCACGCCGCCAGCCCGGGCCGTAAACTCGGCGATCGATGCACCTGCTCAACGCCGACCTCCACAGCCACTCCACCGTCTCCGACGGCACCCTCGCCCCTCGAGTCCTGGCGCAGCGGGCGCGCGACCAGGGCGTCGAGTTGTGGTCGCTGACCGACCACGACGAGATCGGCGGTCAGGCCGAGGCGGCGGCGGCGGCGGCGTCGCTGGGCATGGACTACCTCACCGGCTGCGAGATCTCGGTGACCTTCATCGACGTCACCGTGCACATCGTCGGCCTGGGCTTCGATCCGCAGGACGAGGGCTTGCGCCAGGGGCTGCAGGCCACGCGGGGCGGGCGCGCTGCGCGCGCACGCGAGATGTCGGATGCGCTGGCGCGCGTGGGCATCGGCGGCGCCTACGAGGGCGCGCTGAAGTACGTGGGCAACCCGGACCTGATCTCGCGCACGCACTTCGCGCGCTTCCTCGTCGACAGCGGCGTGTGCGCCGACACGCACGAGGTCTTCCGGCGCTTCCTCACCGAGGGCAAGCCGGGCTATGTGCCGCACCGCTGGGCGGCCCTCGGCGAGGCCGTGCGCTGGATCACCCAGGCCGGCGGCGAGGCCGTGATCGCGCACCCGGCGCGCTATCGCTTCACGCCCACCGAGGAATACGCGCTGTTCAGCGAGTTCGCCGCGCACGGCGGGCGGGGTGTGGAGGTGGTGACCGGCGCGCACAACGTGGCCGAGCAGGTGCGTTATGCCGACATGGCGCTGGAGTTCGACCTGCTGGCCTCGCGCGGCAGCGACTTCCACTGCCCGCAGGAAAGCCGCATCGACCTGGGCACGCTGCCTGACCTGCCGGGCCGCGTCACCCCGGTGTGGGAGGCGCTGCAGTCGCGCGTGCAGCGCGCGGGCTGATCAGCGGGCCTCGCGGTTGAAGAGCGCCTCCATCGCCGCGTCGATCACCAGCGCGCACAGGCTGTACAGCACCGAGCCCACCAGCGCCGCGCCGAAGCCGGTGACATGCAGCCCCTCCAGGATGGAGGCGGCCGCCCAGAACAGCAGCGCGTTGATGACGAAGATGAACAGCCCCAGCGTCAGCATCGTCACCGGCAGCGTCAGCAGGATCAGCACCGGCCGCACCATGGCGTTGAACAGGCCGAGCACCAACGCGGCTACCAGCGCCGAGCCGTAGCCCAGCACCTCGACGCCGGCATACAGATGCGCCACCAGCAGCAAGGACGCGGCCAGCAGGGCCCAGCGCAGCAACAGTTTCATGACGAAAGAGGATAGCGCAGCCTGCAGACGGATACGCTGATCCAGGACAGTGCCCTCGAAGACGCACGGGTCCACAATCAAACGATGTCACAGACCTTCGAGGTCCATCCCACACACCCGCAGCCGCGCCTGCTGAAGCTGGCCGCGCAGGTCCTGCACGACGGCGGCGTGGCGGCCGTTCCCACGGACTCGAGCTATGCGCTGGTGTGTCACCTCGACGACAAGGACGCCGCCGAGGCGCTGCGGCGCATCCGCGGCGTCGACGCACGCCACCACCTGACGCTGCTGTGTCGCGACCTGAGCGAGCTCGCCACCTACGCCCGTGTCGACAACCGGCAATACCGCCTGCTCAAGCGCGCCACGCCCGGGCCCTACACCTTCATCCTCGAGGCCACGCGCGAGGTGCCCCGACGCCTGAGCCACCCCTCGCAGCGAACCATCGGCCTGCGCGTGCCCGACCACCCGGTGACGCAGGCCCTGCTGCAGACGCTGGGGCAGCCGCTGCTCGCCACGACGCTGATCCCCCCTGGTGAGACCGAGCCGCTGAACGACGCACAGGACATCCAGGATCGATACGGCCGCCAACTGCAGGCCATCGTGGACGCCGGCGCCTGCCCGGCGCAGCCCACCACTGTCGTCGACCTCAGTGGCGACGAGCCCACGCTTGTGCGGCTGGGCCGGGGCGATCCCGCGGAGATCGGGCTTTCGGCCTGAGGCCTGAGGCCTGAGGCCTGAGGCCTGAGGCCTCTTGCGGCGGCCTGCCAGGCTGCCGATGGGGACGCCGTCCGCGACAGCGTGTGGCGGCCGGTCCGGGCCGATGGCCCGGGCCGGCGCGCCGGATCAACGCTCAGGACGACCCGCGGGAGCCCTTGCGCCGGCCCGACCGGCCCGTGCCGCGGGCCTGCGCCTGCGGCACCTTCTGGCCCAGCCGGCTCTCGGTGCCGGCCATCAGCTTGCGGATGTTGGCCGAGTGGCGCCACACCAGCAGCAGGCTCATCGGGACGATGGCCAGCAGCGGCGCGCCGCCACCCCAGATCAGCAACTGGTAGAAGGGCGCGAACACCGCGGCGACGATCGAGCCCAGCGACACATAGCGCATGAAGCCCACGACCAGCGCCCAGCTCGCCAGCGTGGCCAGCCCGAGCAGCGGGTTCAGCGCCAGCAGCAAGCCGGCGGCCGTGGCCACGCCCTTGCCGCCCTGGAAGCGAAAGAACACCGGCCAGAGGTGGCCGAGGAAGGCTGCGAGCCCGACCAGCGCCACCGTCTGCCCGCCCAGGCCGAAACGCTCCTGCGCGAGCAGCGCCGCCACCACCGGCACGTAGCCCTTGAGCACGTCGAACACCAGCGTGAGCACCGCCGCGCCCTTGTGGCCCGAGCGCAGCACGTTGGTCGCCCCCGGGTTGCCCGAGCCGTAGCTGCGCGGATCGGCCAGCCCCATCATGCGGCTGAAGATCACGGCGAACGACATCGACCCGACCCCGTAGGCCAGGACGATCGCGACGAGCGAGGCGAGGACGCCGGGCATTTCCATGGTCGGGCCAGTGTAAGGGAGGCCACTCCGAGTGGGTCATCGGAGTGGGTCATCCCGCCCACTCGGGCAGACGAACGCCCCGACGGTGTCCAGTCGATGTCAGGCGTACATCAGGCCGACACCGGGCAGACACCAAGCAGACACCTGGCAGACACCAGGTCGGCATCAGGACGGCATCAGGCCGACACCCGGACGGCATCAGGCCGGCAAGGCGGCACGCGTGCGGCTGCGTGACCCGGGGCCGTCCGACCGCGGCGGCAGGTGGGCGTCGAACCATCCGGCCGCCAGCGCGGCCACGCGCGCCAGCGCCCCTGGCTCCTCGAACAGATGCCCCGCGCCTGGGACGATGCGCAGTTGCACCGGCGCGTGCATCCGCGCCATCGCCTGCTCGTTGAGGTCCAGGACGTCGGGGTCGGCGCCGCCGACGATCAGCAAGGTGGGCGCCGTCACCGCGGCCAGCGCGCCGGCGGCCAGATCAGGGCGCCCGCCGCGGCAGACGACGGCGCGGACACGGTCTCGCCGCAGGGCGCTGGCCACCAGGGCCGCCGCCGCGCCGGTGCTGGCGCCGAACAGGCCGACGGGCAGGTTGGCCAGCCGGCGCTGCGCCTGCGCCCAGTCCAGCGCCTGCGTCAGGCGGCGCGCCAGCAGCGGGATGTCGAAGACATGCCGCCGGTCCAGGGCCTCGTCGTCGGTGAGCAGGTCGAAGGCCAGCGTGGCCAAGCCGTGTCCGTGGAGGACCTCGGCGACCTCGCGGTTGCGCGGGCTCAGGCGGCTGGAGCCGCTGCCGTGCGCGAACAGCACCAGACCGCGGGGATGGTCCGGCACCGACAACACGGCCGGGCGGGCCTCGGGGCCGAGGCTGGGGTAGGTGGTGGGGTTCACAGTCGCTCCGGTCGTCGAGTCTGGCGCACCCGGATGCGGCGGACGCTGCGCCTGCGCAATCGGGCGCGAGATGCCCGCCCATCGCACCGGGCGCGCGCCGCGGGCACACCCGCCGGCGCCGCACGCCCGGCCTGGCCCGGCCACGGTTGGATCGCAGGGCATCCGGCCGTCGTCGCCCGGCGCGCACAGGGCACGTCCGGGGTGCACGCCTCCTGCGAGCCCTCAAGCCCTTGGGGCACCGGCACGGGCAGCATCGAAGCGCGAACGCCCCCCGCCACCGACCCGAGCCAGCCGACCCCGTGCCCACGACCGACACCCCACACCCGCCCTACGCCGACCGCCGCGAGGCCGGTCGTGCGCTGGCCGACGCCTTGGCGTCGCGCCACTGGGAGGCGCCGCCGGTGGTGCTGGCGCTGCCGCGCGGCGGCGTGCCGGTGGCGGTGGAGGTCGCGCAGCGCCTGCACGCGCCCATGGGCCTGCTGCTGGTGCGCAAGCTCGGCGCACCGAACCAGCCCGAACTGGCGGTCGGCGCGCTCGCGCAGCTGCAGCCGGACCTGCCACCGCTGCGGGTGACCGATGACGCGCTGATGCGCTGGACCGGCGCGACCGAGCAGACCCTGACCCGCGACACGCAGCGCGAGACGGCAGAACTTGCCCGGCGGCGCACGCGTTACCTGGCGGGCCGCACCCTGCCGCCCCTGGCCGGCCGCACCCTGATCCTGGTCGACGACGGCCTGGCCACCGGTGCGACGGCGCGTGCCGCAGCCCGGTGCGCGCGTCTGGCGCACCCGGCACGTGTCGTGCTGGCGGTGCCGGTGGCGCCCGCAGAGGCGGTGCGCGCCCTGGCGGCCGAGGTCGACGAGGTGCTGTGCCTGTGGCAGCCCCCGGCTTTCCACGCGGTCGGGGCGCACTACGCCGACTTCCGGCAGGTCGACGACGACGAGGTCGCCTCGGCGATGACCCGCCTGGACGGGAAGGCGTCCGAAGCCCGTGCCTGAGCGCGCCTGCCAGGCCCGGGCCGCAGCAATGGCCTGTGCCATGGCGAGGATGCGCAACGCCGCTGGCGTGGTCGAGGGCGGCTCGATCGGGTGCGCAGCGCTCTCACCCCCGGGGTGACGCAGGCCCTGAGCGGCATCTTCGGCGTGGTCAGGCATCCGCCAGCGCGGACATGCGGTCGACTGCCGGATTCAGGGCCAGACCTCACCGACGACGAAAAAAATCCGCCGACCCGTGGCAGGCGGGTCGGCGGGGTGGCACAGGCCCCCGGGCCCCGCCTTGCGGCGAGGACCCGGTCTGGGGTTGCCTGCATCCGGCCCGGCCCGGGGGGAGCCAGACCTGCGCCCGCTGGGCGGGCCCCCATCTGCGTCGGCGTCGGGCGGTGCCTGCCGCCGACGGTTCAGATCATGGCCCGCGCGGGCTGCGGGGCCTTGCGCGAACTCAGCACCGGCGCGATCCCGCGCGCCGCGTCGTCCTCGCGCTCGGCCGCCTCGGCGCGCAGGGCCACGCGCCAGGTGCCGCGGGTGACACGCTGGATGTCCTGCAGCAGCTTGGTGTCGATCAGCTCGATGTCCCGGTAGGTGACGCCGATGCAGCCCACCTGCTGCAGCGCCGTCAGCGCGCGGCTGACCGTCTCGTGCGCCACGCCGAGGTGGCTGGCGATGTCGCGCCGCGTCATGCGCAGGCGGATGCGCCGGTCGGAATAGCCCAGCGCGTTCTGGCGCCGGGCGTAATGCAGCAGGAAGCGCGCCACGCGCACCTCCGAGCTCGCGGCCGACATCAGGTACTGGGTGTCGCTGCGCCGCAGCAGTTCGGTGCCGACCGCGCGCTGGATCAACCGCTCGATGGCGGGCATGCGGCGCGACGCCGCCATCACCTCGGCAAAGGGCAGCGCGGCGACGGTGGAATCCTCCAGCGCGACGGCGCCGCTGGCGTGCCGGCCGCGGCTGATGCCGTCCAGGCCGATCATGTCGGCATGCAGGGCGAAGCCCAGCACCTGCTCGTAGCCTTCGGAGTCGACCTGCACGCACTTGAAGCTGCCGGCGCAGACGAAGTACAGGTACTCGAAGGGCGTGCCCTCGTGCACCAGCACCGCGTCGGCCTTGATGCGGCGCGTGGCGAAGGGCATGCGGTCGGTCTGGTCGCCGATGCCGTCGGGAATCCCTGCCCAACGCAGGAGGTCCGACGCGGTGCACCGGGCGGCAGCCGATGCCGCTCGGGCACGCGATGGGTCCAGGGTCTGGGGCGCGGGGGTGAGAAGGGTCATGGAAGCTCCCTGAGCAAGCGACGATCGTTGACAAGGCCTTCAGCTTCGCGCAAAGGCTGGCGTCGCGGTATCGGCGCGAGGCCGGAAACTGCCGTCGGACGGACGGTCGATGCACCACGCGGGTTCCGCGGCGTGAATCGGAATTTTCCGATGGCTTCCTCGGATGGACAATCCCGCATGCGCTTTCTGGAGAGTGTTTCCATGGGCGTGATCGATTTTTACTTTCAGACAAAACCGTTTGGACCGAGGATCCTGTAACCTCCTCGATGAAGGCGGATGAAGGCACGATTCCACATCGTGTGCTTCAGAAAGATCACGTCGTGTCGGGCACGATGGCCGCCACCGCGACGGCCGCGGGCCCGCATCCTTGCGTCCGCGCAATCGCCTGTGCACAGCCAGATCCGACGATGGCGCCATGGAAACGACCTTCCGGGAAACCGTCGATCCGATCGCCCTTCTCGGCGCGCGGTGTCCGCAGGCCTCCCCCCGCGAACACGCGGGCCTCCCGAGCGCGGCACACACCTGGGCGCCCCGTGTCGGACCGCTCGCCCCCCCTCCCGCGGCGCAGGGCGGGTGCATGGCCACAACCTCGGGGCGCGACGACTGTCCGAGAGCGCTCGCCGCCAGGGCCTCGGAGCGCGTGCGCATCTCGCGGGAGTTGCACGACGACCTCGGCCAGCGACTGCTGGCCCTGCGTCTGGATGTCGAACTGGCCGGACGTGTCACGCCGGAAGGCAACGCGCCCTTGCGTCGCGATCTGGCGCGGGTGCTGGCGGCGGTCGACGGCAGCATCGATGCCGTGCGCCGGATCGCCGCCGACCTGCGGCCCGCCGCCTTGGAGGGCATCGGTCTGGCAGAGGCCCTGCAGCGGCTCGGGCGGCAATGGGCCGACCGATGCGGCCTTCGGGTCGAATGGCTTGCGGGTTTTCCCGAAGAACTGCACAATGACCAGTCATCGGAGTTGTCCTGGGCGCTGTACCGGATGGCCCAGGAGTCGTTCGGCAACATCGCCCGTCATGCCCAGGCCCGTGTGGTCCGGCTGCGGTTGGTCAGGCAGGCCGGCGAGATCGTCTTCACCGTCGACGACGACGGGTGTGGAGCCAGCCCTCGAGAGGGCACCCCAGGTGAGCGCTGCGGACTGGGCCTGCAAGGCCTGGCAGAGCGCTTCGCCCTCCTGGGCGGGCGATTCCGCATGGTCGAGGGCGAACTCGGCGGATGCCGTGTCGAGGCGCGCGTGCCCTGGCCTGTCGCACACCCCGCCGGTCCGCTCCGCTTCGAAAAACAGCCCGCGCAGAACAGGAGCACCCATTGAGCAACCCGATCACCGGCGCCATCACGCTCGTGCTGGCCGACGACCATGAAATGCTGCGCGAGGGCCTGTGCCGGCTGTTGTCCACCGCGCCCGACATCGAGATCGTCGAGCAGGCGGGCAACGGTTTCGAGGTGCTGGAAGCCCTGCGACATCACCCGGTGGACATGCTCGTGACCGATCTGTCGATGCCCGGCATGCCGGGCATCGACCTCATCAAGCGCGTGCGCGACGAACACCCCGACGTGCGCATCCTCGTGCTGTCGATGCACGCCGAAGACCCCTACGCGCAGCGCGCCTTCCGCTGCGGCGCCAACGGCTACCTGACCAAGGATTCGGCCTTCGACGAACTGATCGGCGCGATCCGCAAGGTGGCAACCGGCGGCGCCTACGTCAGCACGCGCCTGGCCGAACACCTGGCCCTGGGACTGCGCACCGACCGGGTGCCACCGCACGAACTGCTGAGCAACCGCGAGTTCGAGGTCTACCGCCGCATCGTCAGCGGCCAGCGCCTGACCGACATCGCCGACGAGCTCCACCTGTCGATCAAGACCATCAGCACGCACAAGTCACGCATCATGGAGAAACTCGGCGTCGACAGCACCGCGGCGATGTTGCGCTACGGGATGGAGCACCGCCTGTTCGACGAAGCGCAGATGATGGAGCCGGCACTGGCGGCATGAAATCCGCCCGGGCCCGGGACGGCGCCCGGCGTTCAGGAGGCGTCTGTCCGGGCCGGGCCCTTCGACTCCGGACAGCCGCTGCCAGACGGCCGCTCAGGGTGCGGCGCGTACCGGCGCAGCCGTCCCAGCCGGGGCCCGCGTCACCCGTACCCGCCCCCCCTGCGAGACGATGATGACCGCATCGCCCGGCTGAAGCGCCTCGCCGCCCTGGGCCTGGACGATGGCACGCCGCTCGCCGCCGGCCAGTTGCACCAGGATCTCGACCGCGTCCTCGCGGGTGGCCATGCGCTCGACGGCGTTGCCGACCACCGCACCGGCCACCGCCCCCAGGACGCCACCGACCTTGCTGTCGCGGCGGCCGCCGATGGAACTGCCACCGATGGCGCCGACCGCCCCGCCCGCCACGGCGCCCACGCCGCTCTGGCTGCCGTCCACACGCACCTGCCGCACCGACAGCACGACACCGTCGAGCACGGTGGCCATGCGGTTGGCATCGTCACGCTTGACGACGTCGGGGCTGGTGGTGCTGCAGGCCGACAAGATGGCGGCGGTCAGCGCGATGGCGAGGGGACGTGCGAATCTCATGACGAATATCGTAAGTCAGGTGGAAAGCCTCCCGTCGTCCGCGGGCGATGCCGCTGGGCGGGGCCGGCGCCCATCAGCCGTGCAAACGCGAGTGCCTGGGCACGCTGGCCAGCAGGAACTCCATCTGGTCGGCCAGGATGCGCCGCCCGCGCAGGATCATGTCCTCGTGCAGGCTGGGCACGTAGGGAAGGTAGTGCAGGCTCATGCGGGCCTCGTCGGGCAAACGGTCGGCCTTGTGGCTGTTGCAGGCGCGGCAGGCGGTGATGCAGTTCATCCAGGTATCGGCACCGCCGCGCGAGACCGGCACGATGTGCTCGCGCGTGAGCTCATCCGCGCCGAAGCGCCGGGCGCAGTAGGCGCAGACATGACGATCGCGCGTGAACAGCTTGGGGTTGCTGAGCATCGGCTCGGTGCGCCAGGCCCGGCTCGGCACCGCGCCGCGCACCGCCACGATGGGATGCACCTCGATGCGCGACGTCAAGCCCGTGGCGCGCTGGGTGCCGCCGCGCAGCACCTTCCACGGCTCGCCCAGCGTCCACGCCACGGCGTCGCTGGCGTACAGCGTCGCAGCCTCCTGCGTGGAGATCCACGCCTGGGGCCGTCCAGACACGTCGAGTTGGAGCACATCCATGCCACACCGTCCCGGATCCTTGTGCCGCCCCGCCGGCGGCAGCGCCTGCGCTGTCATCGGCCCCACGCATGGCGCATCCGGGGCCAGAACATCGCCACCGCAGAGGATAACAAGACTCATGCCGCGATCCCGTGACAGGCGGTGACCCAACCGGGGCCGAGCGGACGCCGCGGCCCCGCCACAAAGGCCCGGTCGAGCCGTCGGGCATTGCGTTGTCGACCGGTTCCAGCGCAAAATAGCACGACCGTTCGATCTATTCGCCACTGAACCTTCCTCACAGTCCCGATGCCGAGCGCCACCGCCGTCGCCACCCTCCCCGCGGCGCCCACGCCCGAGCCGGCCGCTCGCCCCAGCCCGGGCAAGGGCCGACAGACGCACGCCGCCATCCTGGACGCCGCGCTCGGCCTGGCCTCGCACATGGGACTGGAAGGCCTGTCGATCGGCGCGCTGGCCGAGCTCACCGGCATGAGCAAGTCGGGGGTGTTCGCGCACTTCGGCTCGCGCGAGGAGTTGCAGATCGCGGTGGTACGCGAGTACCACGCGCGCTTCGAGGCCGAGGTTTTTGCCCCGGCGATGACGGCGCCACGCGGCCTGCCACGACTGCGCGCGCTGTTCGAGCGCTGGCTGCGACGCGTGTCGCAGGAGATCGACTCCGGCTGCATCTACATCAGCGGCGCGGTCGAGTTCGACGACCGGCCGGGCGCCGTGCGCGATGCGCTCGCGCAGATGGTGCAGGCCTGGCACCGCGCCATGCAGCGCGCCATCGTGCAGGCCGTCGAGCAAGGCCATCTGCCGCCCGACACCGATGCGCAGCAGATGCTGTTCGAGATCCACGGCCTGGTCCTCGCCCTGCACCATGACGCGCGCTTCCTGCGCACGCCCGGGGCGGTCGACCGCGCGCGCGCCGGCTTCGAGCGCATCCTCGCCCGCAGCGCCGCAGCGCCGAGCCCCGGCCCGGCGCAGCCCGCGCCCACCCCTTCCTCCCTCTGACCCCCCAGGAGCCCCACCATGCCCGTCTACGCGCCGCCGCTGCGTGACCTGAAGTTCGTGCTGCACGAGTTGCTCAACGTCACGGACGAGTTGAAGCTGCTGCCTCGCCATGCCGACATCGACGCCGAGACGATCGACGCCGTGCTGGAGGAAGGCGGCAAGTTCGCCGCCGAGGTGCTGTTTCCGCTGAACGCCAGCGGCGACGCGCAGGGCTGCACGCTCGACAAGACGACGCACGAGGTGCACACCCCCGCCGGCTTCAAGGAGGCTTACGCGAAGTACGTCGAGGGCGGCTGGCCCGCGCTGGGCTGCGACCCGGCCTACGGCGGCCAGGGCCTGCCCATCGTCGTCAACCAGTGCTTCTACGAGATGCTGAACTCGGCCAACCAGGCCTGGACCATGTACCCCGGCCTGTCACACGGCGCCTACGAGTGCCTGCACGCGCACGGCACGCCCGAGCAGAAGGCCACCTATCTGCCGAAGCTGACCAGCGGCGAGTGGACCGGCACGATGTGCCTGACCGAGCCGCACTGCGGCACCGACCTCGGCCTGCTGCGCACCAAGGCTGAACCACAGCCCGACGGCAGCTACCGGCTGACCGGGCAGAAGATCTTCATCTCCGCGGGCGAGCACGACCTCGTGCCCAACATCGTGCACCTGGTGCTCGCGCGCCTGCCCGACGCGCCTGCGGGCAGCAAGGGCATCTCGCTGTTCCTGGTGCCGAAGTTCCTGGTCGACGCCGACGGCACGATCGGCGCGCGAAACGGCATCCACTGCGGCGCGATCGAGCACAAGATGGGCATCCACGGCAACGCCACCTGCCAGATGGTGCTCGACGGCGCCGTGGGCACGCTGGTGGGCGAGACGCACAAGGGCCTGGCGGCGATGTTCGTGATGATGAACGCGGCGCGCCTGGGCGTGGGCAACCAGTCGCTCGGCCTGACCGAGGTGGCCTACCAGAACGCCGTGGCCTACGCCAAGGACCGCCTGCAGATGCGCAGCCTCACCGGCGCCAAGGCGCCGGACCGGCCGGCCGACCCCATCATCGTCCACCCCGACGTGCGCAAGATGCTGCTGACGGCGCGCGCCTACGCCGAGGGCGCACGCGCGATGGCGGTGTGGTGCGCGCTGCTGATCGACAAGGAACTGGCCAGCGACGACGCCGACGAGCGCGCCGAGTGCGCCGACCTGGTGGCGCTGCTGACGCCCATCGTCAAGGCCTTCTTCACCGACAACGCCTGGATCGCGACCTCGCACTGCCTGCAGGTCTATGGCGGGCACGGCTACATCCGCGAGTGGGGGATGGAGCAGTACGTGCGCGACGCCCGCATCAACATGATCTACGAGGGCACGAACACGATCCAGTCGCTGGACCTTCTGGGCCGCAAGGTGCTGGGCGACAACGGCAGGAAGCTCAAGAAGTTCGGCAAGCGCGTGGCCGCCTTCGTCGAGGAGGAAGGCGTGAAGGAGGAGATGCAGGAGTTCGTGAACCCGCTGGCCGACCTGGGCGACAAGGTGACCAAGCTGACGACCGAACTCGGCATGAAGGCCTTCGGCAATGCCGACGAGGTGGGCGCCGCAGCGGTGGACTACCTGCGGGTGTGCGGGCACCTGGTGTTCGCCTGGTTCTGGGCGCGCATGGCGCGCATCGCGCTCGACAGGCAGGCCTCGGGCGACCCGTTCTACGCGGCCAAGCTGCACACGGCGCGTTTCTACTTCGCCAAGCTGCTGCCGGAGACGGCGGGCCTGATCCGCAGCGCGCGCAGCGGGGTGAAGCCGCTGCTGGCGATGGAAGAATCGATGTTCTGAGCGCCTGAGACGTGGCCGATGGCGCTCGTGCCGAGCCCATCGCGCATGCGCCCAGGGCTTCCGCCTTGCCGACCCGCGGCCGAAGAGCCGCTTTTTTCAGGAGACGACCCGATGAACAAGCCGCTGAAGACCCTGAAGACCTTGACATACACCGCCGCCCTGTGCCTGTGGGGCACGGCCGCGCTCGCCCAGTCCAGCCCCACCGGGCTGTGGCGCACGATCGACGACGACGGCAAGACCGAGAAGTCGCTCGTGCGCATCACCGACGCCGGCGGAACACTGACCGGCAAGGTCGAGAAGATCGCCGACCCCGCGCGCCAGGATGCCCGCTGCGGCGACTGCGAGGGCTCGCGCAAGGACCAGCCCGTGCTCGGCATGACCATCATCGAGGGCGTGCGCGCCGGCAGCAGCGCCGACCTGTGGGACGGCGGCACCATCCTCGACCCGAACAACGGCAAGGTCTACAAGGTGCGGATGACGCTGAAGGACGGCGGCCGCACCCTGGACGTGCGCGGCTATGTGGGCATGCCGCTGCTGGGCCGCACACAGACCTGGCAGCGGGTGGAGTGACCGCGCGCCCGGCAAGCCCCTGACACAAATCCAAAGGCATACCGCATGACTCAGAAGTTCAACGTCCGCCAGGTCGCCGTGCTGGGCGCCGGCGTCATGGGCGCGCAGATTGCCGCTCACCTGGTCAACGTCAACGTGCCCGTCGTGCTGTTCGACCTGCCCGCCAAGGAAGGCCCGAAGAACGGGGTCGTCACGAAGGCCATCGAGAACCTGAAGAGGCTCAAGCCGGCGCCGCTGGGCCTGCCTGAGCTCGCCGAGCGCATCGTCGCCGCCAACTACGAGGAGCACCTGGACCTGCTCGGCCAGTGCGACCTCGTCATCGAGGCGATCGCCGAGCGCATGGACTGGAAGCTCGACCTCTACCACCGCATCGCTCCCGCCCTGGCGCCGCATGCCGTGGTCGCCAGCAACACCTCCGGCCTGTCCGTCACCCGGCTGTCCGAGGCCTTGCCCGAGGCCGTGCGTCCGCGCTTCTGCGGCATCCACTTCTTCAACCCGCCGCGCTACATGCAGCTCGTCGAGCTCATCGCCACGCCGGCCACCGAGCCGCGCGCGCTCGACGATCTGGAGACCTTCGTCACCAGCACGCTCGGCAAGAGCGTCGTGCGCGCCAAGGACACGCCCAACTTCATCGCCAACCGCGTCGGCATCGCCGGCATGCTGGCCACGATGAAGGAGGCCGAGCGCTTCGGGCTGGGCTTCGACGTCGTCGACGACCTCACCGGCAAGAAGCTCGGCCGCGCCTCGTCGGGCACCTTCCGCACCGCCGACGTCGTGGGCCTGGACACGATGGCCCATGTCATCAAGACCCTGCAGGACACGCTGGGCGAGGGCACGGGCGCGGGCGACCCCTTCGCCGGCCTGTACGCCACGCCGCCCGTGCTCTCGGCCCTGCTGGCCCAGGGCGCGCTCGGGCAGAAGACCGGCGCGGGCTTCTACCGCAAGGTCGGCAAGGACATCCAGAAACTCGACCCCGCCAGCGGCGGCTACGTGGCGGCCAGCGGCAAGGCAGAACCCCTTGTCGAGCGCATGCTGAAGAAGCCGCCGGCCGAGCGGCTGAAACTGCTGCGCGAAAGCTCGAACCCGCAGGCGCAGTTCCTCTGGGCCATCCTGCGCGACGGCTTCCACTACGCGGCGGTGCACCTGGAGACGATCGCCGAGTGCGCGCGCGACGTCGACTTCGCGATGCGCTGGGGCTTCGGGCTGAAGCAGGGCCCGTTCGAGCTCTGGCAGCAGGCGGGCTGGCTGCAGGTGGCGCAGTGGGTGCAGGCCGACATCGACGCCGGCAAGGCGCTGTGCGCGGCGCCGCTGCCGCGCTGGGTCTTCGAGGGCCCGGTGGCCGATCACGGTGGCGTGCACTCGCCGGCCGGCTCGTGGAGCCCGGCGCGCCAGGCCTGGGTGCCGCTGCGCGGGCTGCCGGTCTACGCCCGCCAGCGCTTCCGCGAGGACGTGCTGGGCGCCGCCGCGCCCGACCCGCTGCAGGCCGGCACCGAACTCTTCCGCAACGACGAGATCCGCGTCTGGACGCCCGACGGCGAGTTCGTCGTCGCCACCATCACCGCCAAGCTGCACCTGATCAGCCCGGCGGTGGGCGAGGGCCTGGCGCGGGCGCTGGACCTGGCCGAGTCCGCCTACCGCGGCCTCGTGATCTGGTCACCCGACGACGTGTTCTCCGCCGGCGCGAACCTCGAGTCGCTGATGCCGGTGTTCATGAAGCTCGGCGCCAAGGGCATCGGCCCGGAGATGAAGAAGTTCCAGGACGCGGTGCTGCGCATGCGCTACGCGCAGGTGCCCGTGGTCAGCGCGATCCGCGGCATCGCGCTCGGCGGCGGCTGCGAGCTGGCCATCTACAGCGCGCGCCGGGTGGCGGCGATGGAGTCCTACATGGGCCTGGTCGAGGTCGGCGTCGGCCTCGTGCCCGGCGCGGGCGGGCTGGCCTACATCGCGCGCCGCGCGGCCGAGATGGCCGCGGCCGGCAACGCCAACGCCGACATCCTGAAGTTCCTCACCGACGGGTTCACGAACGCCGCGATGGCCAAGGTCGGCACCAGCGCGATCGAGTCGCGCAAGCTCGGCTACCTGGTCGAGGGCGACGTCATCGTGCCGCACAAGGACGAATTGCTGCACGTGGCGCTGGCGCAGGCGCAGGCCCTGGCCGACAGCGGCTGGCGGCCGCCGGCCCGGGCGCGCTTCCCGGTGGCCGGGCGCAGCGGCATCGCCACCTTCCAGGTGCAGCTGGCCAACATGCGCGACGGCGGCTTCATCAGCGCGCACGACTTCCACATCGCCTCGCTGATCGCCGACGTGGTCTGCGGCGGCGACGTCGACGCCGGCTCCCTCGTCACCGAGGACTACCTGATGGCGCTCGAGCGCCGCCACTTCTGCAGCCTGCTCGAGCACCCCAAGAGCCAGGAGCGCATCATGGGCATGCTGTCCACCGGCAAGCCGGTGCGCAACTGAAGGTTGATGGCGCCACTGCCCCACTGGAGACCGAACATGAGCAAGCAAGTCCAGGACGCCTACATCGTCGCCGCCACCCGCACCCCGATCGGCAAGTCCGGCCGCGGGTTCTTCCGCCACACCCGCCCCGACGACCTGCTGGTGGCCGCCGTGCGCCACGCGCTGGCGCAGGTGCCCACGCTCGACCCGGCGGCGATCGAGGACGCGGTCGTCGGCTGCAGCTTCCCCGAGGCCGAGCAGGGCGTGAACATGGCGCGCGTGGCCATGGTGCTCGCCGGCCTGCCGCACAGCGTGGGCGGCGTCACCGTCAACCGCTTCTGCGCCTCGGGCCTGACGGCGGTGCAGATGGCGGCCGACCGCATCCGCGTGGGCGAGGCCGACGTCGTCATCGCCGGCGGCGCCGAGAGCATGAGCATGGTGCCGATGAGCGGCCACAAGCCCTCCTTCAACCCGGCCGTGTTCGAGCGTGACGAGAACGTGGGCATCGCCTACGGCATGGGCCTGACGGCCGAGAAGGTGGCCACGCAGTGGAAGGTCACGCGCGAGCGCCAGGACGCCTTCGCGCTCGCCTCGCACCAGAAGGCGCTGGCGGCCATCGCGGCCGGGCAGTTCCGGGACGAGATGACGCCGGTCACGGTGGTGGAGCGCTTTCCGGACCTGGCGCGCGGTGAGGCCGCCACGCGCACGCGCACGGTCGAGGTGGACGAGGGCCCGCGGCCCGACACCTCGCTCGAGGGCCTGGGCAAGCTCAAGCCGGTGTTCGCCGCCAAGGGCTCGGTGACGGCGGGCAACAGCTCGCAGACGAGCGACGGCGCGGGCGCGCTGATCCTCGCCAGCGAGCGCGCGGTCAAGACCTTCGGCCTGAAGCCGCTGGCGCGATTCGTCAGCTTCGCCGTGCGCGGCGTGCCGCCTCAGATCATGGGCATCGGCCCGATCGAGGCCATCCCCGCGGCACTGAAGTCGGCCGGGCTGAAGCTCGACGACATCGGCTGGATCGAGCTGAACGAGGCCTTCGCCGCGCAGGCGCTGGCGGTGATGGACACCGTGGGCCTGGATCCGGCCCGCGTCAACCCCATGGGCGGCGCGATCGCGCTCGGTCACCCGCTGGGCGCCACCGGCGCCATCCGCTCGGCCACGGTGGTGCACGCGCTGCACCGCCACCAGCAGCGCTACGGCATGGTCACGATGTGCGTGGGCATGGGCCAGGGCGCGGCCGGCATCTTCGAACGCGTCTGAAGGAACACGCCATGAGCAGCCCCCACATCCGCACCGGCGTCGACGACGGCGTCGCCCTTATCGAGATCGCGCGCCCGGAAAAGAAGAACGCGCTCACCGGCGAGATGTACGTCGCGATGGCGCAAGCCCTGCAGGCCGCGCAGGCCGAGCCGCGGGTGCGCGCCGTGCTGATCAGCGGCCAGCCCGGCATCTTCACCTCGGGCAACGACATCGAGGACTTCATGAGCCGCCCACCCGGCATGGGCAGCGACAGCGAGGGATCGCCGGTCTTCCAGTTCCTGCACACCCTGGCGGTGTTCGAGAAGCCCGTCGTCGCCGCCGTCACCGGCGCGGCCATCGGCGTGGGCACGACGCTGCTGCTGCACTGCGACTTCGTCTACGTCAGCGACGAGGCGCGCCTGGCCATGCCCTTCGTCAGCCTCGGCCTGGTGCCCGAGTACGCCTCGAGCCTGCTGGTGCCGCAGCTCATGGGTTATCGCCGCGCGGCCGAGAAACTGCTGCTGGGCGACCCCTTCACCGGCGAGCAGGCGGTGGAATGCGGCATCGCCAACGCCGTGCTGCCGGCTGCCGAGGTGCTGCCACAGGCGCGCCGCGTGGCCGCACGCTTCAACCAGTTGCCCCCCGGCGCGGTACGCGACGCCAAGCGCCTGATGCGCGGCCACCAGCGCGAGCAGGTGCTGGCGGCCATCCGCACCGAGGGCGAGGTCTTCACCCGCCGCCTGCGCAGCCCCGAGGCGCAGGAGGCCTTCCAGGCCTTCCTGCAGAAGCGGAAGCCCGACTTCAGCCGCTTCGATTGAGGCGGGGAGTACCTGTCCGGGAGCCGTCCAGCCACACCCACACCCAAAGGGCCTTCACCCGTCCGGGCGGAGCCTTTCATTCAGGCCCTGCATCAGTTCGGGCGAAGCCTGTCGAAGCCCCTCTGGATGACCTCGGCGCCCGCGTCCTTCGACAAGCCCAGGGCGAGCGGCTGTCCATCCGTTCGGGTTGAGCCTGTTGAAGCCCTGATGGATGTTGGCTCAATTTTGGATCGGCGCCGAGACCACGTCCCCTTCTCCACGTCGCCGATCCTGACCCTGGCTATCCTCGGGGTGCTGGTCGCCGGCGTTGTCGTGCTGGGTCGCCGGAAGCGCGCGACGCTGCGGAGCGTCGTCGTCGCCGACAGACCGTCGACGAGCAGACCGGACGGCAGATGACACGAACGAACAACAGCGATCGCGCGACGCGGCCGGGAGCGGGACCGGTCACCGGGCCCGAGCGGATCGACTCGCTCGATGCGATCCGGGGGGTTGCGATCCTGGGGATCCTGCCGATGAACGCGCTGGCGTTCGGTCTCGACCACGCGGCGTACTTCAACGTGTCGGCCGACGGCATCGGCCAGCCACTCGACTGGGTGATCGGCATGCTGACCATGGTCGTCATCGATCAGAAGATGATGGCGTTGTTCTCGTTGTTGTTCAGCGTGGGGGTCGTCATCTTCGCCGAACGGGCCGCAGCCAAGGGGCGGCGAGTGGTGTGGCTCAGTCTGTGGCGGTTCGCGATGTTGTTCGCCGTCGGCATAGCTCATTCGGCGCTGTGGTTCGGCGACGTCTTGACGTTGTATGCCATGTGCGCGCCGGTCGTGCTGCTGCTCCGCCGGCTTCCCATCGTGTTGCTCGCCGCCGTAGGCATCGCGCTCGCGCTGGCTGGGACCGTGTCGGCGCCGTTCTTCCAGTCCGCGGTCGGCAGCGACCGGGCCGAGATCGGCAAGCTCTGGTTCGTCGGCATAGACACCATGGGCCCGATGGCCAAGACATGGTTCCTGGGCAATGCCGTGGGCCGGGCGCTGGGCCTGATGCTCATCGGTGTCGCGCTCTACCGGCTAGGCATCGTGCAGGGCGAGCGTGATGACTCGTCCTACCGGCGCCTCGCACTGTGGGGTCTCGGGGTGGGCACCGTCGTCACCGCCATCGGTCCCATCTGGCACATCGCCACGGGTTGGTCCGCCGACCAAGCCATCACCGGCACCATTCCCACCGGGCTCGGCACCATCCCGATGGCATTGGGCTACATGGCGTTGATCATCCTCTGGAACCGCAGCGGCAGCCGCCACCTCGAACGCGTTCGCAACACAGGCCGCATGGCGCTCACCAACTACCTCACCCAGACCCTCATCGGGTTGGCCACGCTCGGCTGGCTGCTCGACGGCGTCGACCTCACCCGCACGATGATCGCCGTATGGATCCTCTGCGTTTGGGCGCTGCAACTCTGGTGGTCCACATGGTGGCTCGAACGCTTCCGTTACGGCCCTTTCGAATGGGCATGGCGCTGCGCGACCTACCGCACGTGGCAGCAACCCCTCCGCAGGTGATGCACTGCGACGAGTCGCAGGCGCATGGACGAACGGTGTGTGAGATCGGTCTCGGAAGCTGCCCCCAAGGTCGTGCTCCTACAGTGCGGTGATGAACGCAGAGCGACACGCCGACCGTGTCCGAACCGAGCAGGTCGATCGGGTGATGGTCGTCCACCTCGACGACGGCAAGGCCAACGCCCTCTCACCTGCGATGTTGGCAGCCATCGGAGCTGCACTCGATGCCGCCGAGGCCGACGAGAGCATCGGCGCCGTGGTGCTGCACGGGCGACCCGGGCGCATAGGGATCTCAAACGGCCTCTGTGAGCCGGTGGGAAGCCCGACTGACGCGTTGGTGGCCGATAGCCGCCGTCCTGGACGGCTTGGAACTGGCGTCTGCACCGTTGTCTTGTCGCGATTCGGCCGGCCCATTCGCTTCGCTTGGGGCTCGCTGGGTCTGAACACCAGGGTTGCCCCTGGGTCCATCGGCATCGAGCTGACATGCGGCGCAGCGCCATCCTGGTTTCCATTGTCAGCGCAGCCTAAGGCGAGGTGTCTTTGACGGTCAGCGCGGCTCCGGTAGCGAAGTCTTGCCCCGCCTCGCGCACCCGGCCCCGAGGCGGTGGCTGTGGATCTTCTCGATCACCGGCCGCTCCAGGAGCGCTGCGATGACCTTCAGCCCACCAGCGCCTCAGTTCGGACACCGCTCCGTGTCGATGTCAAACACGCGCGTGAGCGGCCGCGGCACCAGCGCTGCCAACCCCGGCGCGTGAGCATCTTCATCAGCCGGGCGATGACTGTGCGCAGCAGCGTGGCCGCGCGCGTCGCGGGCGTCGTCGCGACCACGCTGCTGGACATGAGCGACCGCGCTGACTTCGAGCGGGCCGCGCGCTGGCGCTGACTGGGGCGGGCCTCGCGGTGGGGGTTCCGGTGGATGCCCGCGCTCGTCGACCGGTTCAACCTGCCCCCTGTGGCTGGCCGCGCCGATGCGAACGATGTCCGGCAACGCCGCGATGCTGGACTACTTCGCGACCGACCCGCTGCTTGACCGCGCGCGGGTGCCGTCGCGCTTCTTTCGCACGCTGCACGCGCTCGAGCCGGAGCGCATCGTGCTGCGCTGCCCGCTGCTGCTGGTGGACCCCGCGCCGACCTGTGGACCGCGACCGCGATGAGCCTGCCCGCCTTCGACCGCATCGAGAGCCCGGGCAAGCGCCTGCGCGAGCTGAGCACCGGCACCCACCTGCCGCTCGAGCAACCCGCGCGGGACGAGTTGCGCGAGGAGCTCGCGGCTTCCTCGCCGCGGTGCGGGGGTAAGTCACCGAGCCCGACGCCACCACGAACCGTCCGCTTTTGAGCCCTCGCAACATGCTCACCGGCGCGACATCGGGCAAGCGCTAGCGTTACGGGCCGCGCTGCAACCTCGATCCACGGCGTTTGCATCGAGAATCCCCAGCGAACTCATCGCCTGCCATGAACCGCCCCGCCATCGTCCGCCTGCTGCGCGAGCGCCTGCCCAGCCTGCTTGCCGTGCATGCCTTCGGCAGTCGTGTCCAAGGGACGGCCCGCCACGACAGCGATCTGGACCTCGCCGTCCTGGTGGCGGGCTATGCCGACCCATTGCAGTTGTTCGACCTGTCCGG
>Ga0172372_10002640_pt1 | contig 27044 bp, 38 predicted proteins | sample LakKiv5m_2_FD_114544 | JGI IMG/M metagenome (GOLD analysis project Ga0172372, IMG submission 114544) | Freshwater microbial communities from Kabuno Bay, South-Kivu, Congo - kab_092012_9.5m | ecosystem: Environmental > Aquatic > Freshwater > Lake | place: Democratic Republic of the Congo...
CCAACCAGGAGATCAACCAGGAGATCAACCGGGAGACCAACCAGGAGACCAACCAGGAGACCAACCAGGCGGGGATAAAAAGAGTCTTCCAAGAGTTGGACAGAAGGTAATAACAAAAGACGGAAGGGAAGGAACTATAACTAAGGTTTATCCTAACGGAGATATAGAAATTTCTTAATTATGTTTATAAAAAACGGAGATTATTCAGTAGTATCTGACGATAAGAATAAAGAAAAGGGCAAACCAGAGGATCCAGGAAAATCACCAGGAGGAGAGCCCGAATTTTCTGATGATCCTGAGGTAATGACTGACATACCTAAAGTTGGTGGCGAAACACCTGGTATAAAAAAATTCAGAGATTTTGAAGGACCACAAGCTTCCAAGGAAAAAGCTAAATCTGTAAAACCTAACAAACCATCCAAGATATTTAAGGGTGATCTACCAAAAAGAAATTGGCAGGATATAGCTAATCAGGCTATGTCTAGAAATAAAGTTAGCGACAAAGCTAAAAGACTAATAAAAGCTTTGAAAACAAGCGAACCTTTAGTTGATTGGAAGAAAGAACTTAAAAAATTCTTTGACAACACTTTTAAATCTGATGAATGGGTTCTTCCTAATAAAAGATTCCTTGCTGGAGGAGACATGATATACGGAAGAAGAAACGTAGGTGATGACACTTTAAAAACTATAGTTGCTGCGGTTGATACATCTGGATCTATATCGAGAGAGCAAATAAAGGTTTTTATCAACGAAATAATGTATCTCACAAAAACATTTGATGCTGATAAAACTATAATCATATACTGTAGTGATCATATAGACAATATCGATATAGTTAAAAAAGGAGGATCACCTGATTTAACAAAGATAGCTTCGACTGGAGGGAACATGGAGGGATTTATACCACCATTCCAGTGGGTAGAAAAAAACAAGATTAAGCCTTCAGCATTTATTTATTTAACAGACACAGGAGGAGAAATGCCAGATCCTAACAGATATGGGATAAATAAATACAGGAAGAAGGTGCTTTGGTTTATATGCTCTCCTGAAATGTATAATCCGCCATCTTTTGGTAAGATACTTTTTGCCCCTGTGGGATCAATAAAAACGAAGAGATAATATGAAAAATTTGGTGAGATTTAATCTTTTTGAAAGCTCTGGCTTTAATTATGAAGAGTTATTTATAAACAAGGATTATAAAAATCATCTCGAATTTGCATTATCAGGAATGGCTAAATCCAATGAAGAGAAGGATTTTCCTAGATGGGCAGCTTATAAGGCTTATCTTATTTCTATTTTAAGCTTGGATGTCCCAGACCCTGTTTTAAAATCCCCTGATGCCGCTAAAACGTCTCCATATCCTCAGGGATATTTAACTAGCTTCGATTTTGATAAGGAGATAGCTATTGATTCTTCTTTAGGGGTAAAGAGCGTAAATTGGTTTATTAATAATTTTTTAGTTGAAAAGATAAAAAGAATACCTCCAGTAAATTCTGCAATAACGATGGAAGTTAAGGGTGTTATTACGTCTGCTGTTCATGAATCTATAAAGAATGTAATGAATGACATCTTCCTACCTTCTAATATTAATAATATTCAGAAATTAAAATATCTCGACTATCTAAAAAAATACACGAAGGAGAATTATTATAATTCATTAGGAGTAGAAGATCTTGTTATTAGCGAGCTAGACAAGAATTTTAAAATGGCTTCGGACCTTTATAAAGGAATAGAATTTTCAACTGATTTAGGACATAGAATATTTAATTTCCTCAAGATATTTTCTATTCACAATATGGAATATTTTAAGACTATTCCACTCCCGGAGAGAATGGCAAATTATGTAGTTTTATACTTCAGAGAGTCCGAAGATTCGTTTAAAGCTGCAGACGAACTTAGAAAATCTAATGTGGGGATATATAACAGAATAAAAGATCTTATTCCTAATATAGATACTTCAGCAGACTTAGGGGATTTAGGATTTTAAAAATAAATAAAACAAAAAGATGACTTTCGACGAATTCAAAGACAAAGGATCAGAATTAGAAATGGACCTAGATATGGTTACAAGAAAAACCAAATCCCTAGGATCATCATCCGATATTGATGATCATTTCATAAACCTTCTTCTATTCCAAGCACAGCTTAAAATAATGCACTGGGGTACGGAATCATATGCTCAGCACAACGCATTCGGAGATACCTATGTAAGTATCGATGAAGGCTTAGATGCTTTAGTAGAATCATATCAAGGATATCACGGAAGAATAGATTTCGGTTGTGGATGTGAGTTTATAAGTTTTAAAAATGTTGAGTGTGACTCTTGGCTTAATTCAATGCTGGAGTGTTTAAACACTTTAAGAGAAATGGTAAAAGAATCGGATTTGCAAAATCTTATCGATGAGCTAATAGCAGCAGTTTCTAAGCTTAAATATCTATTAACTCTTAAGTAACATTTTTTTCATTGTGAATATTTTTCTATCTTTACCAAATAAGATTGTATCCATATGAAAATAATGAACTTCTCTCAGTTTGTAAACGAGAGCTATTCAGAATTTAATGAACTACCTAAATCGGTTAAGGATTTTTTTATAGAGGGAGCTCAGAAGAATATTCTTTCCAAAGTTATAGGACTTAGAAATTTTTCAATATCTGTAGAGGGTGATAATATTTATTTTACTATAAACGGCAACAAGATACTATTCCCTTTTGTTAATTATATAGGTGATGAAGTTGTACCAAATACTAATAACCTTAAGGATCTTAGATTAGTGGAAGATTTTTATAGAAATCTAGGATTGGAATATTCTCTAGGAAGAGATCACCAAAAGATAAAGAAAATAATAGAAATTGAGGAAGGAACTTATACTCCCATCGAGGGTGTTGATTATAGAATAATGCAAAGCGGGGAAAGGTGGGATTTTAATGGAGGTAGTGTTGATAGAAATCTAAAATCAATAATCTATAGCATTTTTAGTTCTTTAAGAGGTGTGGTAAAGGAAGATTTACCTGTTCTGAATCCTTTTACAGACATGGATCTAAATAATAATCCTTTAATTAAAATCTTAGACAAGCTTGGAGCTTATATAGATACAAGTGAAGCTAGGAAGAAAAAAGGAATTTTAAGATTTTCTATTAGAGACCTTAATTATGGATTGATAATACAGCCTAATGGTTATATCAGAAGAGATATTGGAAACGAAACTCCTGTACTTACTTCTAAGATTGAGGTATCTGGGCCTATGTACACTGAGGATGATCTAAATATTAAGCTTAGTTATTTAATAGGATATCTTATGAAGGATATTCTGATTTATAAATTCAATGTTCCGGTAAAAGATGCAAACAAACTATGTAAATCTTATGTTTCTGGCGATCTAGATTCATATAGTAATTTACTCTCGAAGATGGCATCAACGAATCCTAAGATTTCTGTCATGATGCCAGACCCTAACGACGTATTAGATCCTGAGGTTAAAAAGGGAGCGTCTATGTTAAGCCGCTTCGGCCTGTTCTAATTGAAACTTAACCAACCAATATCCGTATAAAAGACATATTTTTTAGATTATGTCATTTCACAAAAGATACTATAATTGGGGCAAAATAACGGACTACGCTAAAAACCAAGATTTTAATGGTTTTCATTTATGGATATCAAAGCCAGAGGCTCATATACTTCAGGATAATGAATCTAATGATTTCTTTAAAGCTTATTTTTGCTTTGAAAGTGATGATTCTAGAAATATTCTATTTGGTTGTCTTAAAAATGAATCAGAAGAATTTGTAAGGGATATTATAAAGTGCATAAATCTAGTAATGAATGAAAAAAATCTAGATATACACAATGATTCTATTGAAATCTATCGGGATTTATTTATGGTTAAATGGGATCTTTTAGCGGAAAGATATAAATCACTAATATTTAAATAAAATACAATGGAAGATAAAACATTAAAAGTTGATCTAAGTTCAACCCCTTGGATTAAATGTGAGGGTGGAAATATGTTATGGGAATCATCTATGCTTTTTAAAAGACTATCACCCCTTATGAGTCCTTCAGGAAAAGAAGAACTTATGCCCGCAGAGGTAATCACTTGTAAGAAATGTGGTAAAGTACCTAAATTCTTTTTTGATGCTGCTAAAGGAATTCCAGAAGAGCTCAAATCGACATGTCATACTGACATAATCCCCTAAAATAAATATTTTTAGGAATCTTTTTTTTCTTATATCCATTTGATCTATCTTTGGGTAAACTAAAAAATAAAAAAAATGGAAAGAAAAGAAATGAAAGTCATGTTGACTAATTTTTCAGCTAAAGCGGGTAAATTTTTCCTGATTGGTGGTATTTTTATCCTAGGTTATGTTTGTTCCGATGTTTATCACAGGATCATTAAAGCAGAATCGAAAAAAAGCGAGGAGTCTTCAATTCCTAAACTAACAAAAAAGATTGATAAGATATCAGTAGCTATAAACGAAAGAAACGAGCTAATGATTATCGATCGTACAGACGGAAGCTATGAGATCTATCAGGACTCAATAGGACGATGTATATTTAATCTTTATGCAAACAGCATACAAACTAAATACCAAAATCCGTGAAAACCTATTCTTTAGTATTAAAGATAGGATTAGTTGGCATTTTAACTATCCCATTAAGGCTATATTTTGAGTCTGATGAGATAAAAACAGTACATCACAATGTAAACCATGGGAGCGTTATTTTAAACGCTCCTACGGCTGTTAAAATGTTTAATTCTATTGAGGTATATTCCAAAAAGTATGATATACCTTTAAAGTACGCACTAGGTGTTGCCTATTCAGAAACAAGATACAGGGGTCCTTTTCATTGGACTTATGATCCACAGCAAAAATCTTCGGCTGGAGCACTAGGTCCAATGCAAATAATGCCGGGCACGGCCAATTATGTGTGGGGAAGAGAAATACCAAAGGCCCAACTGATCTCCGATATAGATCTTAATGTCGAAACATCAATGAAGGTTTTAAGAAGACTTCATGACAAGTACGGTAATTGGAAGATAGTTTTTGGATGCTATAATACAGGTAGACCTTGCATCAATGATTATGCTGAAAAAGTTTATAATTTTAATCCAAAATCTAAAGAATGAAATATGTATCGATTGATTTAGAAACAACTGGTCTTTCCTCAGAAAAACACCAGATTCTTACGTTCTCTGGTATACTAGAGGACACAACAAAGCTCCTGAGCTATGATGATTCCCCAAAATTTAATATCTATGTCCTCCGCGAAGATATAACGGGAAGTCCTTTCGCTATAAATATGAACATAGATATTATAGGGAGGATATCCAATTACCTTAACACCAAGGATAGTGAGGAAAAAAGAACCCAGAGAATGATAGTAGATGGGGTGTTTCTTTACGAACATGAAATACCATACTATCTTTACATATGGTTTCTGGTTTATCACGAGGGTAAGGAAGAATTTAAGAATATTTTAGAATCGGAAATATGGGGAGACCGAAAAAATTCATCACTCATCGCTAAAATAAAAGAGATTAAAGAATGTAACAGAAACCAAAAGATCGGATGTAATGTAGCAGGAAAGAACTTCTCTAGCTTCGATAAGAAATTCATAGATCATATAGATAAGATATATGATTTTATCTATTTTAGACAAAGAGTATTGGACCCTAGCGCTCTTTATATAGACTGGGAAAATGATTTAACATCTCCAGATCTTAGTACTTGTAAGAAAAGGGCGGGACTAGATGAATTTGTTTCTCATGAGTCCCTAGATGATGCTTGGGACGTGATAGAATTATTCAGAAAAAAATATAAATGAAGTGTTTTGTAGAATTATAAAAAGTAAAAGATGTGGTTGATAAAAAACAGTAGATCTGTTGTAATATTTTTAGTAGCAGTAACCCTTATTCTACTAATGATATCCAAAAGAGGAGAGTGTAAGTACAAGGTAATTCTTAAAGACGACAAGGCTATACAAGCAAAAAAAATAAACCTATACAAGAATGGATTTGCTGATATAAGAAAATGTAACGGAAAGTCTATAATAGTCTTCGACAATGAAATAGACACCATAAAAATAATAAAATAGCATGCTCAATGTGATCGCATACATAGGCTCATTTTTTATTCTGATCTCTTTTATGCTGAAAGATCAGATAAAGCTAAGGGTACTAAACTCTATTGGAGCTTCTATATTTATTTATTATTCTTTTTCTAGGGGGGATTATCCAATTGTGTTTATTAACACCTCCATAGTTTTAATAAATATTGTTTATATACTAAGAAACACCAAATGGAAAAAAGATATCAAGAATGTAGTTCGTTAGAAAAATTATGGCGAAGGAGACATTATCTAAAAATTCCCTTTCGATGGTTAAAATGGAGACTTTTTTCCAAAGATAAACAGCTTAATAGTAAAACTACCTGGAGACTTTTAATAGGGATGGCTCAGAGCGATATGAAGTGGTACTACACTGAGGATGAGGTTCAAGAAAAAATTAAAAAATATAATAATGGAAAAAACACTTTACATAGTTAGGGGTATACCTGGTTCAGGTAAATCAACATTTGCTAGAAATTTAGGGGGAACACACTTCGAAGCGGACATGTTTTTTCTTGATATAAATAGCGATTATAAATTTGATATGAGCCAAATAAAACAAGCACACGAATGGTGCAAAAACTCTATCAGAGAAGCTATGGAATCGTCACAAAAAACTGTTGTTGTTTCCAACACCTTCACACAAGAATGGGAAATGGAGCCTTATCTAGAAATGGCTAAGGAGTACGGGTACCAGGTCTTTTCTGTAATTGTCGAGAACAGACATGGAGGTAAGAATATACACGATGTTCCCGAAGATATTATTGATAAAATGAGGGGAAGATTTGAAATATCACTCTAGGGAACATAAGGAAATAGTTAATAATTTTGAAAAGGGTAAAAAATCAATGGCATGAGGAAGTTTATCGTTCACAACGACACAATAAGAATATTTAATACTGAGAAGGAACTAGTTAAATATCTAGCTGTTGAAAAATCAAAAAGGATCTACATAAGGGAAAAACTAGTTTCTAAGTTGGAGGGAATTATAATACAGACAGTTGAAATGGATGTTTTGGGCGAAAGTCTTGCCTCTAATTATTTCGAAGCATATGTTGAAAATGCAAACAAAGAAATCGAGCTAAAAAGTGGACTAGGAGACGAAACATCACGAAAATTGGAGAAATTTAAGTCTATGTTTTTAGAGTTTGCAAAAGATGATATGAACAAGAAAAAATTCTTAGCTCAACTTGAGACAACACCCGCGGGGAAAAAATATCTATCCAAGCTCCTATCTTCATGGGTTGGATATTTATTTTCTGTCAGCGACCAAGTTGAGTGGTTTAAATCTATTTTAGATATACACAACTTTAGAAAAATTGAGGACTACTATGTTAGAGAGGTGTTTTACTCCGACGGAACAAGTAGATATTCCAGAATTAAGGTAAATGATTCGAACAAAGAAAACTTCGAGAAAGCAAAAGCCCTTAAATAATCATTGAGCCCTAAAAAGCCCTCTTTAGGGGGCTTTAAAATTATATAAAATCTTATTAATATCCTGTGAGTCTTATAAAAGATTCAAAGAGCTGGATATATAAACAAATAAGATATAGTTATGAAATTTAAAAATTCGTGGAAATCCAACACTAAACAATGGGACAAGCTTCAAATAAATGTTAGAATTGGAGCAGTTACTGTATTTAATCTAGACATTGACTGGTCGAGGAGAAAGTTTTCCCTCTCTATAATGAACTTTAAAATAAGTAATTAACGTGGGATCAATAAAGAGATTTTCGCAATTCCTAAACGAAGAAGAATGGATCCAGGATGCTATTAAAAAACCAGGAGCTCTTAGAAGACATTTTCATAAGAAGGAGGGAGAAAAGATCACTAAAACTGAAATAGGTGATGAAATTGCCGATCTTATGAGAAAAGATATGGACAAGAAAAAGCCTGGTGCCCAATTAGGTAAAAGAGATGCTACACTCTATAAGAGACTCCACCTAGCAAAAACACTCAAAGGAATGAATGAAGATCATGATGAGATGGATAATTATATGTTCTTTGCTAATATTTCTAACATGAGAAGGATGTGTGAGGAGATACTAGAAATGGACACAGCTAAAGTTGATGCTTTATTAAGCGATGGACATGGCTGGGCAACTGATCATATAGCAACTTCTAAGGACGATGTTGAGGAAGTTTTTGGGTTTCTTAAGTCGTCCATGGAATTGCATCACGGTGATGAGGAGGATATGATTTCCGACGGTGAGGAATGTTAATAATATCATAGGCACTTTCGAATCTTTCCCATTTATCTAAAGGATATATAAACAAATAAAGTAAAATTAACCAGGATGAGATACATTTATTTATTTGATGATTATTCTCAAATCGATGAATCATATTCATTTGATCATGAATCATTATTAGAAGCAAAAATAAACCAGATGGTAATGCTCAAAGAAGACTGTACTGCTGCTTGGGAAGTACAAGAGTTTATAGATTTCTTTGCTCCGGTAGTTAATACTCTTAATGAAAGTGTTTCTGATGAAGACAAGGGACTTTTATTAGAAAAAGCTTACTACACTTATGAACTTGGCGTTCTTTATGAAAATAAGAAAGAGTGGTTCCAGGATGATCAAAAAATACACTACTTAATTGATAACGATGAGGAAGACCCAAGGGTGATACTTTTTAAAAATAATCAACTGCATTTCTTAAAGAAAGAATCATTGGAAGCTATTCAGAGAGGAGAACTAATAACTGAGGGTCTTTTTGGAAGCATAGGAAATTTCTTTAATAATGTTTATGCTGGCGCTAAGAGCTTAGCAAAAAAGGCAGTGAGTGCAGTAAAAACCTATGTGATAGAACCTGTTAAAAAAGCAGCTTCCTGGGTGGCTGATAAAGCCAAGCAAGCATGGGAGTTTCTTAGTGACGGAGCAATAAAGATATGGAATTTCTGTAAGAAAATTTATGCTGCTGTTGCTGCTTTCGCTAGTGAGAATCCTCTAACAGCAATAGGGATTGGTTTACAGATATTAGCTACTGTGGTGGGATTCATTCCTGTTGCAGGACAAGCAATAGCTGGTGTATTGCTAATGATAGCCGGGGGTATTACTATCTATGAAGGTGGATCAAATATAATTAAAGCTAGTAAAGAGGTAGGTAAAGCTGATAAGGTTGCTAATATTGTTAAAGGGGGTGCTAAAATAGTAATCGGTACAGCTAGCACAATTCTAGGAATAAGAGATATCGTGATGGCTGCAGGCGAAGCTGCTACAGGAACTGGAGGATTTGGACTAGCTCTAAAATCTTCTGTTGTTGGATGGACTACTAAATTTACTAAAACCGCATTTGGTGGTGTTGCGGCAGCTGGAGCAGGTAAAGCTTTAGGTTGTTCAGCTTGGTTAGGAGAATTCTTCCAAACACTCTGTGCAAAAGCTCCTTTTATGGCTAAAATTGGTGGAACAGGAGCTAAGGTTACTAAATATGCAGCTCAAGGTTTGGATGCAGCTAAAGGATCTGGTCAGGATGCAGTACTAGCAAACAGCGGGGAAACTGATTCATATCAATGGGACCAAAGAATAAATGAGGATGCCTCAGGATCTTGGGGATTCGGTGAAATAATCATTAATTTCTTAGCCTATGTGGGTAATGCCTGTTTTTCTTGGCTTTACAATACTGTAGTTGCTGGTATATCTACAGTTGGATCTGCTATTAAGTCACTATTAAATTTACCTGGTAATATATCTAAATCTATAGATAGACTTCAGAAGAACGCAGATGGCTGGATATCCAGAAAGATCGCAGGAGCTCTTTCATATGTTGTTAAACCTTTAACCAATTGTGCACAGGGATTTATAGATAAGTATGTAAAACCAGCCGCAGAACCTGTAGCAAATTGGATGGTTTCTTTAGGAAAAAGAAGTAAAGGAATAGTCAAAGCAATAAACGCTAATCCCAAACTTAAGTCTCCTGTAGCAGGATTAAAAAAAGAAGGTCCTAAGGAAATACCAAAACAAGAGGTTAAATTAACTTCAGCTGATAAAAAGAACATAGCTAAAATAGGTGATAAGGGAACAAAAACAATGGTTAAAGCTGGAGGCGGAAGTGAAAATCTACTAAAGGTAATGGATAAGAGAAAAGATGAATTTACAAAAAAATTCCCTGGCGTTGCTAAGATAAAAGGATCTTTCGGAGAGAGCAAAACAGGAGCCCCAGTCTTCACTTATAAATCTGGAGATGCTAATGGTTATGTTACCTTATTTAATAACGCTAGATATTTTGTTCTAGATGGACCTAATAAAGGTGCTAAGGGTGATTTTAAGTCCGAAAAAAATAAGATTGTGTTGATTCAACCTAAGGGCGGATTCAAGAAAAATGAATCTAGAAATTACATAAGTACTTTCGAATCATTTTCTTTTTCTTAAATAATTAGAATTCATTTGTAATTTATTATTTGAAGATTAGATATATAAAACATAAAAAAACAAAATGAAAAAACAAGTATTATCATTTACTGAATTCATCAACGAAGCTTACAACTCAGCAGCTAGAATAATGGAAGGTGACACATCTGGAGCTGGTGACATGATAGAAGCTATAAGTAAATTGGACAAAGCCGGATTATCAGCGGAGGCCAAGACCCAGTTAGGCAATTTATCAGGAATAGCTAAAGCAGTTCTAACTGAAGAAAATCCGGATGCTGAGGAAGCTCTAGGGGGAAGCTTACTAAAGGTTTTGGCTAATTTAACAACATCTGGTGTTGAAATAACAAATATAGTATCAAAGGTTAATACTATTACCTATGATAATCTAATTTCTGGACATGTTTTATTAGAGGAGGATAAAAGAGTTAATCTATTAGATTTCTTATATCTTCTTAATTTAGAAAACTGTTCAAATAAAGCAAATATAGGAGCTTCTGGATCTGGAAAAAAATTAGAATGGAGTAAGATCCAAACTGATAGGAGATTTACCGCAAAGATGAGAGATTATAGAGGTAGAATAAAAGGAGATACAGCAGCTAAAGTTGCTAACTTTTTTGCATCTTTCTTTGAAAGAGACACTAATGTTGCTACTGATGGTAAGAACAAGGATACTGTTTACTTATCGGGATCAGGGTTATTGGGAAATGAAGTTATAACTGGTATCGAAAGTGGGGTTATAAAGACGGAAAAATCTGTTCCCACTTCCAGACGTATGTTCCTTGGCGGTAAATCTAAAACTGGGAAGGATAGAAAAGGATTTTCTAATATTGAAGGGGAGAAAACAGTAACTACTGGATATAATATTGCTCTTCCTTTAGATGCTGGTGAATTAGCAGATTATCAAAAATTCCCAACTAAAGGAGCTACCAAAGTATCTAAGAATCCTAAGGCTTACTTTACTCTTGTTCTTTATACTATGGGTAAATCTGAAAAATCAAAAAGAGAAATACCATTTAGTGATTTAGTACTCATAGAAAAAATGAGGCCAACAGACGACACTATCGTTGAATACACAATTGATATGTATAACAACGACGAAAAGGGTAATCCCGTATTATTTGCTGTGGATTCATCAGCACTTACCGATGCAGGAAAGGATAACATTAAAGCTGCCATAGAGGAATTTTATGCAATTGAATCTATAGAGATCCTAGGATTTGCTTCTCAAGAAGGTGCAGTAGATCATAACACTGATCTTTGTAAGGCAAGAGCAAAAGCAGTTGCAGACTTCGTAAAAAGTGTAGAGAAATGGAATATTCCTGCTACTAGTGTGACTTCTTCAAATACAGCTAACATTCAGCCAAAAACTCCAACAGCAACTGAAGAAGAGAGAAAGAAATGGAGAAAGGTTCAATTCAAAATTAAAGGTACTAAAACAACTACTAGACCAGGAGAAGAAAATTTTATTGAATATGTACCTACTACAGGTAAATTTAATCCAGATAAAGTTGATATCTACCAAACAATTATAACTATGGAAGTTAGCGCTAGATCAACTAGAGTTAAAGGAAAATAAAAAATAAGGCACAATAAAAAAGGATCCCCTAAAGGATCCTTTTTTTGTTTTGTAAGGATTTTAATTTATAGCAACCACAAGGTAGTATTTACCATTTTTTTCTATAGACTCCACCCAGAAACGATTTCCTTCGATGTATGGAATATAATTAGAGAAGGTCTCTCTTCCTAGCATTTTAACCAAAGAATTACATAAACTCTCCGGCTTATAATTCTCGGGTTTCTCTGAAAGCTCCCATATTTGGTGGAAATAGGCGTAGTTTTTATCCTTGATTATTTCTTTACCGTCCACCTCTTTGTCAACGAATTTAATACAGCTTTCTCTTAGGGTTGAATCGAGTTCAACTTCGTGGTTAAAAAACTGAGTGAGACTCTGATCGAAAGAAACCTTGATTTTATCCAGTCCTATAAATAAAGGCTCGGGACCGTTACTGAAGCCTTTGTTACTCATTCCGATCACGGACAAGAATAACAGCGATAAACATAAATTTTTCATAACATAAATTTTAAATTGTTAGACATAACAAAGATAGAGTATTTTATATATAAAAAAAAAGGATTCTTTGAATTTATTTTAAAATCTGGATATATAAAATAAAAAATATCAAATGAAAAAACAGGTATTATCATTCGCCGAATTCGTGTTTGAAGCATATAACACTATGAATGAGGAAGAAAAAGTTACGGTAGGATCACTAAACTCCCTAAAAAAAGCAATAGGTGGTTCATGGAGATTTGGAACACAACAGCAACAGTCTTTTGCAATGACAATTGATAGACTGAATATGCTTAACCCATCTCAAAAATATGCAGATCAAGCACTCGAACTTGCAGATAGCATAACAAATCTTGTAAGTCAAAAAGAGGAAGGAGCAGAGATTATGCAAGCAGGAATAACTTTGCAAAGATCTCCTAGAACTTATAAATGGTTAGTAAACGGCACGTGTAGAGCGACAAATATTCCTAGCGGAGAAGATAAGGAAACAGATACCCTCAGTACAACAACAGATGGCGACGAGGTACAGACTATCCCACTAGCCACACTACTAAAAAGATTATTCCTATATAATTTAAAGGAGGCTGAAGATGATATTCCGGGTGGCAAGAACTATAAAGGAGCAGGAAGAGATAGTAAAATCGCTTCGAACTTTGGAAAAAAAGCTAAAGACAAGGAGGGATCTGGTTTTTTAACTATAGATCCTAAATCATTTGCAGGGGATGTTTTACAAATTGTGACTTTTGAAGGAAAAGATGTTGAGGGTTTAACTCCGAAAGGGGATTATGGTTTTATGTTTCCTGTTTGGACAATCGAGACTGATGAGGATAAGCCTTTGATCTCAGAAGGACCTAATGAGATATCTAAGGATATTTATGATGTGGTGCTTCCTCCTGATCCATCATCAAAAATTGTGGAGGTAAAGGATAAGCCTTACAATTCACAGGGAATAGATTTCTTCGCAGAGAATGATGTTAAGATTGGTGATGATGGTATGGCAGCTCTTAGATCTATTCTATCAGAATTTAATACAATTTCAACAATCGTAGTTAATGGGGGAGCATCTAGTAAACCAACATCCAGAGCGGGAGGAAACGAAAAATTAGCCAAGGATCGGATGGCTGCTGGATTTGCTGCTTTGACACAAATGAAAAAAGACGGTGTTGCTCAGTTAGCTAAGGCTACTATTACAGAAGGAAAAGCAACAGTACAGGCTGCCTCACCTTCTGAAAGTGATCCAAAAAATCAGCAAGTTTCTTTTGTAATCTCTGGAACAATTAAAGAAATGGCAGAGACCCCAAACACAGATCCAGTTGTTATAAAGAAAGTTGATACCAAGATGGCTCAGCAAGTAATACTTGTAAGACAGTATTTATACTGTAGTTATAATAGAAAGCTAGGTTAATATCAAAAAACATAAAAAAAGCCTATCTTTCGGATAGGCTTTTTTGTGTACTAAGGAAATTTATTCGTTACCGCTGGATAAATTTCTACTAAAGTTGTTGTCTACGATAAGTCCATAACGAACCATCCCGTTTTCTTTGGTAGCAGTTGCACAGAATTCGGTAAATTCACATCTTTTTAAAGCTGCATCATCCATATACAAAACTTTTTTAAGGTATTCCTTGTAAGCTGTAACTAATTTTTCGGCTTCTGCCTTTTCCTCGTTGGCTGTGTTTACCATGCCTCCTTTTTTAGTTCCGTAGCAATCTGGATATCCTGCCTCTGCCTGACTTGTAGCTCTTGTAGCAAAATTTAATGTGGTATCCAATGTCATACCAGGAAATTGCTTGTACATTTCAGAGATTAGCAGTCTCTCGAATTTTTCAACTTTAAAGTTGTTGGCTTTTTGTGCTTTCACTCCTGTTATTGATGTCAGGATGATAGCTAAGGTTAAAAATAGATTTTTCATAATTTTTATTTTTAATTGTTAGACAAGACAAATGTAGAACATACTATGCGATAAAAAAAAGGATTCTTTTGGAAATTTCACAAAAAAAGACCCTTTGCAGGGCCTTTTAGCAGTTTGGTTAGGGTTGATTAGATATTAAGCGTTAGCCCAAACAAATCCACCAGCAGTTTTCATGATCCCTCTAACAACTTTGGAGATTGATCCAGTGTTAACTCCTGTTGCTCTTTCAGCATCAGACATTGAGTTGTACTTTCTGATTCTTCTTCCTCGTGGAGTAAGTTGAATAACTGCGATGGTGTTTCTATTGCTAGTTTTAGCTTTCTTAGAAACAGTTTTAACTGGAGTTGCTTTAGCAACAACCTTTACAGTTTTTGTTTTAGAAGCCACTGCCTTAGTAGCTTTAGGAGCTGTCTTAACAACAGCTTTTACTGTTTTAGCCTTGGTAGTGGCCTTAACAGTTTTCTTTGCTTTTGTACTCATTTTTTTGTTTTTATGATTATGTAATTTATACTCATTTACTATCAAAAAGTTTCATTTAGCGCGTTTTAAAAGGATTTACTTGTTTGATATATAGATTAGGATGACAAAGAAAAAAAGACGCATTAAAACGTTTAAAAACTGGCTTCTTGCTAGAGATTCGTCTAGTCGTATATCGACTAAATCAAATTACAATGGATTTCTCGAATCTGAAGAAATAAATGATAATAAGGACCCATTATTTTTTAGATCTCCTAGGCTTAATAGATGATTTCTTCTTGTATGAAACCTTGGCTTGGCCTATTCTGTCAAGGATAAACTTGTTTAATTCCTCGAATATTATGTATTGAAATGGCTCTTCCTTGTTCTTTCTCTCGTATATTATAATGGAACTTAGTGAACATAGTATGAAGTATTGTTCTAGGGGGATGGGTGAAAGATCCCCTAGACCTAGTATATTGTTTACATAATCATTTAATTCCCTTTTTTGTACTCTTGTGGTTCTGTTAGGATCAATTATGGATGCTAGTTTTACACTTAGCATTCCTCTGCCTAGCCAGTTTCTGAGGGAATTTCTTACTACCGAATAATTAATATATTCCTTAGGGGATTCTGGACTGATCTTAAATATTATTCTATCATCAGTCTTGGACTCTAGCTTCCAAATGTTGCTATTTAATTCGATGTACCCCCTAGGACAAAGAAAGCTCTCACAAAAATGTCTTAGTCCTTTCCTTATGTCATTATTGTTTACATCTGTTAAACTTGTAATAAATCCACCCTGGACTAAAGCTTGTACAATTGTTCCTAAATCTGTAAAGAAGGATGTTGCTTCTGTTAATCTAAAGTTTTCACCGTAAGATTTAATTTCCATTCTTTCCTGCGAATCAAGAAATAGTATATCTGGATTTCTTTTTCCCCCACTATAACTATTATTTGATAGAAGTAAACACATTATTTCTCCAGGTCCTAGATAGGAATGACTCCAATCAGAAACAAAATAGAAAGTTTTAGTTAACTTTTTTTCTTCCGAGAGAAATTTATTTAATAGTAATAGTGAATCCTTTAATGATTTGCCCCTGTTTTCTTTTATAAATTCCCAGAAAATTTTAAAATGTTTTTGATTCTCGCTTATGTGAGAGTAAAAAGATGTCAGAAATCTTTTGGATATGGCAGGACTGATTAATTTGGTCCTAAAATATTCTTCAAATTCCTGTTTGTAAATCTCAACAGTGCTTCTTCTCATTCATATTATTATATCCAAAAGGACATAATAAGTTACAAATCATCCTTTTGCCAGAAAGGCTTCTGGTATTTAGGTCTTAAAATTCTCCAAATAATGTGGTCGTATTTTTTTCTGTCCCATATAGCTAGGCAGATGGCTCTTATTGGTGCTTCTGTTTTGCAAAAATCGAGATGTTCTACAAATTCTTTCTTAGTTGGCTCCGGATCTCTATCCCCATATTTACCATATCTAAAGTAATCATGGATCTTTCCTGCTCTTTCTTCCACCCTATACTTGTGATATTTAAGATCCTCTATTATTCCTCTCCCCCATTTATCAAATTCGTCAGGGACATTTGCTAAAATCTCATCCATATTCTTGCCATCCCTTAAAGCTTCCCAGATATCCACATTAGAAAACCCAGTTATTAGTCGATGTAGTCTAACATAATCTTCAAATTTGATCTTCATCCTGAAATAAGGTTGAAATATAACAACAAATCCCTCTTCGTTATGAATATTTTGGGCCTTTAAACTCTCGTAAAGATCCTTTCCGAAGACAAAATGTTGCTCAGTTTTGATTATATCCTCCTTTTTTATTCCACTACCTATAAAAATGGGCAAAGAAGTGGTCCAATGATTCTCTATACCCCCCTCGGAAGTGCTCAGAAACACTATTTTCTCCTCGTTATTATAATCTACAACTATTTTATTTTCTGGGTATAGGATTTCTACTATATAAGTCACATGAGTCATAAAATTATGCTCGAAGAACTTATATTTTTCTTTCAATATCTCCATTCCTTTCTTGGCCTGTTCAGATGTGAAAGATCCACGGGTAGCTAAATGCCATTCCCCGTTGTAATGAAAAAGTATTCCTAGGGATCCGTCCATCTTTTTTTGTACATAGACATAATCAGATCTAGAAGGAAGCCTGTCCTTAACCTCTTCGTAATTAAAAAATTTCTCGAATGCAGAAGCTATAACATATCCATCCCTGTCTAGGACAGTTCCTCTCATGGAAAGAGTTATCTCATCCCAATCTCCTTTGTATTGGACTTCTCTAGTGTAATTGTAGATGGACAAAGGAAGAGTCGGATGATCATTTTTCTCTATCTTCCCCTCCTTTATGTATTTTTCTAGGACATTTATATCGTATTTTTTCCTTTTCATAACCTTCAGTCAAAATTAGTGTATAAAATACAATAAAAAAACCGATTCCGAAGAATCGGTTTTGAGAGATATGGAGAAGCAGAAAGCCCTAAAGCTTTTGCTGGATGTATTATTTATCCCTTATTTAAAGAAAAGTTTCAATAAAATAAAAAAACCCCGGACTCCCGCAGGAAAAAAGATATATAATAGAAAAACTCGAATAAATGCAAGTTAAAAATTATAAGAACTTTAGAAAGCTCCAGGAAGTTAGGAGAGAGAAAAAATGTCCAGTGTTAAGTTTTAAACCAATTAGAGAATCCGAAATATATCAGGATATGATAGGGATGGGATGGATCGAGGTACTGGCAGATAATCCAAAGGGGGTTTTAGCATGGGCAACAGCAGAAGAAAGAAGTCATAAAGATAGAATGGGTAATATTGCATTTTATCATCCGGTATTTCAAGGAAAAAGATTAACAAGAAGAGCAACTTCTAATGCTCCTGAAGGATATCCACACTTTAATATAAAACACGACGGAGGGGTTAGAGTTGTTGAGGGACTTCAAAACAGTGCAGAATTTCCTAGATTAAATACGGATCTAACAAAATCATGTATGACCATCGAGGACTACTTATACAAAATGAACTTTTTGATAAAATATGCAATGAGAGAACAAGGATTTCCTATCACAGAAACAGAACTTTATGATAGCGAGTCCTATAAAGGTCTTATAAAAAGAAAAATGGAGGAGGATCCAACAGTCATTAAGCATTTTAAGGACGTAGACGTGCCTTCAGATCCTAGAGAAACTAGTATTGCTGGATCACAAAAAATATACAAACAAGTTTCACTTCCTCCTAGTTTGAAAGACAATGATTTAGGAAAAGCAGCTGCTATGATGAAGAGATTTGGTACATTCGGCCAAGATTAATAAGATTGGATTTTAAACAATGATAGAGGTAACACAGATAATAATAACAGGAATTTTTTCCGTAGTGGTGGCTTTTGGTACTGTTTGGCTAAAGCACTTTTTAGATAATAGAAAGAAAGTAAGCGAAGAGGAAAATTATGAAAGAATCTCTCAGCAGGATATAGATTCAATGCTCGAAGTTCAGGGATTTCTTGATAATTTCAGAGAAAAATGGATAGTAGATAGAGTTGGTATATTTCAATTTCATAACGGAGGTAAATTTTTCCACGGTATTCCGATGAAAAAATATTCACAGACTTTTGAATCAGTTTCACACGGAGTTTCTAAGTCTAAAGAACACAACCAGGGGGTTTTTGTAACGGAACATCCATCCCTAATGAAACATTTAAGTGAGAAAGAATTCTTTTATATTGATGCTGGAGATCCGGTTCTTGACTATATAAGAGGAAGAGTAACAGAAGAAGGAATATTACAAATATTTAGCGCGCCAATTAGAAGCTTATCCGGACAACTTATAGGTTTCATCCAGCTTCATACTGTTAAACATAGGGTGGAAATGACTGATGAGATAGTAGTTGAAATAATAGATCTAGCAAACAATCTATCTGGGTACCTTATAAAAAGATGATGCCAGTAGAATACGAGATAAATTTTTTTACTAAAAGAGAGGGAGAATTAGTTTGTACCCTTGGTATAGAAGGTGGCTCAAGAACTAAGCTTCTCTATAATATCATCACTCAAAATTGGGATCAGGGAGGATATTTCACAGTTGATGAGGGAGATTGGGATCATTTACGATGGAATTTTTTAGATATAATCTGCGAGAATGTCCCCTACTTCCAAGAAGATCCAAATGATTATGATAAATTCATATATAATTTAGAAATGCTATGTCAATACGATCTTAATATAAGGGGCGTGGTATCAAAATATAATGCTGAAATTAAAGAAAAAGATATCTTAAAAACTCTTTGTGATTGTATAGCTGAAAATTTTGAGTACGAAACAGCAGGAACTGATAAATTTAAATTCAAAATAGATATAGTATGATATACGAATTTAGATTTTCCACCGATCCGGAGGAACATCCCGAGGTATTAAAGATAATAAACTCCGGGGGTTTTGATTACGAGTACGAATTTCTAGAAAGGTAGATCTAGCGACACATTCATAATGTGATCCCGATTAGCCCCGTACTTTTCCATAACTTCAACCATTTCACATCTTCCTAGCTTAGATAAAACATAAGATTTGTCCTCCACCAGCCTCTCATAATCCTCCTCACCTAGGTTGTTATCCCAAAACTCATAGAAGTAGCCAAATGCATGATCCCATCCATAAACGAACTCTCTGTTTTCACCTAAATCTATTACGTATCTACTCATTATATTAATTGTTTTTGTTTGTTTTTAAGCTCGCTATTGAGATATTTTGCTAAGACTTGACCATGACAAAGGAAACTCTTTTCTGAGCCATCTGCGGGCTTATTACAGCACCAACATCCTAGCACTTTACCTCTCAATTCTTCTATATCTTTTATCAATCCTGAATCTAATAGATATTTCTCATATCCATCTATCGCTTCCTTTCTTGAATCAACCTTAAATTTAGCCTGTGTTTTTTCCAGGTTTTTATGTGTATAAGGATTAGCCCATTTACTGGGCCTCCCTATATAGATATCGTGTGGTAATTTTTTAAAATGGACAACATAAGTCACTCCATCTGTTCTGATAAAATCTTCCATAGAGTAAATGTAGTAAAATAAACGTACAGAAAAAAACGATTTGCTAAATAGAACGTACTAGCCTAGCTCTTTCCCTTTGTGTTTTGGGTACTCCTCCCCTTCTACTGGTGGGAAAATAGAATTTTATAGACCAATCATCTGACACTTTCTCTGGATATTTAGATGGATCGATCCAATAACCGCCATCATCAAATCCCATTATCCTCATGTCATAATACTGTTTTAGAAAAATGATCTCTTCTAGGGTGGGAAGTCTCCATCCTGAACCCAGATCACTTGCATATGTTAAGGCTTCATCATACATGATCCTATAATCAAATCTATAATTAAATGGAACATTAGGATTTTTGCTTCGCTCAATTCTAACGTCCTCCCCCATAACTTCTAATATACCAAGATTGTATGATTTCATTAAAGCATCATATTTAGTGCGCCTGAGATATCTTTTCCGACGTTTTTGCCGTTTAATTTAAACTCGCCGCCTCTTTTTACTATTTGATAATCACCTCTTTTAGTTTCTATCGAAACTGTATTGCATAAATTTCCACCACGGGTAAAGAAGTTGTGAACTGACTCTTCTAATCCACCTCTTCCGTCGGCTTCTCCAAAAAAGCTCATTGAAACTCCTCTGCTTTTATTAAGAATCCTGGGAACACCTAACTGCGAAGCTCTTTCTCTGATCTTATCTATTTCATCTCTAGTAAACCAGTTAACAGATCCTTTAGATCTCCTCTCTGATATTTTTGACATACCACTATAAGATGTTTTAGGATTATAGCTGGTAAACTCTTCGAAAAGCTTTAGATATTTCATTTTTATTCCTATATTTACTTTATATATATCATTGATTTGATACTTCCCGATGAAATAAAATACAGATTTGTGGGAGACATCGACGTCTCTCTATGGAAAGAAAAGATATTAACTAGTAATCTTAATTGGGATGATTATGATTTTAGACAATTAAGATATAAGGATCACATCGAAACCAAGACAATACCTCTTATATGGTCAGAAAAATTTACATCCCAACAAAAATGGGAGCCTTATTATTCGACCTTTAAGAATGATCTTGATAAAATAGAAAGTATAGTAAGAAAATCTTTATGTAAAAGCGGAGATTTTATGAGTGTAATCCTTATAAATCTCCCGGTGGGCAAATCTATAGCAAGACATATAGACGCAAATCCTATAGGAGAAAGGTTTAATAGGTGCCACAGAATACACATCCCTATAATAACAAATCCTGATTGTATATTTGAGATAGATGGAGAGGAGAAAAATATGAAGGAGGGAGAAATATGGGAGATAAGTAATGTCAAAAAGCCACACAGCGTTCAAAATAAAGGCGTATCCGACAGAATACACCTCCTTGTAGATTGGGACCCCTTTCTTTAATCTATTCCAAATCTCCTTAGCATAGATCCACCTTTACCTGCCCTATTCAGATCATCATATTCTTCAGGTGAAAGCTTAGCTCTAACCTTATCATCAACACCTGAGATTAAAGATGATATATCTTTGTAAATAACGCCAGCTTTAGGGTTTTTATTTCTATACTCTTTTACTATTGTGTCTGAAAGAATCTCTGATATTTCTTGTGCATCGGATGAAAGAGGATAAACTTGTCCTGCTATTGCTATTTCATCACCGCTTCCTCTAGAAATCACATAAACAACTCCTTCAGTCACTGCAGCTTTTTGCATGAAATCATCATGGCATGAAGTTCCCTCATAATCAAACACTGAGTTTAATATATCATCAGGGCCTATACCAGGATTAGCTAACATTTCATATGAATTTGTAAAAACATCATAGCTTCCGTATTCATCGTAGCAGTCTTCTTTATTGCTCTTCTGGCTTTCCTCCCATTCTGCATATGCTTCATCATATTCTTCCGATGTTTCATAGTCATCCTCGTCTGGCTCTTCATCCACATCGAAATCTCCCATACCCCATGCACTATATGAAGAGTCACAATACTCTCCAACTAAAGTATGATAATCACGGGGTGTATTACCATCTGTTGATTCTGGATATCCATAATGACCATCAGGAACGAATATAAATTTTCTTATTTTTATTTTTTGCTTTTGTATCTATTATTTATCCATATTTTCAATTAAAAAATAGAGTTCCTCTGGAAATTCCTTAATATCCACTATTGAATTAAGATCAAAAACTGATCTTCCTACAAATCTGTAAGATTTATCCCTAAATTCAGAGGGGGAAGTGAACGATTTTCCATGAAAAAGCACATCGAAATTGATGTTACCGTGCTTACGAGCATAAAGATTTCTTATTTTCCAGTCCTTTGGAACTCTAAAATACAAATGAAGACCCCCATTCATAGTGCTTTCCACTAAAAAATCATCAATTTTTAGAGATTTCTCCTCTAAAATGCTCATAAATTCCTCTACTGAATGAGGTGTTCCCTCTATGTCAAGGCACATTAGGCCAGAATTTCTCAAACAGATCCCTAAAAAATTGTATTCATTGTATTTTTCCTTGAAATTTCTAGCAGTCTCGATAGAAAAACGAACGGAATTCTTGTGGAGTTTTCTTATCCCAAACTCTCCCTCTATTTTACATACCTTTGTTTCGATTCCTAGGGCATACCACTTGATACAGTGTCTTAAAATATCCGATATATTATCTCTCATCTATATTTTTATACGAAAGTATGATAAAAATTTCAATAAAAAAAGCCCCCCGAAAGGGGCTAGCTGTAAATCGTAGATCTTCTCTACCTTGTCTTGAGACAATATTTTTAGTTCATTGAAACTCGATGAATCGATAGGGGATTGCTCGTTCCTTCTACCACGTCACTTGCTGCTGCGTATATTCGATAATCCCTTATTAAGTCACTTAATAATTTCTCTTCTTTTTTAGCCAATCCAAATTCCCCGTATATTTTCTCCAATCTATCAATAAACTCTCCGCCCTCTAAACAGGCAATAAAGATACTATGAGCGAGTATCAGAAAATATTTTGTGTGATTTGAGAAATCGATATCTGGATCCTCGGCCTCTTTGGAGATGCTTGTTAATATTCCCTCACATTCAGACCCTATCAAAAATGCAATTAATTTTTGTAACTCCTCAAATACCTCCTTATTGAGACCATCGAAATACTTATTTAAACCATAATCGTTTGCTTTTGCGAATGTCTTAGGTCCATTTTTTTGAGAAATCACATTAAAGATATTATTTTGGTACCATTCCCTGTATTCTATAAATGCGTTATCACCAACACTAGTGACAAGCTCTTCATATTGTTTATCCGCTTGTAAATAAATCATAACGGATTTTCTGATAAGAGCAGATGCACGTGAGTTTCTTGTATCCTTTTGTTTTAATCTATCTAACTCGTCACTTAAAGAGAGTATGTCAGATGCAAATAATGTTCTTAGTTTCATATTCCAAAGTTAGAGAAAATCCCAATAAATAAAAAAAGATTTTAATAAATAAAAATATTATTTCATACTTTTTATTATCTCCATAATCTCCCTCTCGTGTCTATCTATTGCTTCCCGTCTTTTTATTATATCAGCCAAAGTATTCTTTTCGAATATATCTATGGCTTCTTTGAATTCCACTTTGTGCTTGTCCATGATCTCATAGATAGATGAGAATTTTCTAGGGAATCCGTTTCCCTTACTGTAATCTTTTATATGAGGAACACCCTCTATATCCCTGAGTGGATTTCCTACACAGTAAAAACTCCTCACTTTTTTTGGCGCACCTCTAAGGGTTGTTAATTGATTATGTGAGCAATCGAATCCCCCCTCTGAATATTTTTCACCATCGGATAACGTATCAGGAGCACCCACTAGATCCGTTAACATATTTTCTTGACATTCAAAACCTCCAACTTTTCTAGGCGCACCTTTTAGACTCGTCAATTTATTTCTTCGACAATTAAAGACCCCTCCTATTTCTTTAGGTGCCCCTTCTAATGATTCCAGCTTAGTCCTTGCACAGTGAAAAGACCCACCCACTACACTTGGTGCTCCCTTTAGATCTTTTATTTTGTTGGCAGAGCAATTAAAATCCCATCCCACTTCCTTGGGCGCTCCTTCTAATGAGGTAAGCTTATTACCTGAGCAATCGAATTCTTCTAGTACTTTTATAGGAGCTCCCTCCAGACTTTCCAGTTCCATTCCGGCACAATAGAAGTATCCGGTAACAACCCCAAATTTAATGCCTTTGAAATCTCTTGATTTAAATTTAACATGCTCCTTTAGATATGAAGTGCCGTGTGGGCCGCGTTTATATCCGATCCACTCTGTCACATCAAAGTTGCCTTCTATATCAACTAGCCCGGTTTCTTCGTTAAGAGTCCAAACTCCATCGTGATAGTTACTAGTTCGATGAGGGAACCAAAATTTTCTCCTATCAATTCTGAACATTGTGCAACCGTCGAGAAAGTCTATTTGTTCTTGTGTTAATTTCATATCTCCATATAATTTGGACAAATATAGAAACTACACTCGGTAATAAAAAATGATTTCTAAACCCCTAATCTTTTAACCATCAATTTGAAGAGCCTCATACTATCGACACCTGGCAAATCAAAATCCTGCGGATCATCAGTTCTAAGATCCTTGAGAATCACTTTTTCAATACCATCGAACTCGGTGTCTTTCGGTATATTCCAAAAGGGGATATAGTTCATGTTTATAAAGTCGCCCTTAAAAGTGACCCCAGGAGGAATATCTAGAATCCCGCTTATGTATAAAACACTATATAATCCCCGCTTTTTCGTAACAGGCACGGAGACTATTATTCTATCACCACTCAGATCCGCTCTATATCCAAGCTCCTTGATTTCCCACAAAAATTTATTTGTCACACTCATAAAAATACCCCTCGCTTAACCATGAGCTTAAACAATCTCTTGGTATTTATGCCATCGATAGAACCATCCCAAGATTCACCCCAATCATCAGATGTGGTAAACATATATTTACCACCCCTCTGATAACCAAGCATAATCTTACTCTTGCCATTACCAAACACAGTGGAAGGATGTATCTTAATCCCTTGCTCGTATAATCCTAAAACAATATTACCCCCGTTGTTAAACTGAACACCCTCGGGAATCTCTTGTAGATCCGGTATATGAACATTGCCCTTATTATTAAATATAACACCGGAAGGCAATTTATTTACATGACTAATACCCACGTTCCACTTGTAAGCAAGACCATTAGAACCAGTGATCTCTATATCACTACCTAATAAATTATAAGTGATCTTATCACTATCTAATTGCTCTATAAACTCTTCTCTTGTCATATAAACATCCCTTTACTTATCATCAAGTTCAATAGCCTCCTATCATGTATTCCTTTTATACTCAATCCATTCCCATCTCCTACTATGGAGGTCAAAGAGACACCCCCTCCATTATTGAACTCCACACCAGGAGGAATGCTCTTTAGGTCGGTCAACCAGACATGCCCTCCATTATTGAACTCCACACCAGGAGGAAGAGTCTCTAGGGAGGTCAAAGAAACATTCCCCTTATTATTGAACTCCACACCAGGAGGAATGCTCTTTAGGTCGGTCAACCAGACATCCCCTAAATTCTTGAACTCCAACTCCACACCAGGAGGAATAGTCTCTAGGGAGGCCGAAAATCCTCCCTTATGATTAATTACTATCTTATCCCCTTCAATCTCTAAATTTCCCTTTTCAGTGTATAAATAAAAATCTGATTCTTTTAATACCTCTATAAGTTCTTCTCTTGTCTGAGGAGATCTCTTTTTTCTTAATAAAGCTTCTTTATCTTCTTTAGCTTTATTTAAAGAATCCTTGTAAGGGTTGCGTTCCATTTTATCATCAATAAAATCCTCGAAGGAACTATCAATTTTACCAAGCCATGTTGTAATATCATCCGTTTTGGCCATGTCCGGATTTGCTTTCATCCAAATCTGAAATATAGTAAAAGCCTGCTCTTTATCTCCGGCAGATAACAGATTTTCAATCTTCATTAAAAACTGATCTGGCGTCATATTTTTTATCTCCTCTAAGCTAATGTTAGGAAGTTCAGAATAGGCTTCAAAAAGAGAAATGTGTTTCATTTTTTTATTTTTTTATTTACTTATCTGTCATATAAAAACCCCTTGCTTAATCATCAAGTTCAATAGCCTCTTACTATCTATTCCTTCTATGTTACCACTCCAGCGATTAAGCCATCTTAAGGAAGCCAAATAGATATCCTCTCCATTATTAAACTCCACCCCAGGAGGAAGTGTCTCTAGTGATCTCAAATAGACAGTCCGTCTATTCTCGAACTGGACACCAGGAGGAAGTATCTCTAGTGAATCCAAATCGACATGCCCGTCATTCTTGAACACCACACCAGGAGGAATTGTCTCTATGTATCTCAAATAGACATCCCCTCTATTCTCGAACTCCACACCAGGAGGAAGTGTCTCTAGTGAATCCAAATCGACATCCTTGTTAAAATAGGAAACCACTATCTTATCTCCTTCTATCTCGTAGGAGGGACCTTTCTCTTCTAATACCTTGATAAACTCGTCTCTGGTCATGCTCTATATATCCATTTCAATACCCGCCTCATCCCCCGAGGCAACACTCGCCCCGTTGCCCCGTTTTCACTACCCAATTTCGCCTCATTTTTCCATTTCGCCTCGCCTCCTCCTCATTATCTTAGCTTAAACACCAACAAAGCGCGGAATAGAAAAATCCCCGTTTAGTCCCGCGATTTTTCTACCAAAATCTCCAAAAAGCCACGAGAATTTTCTACCCTTTCCGAGGGGGGGACTAAACCAATAAAATCCCCCAACCACGCCCCCTCTCTTATAATCACTACTATCATCTATTAACACCTATTACTACCTATTACCTCTATACATCTCTCTATACATATACACACCTCTATACAGTATACACAACACATAAGACATACACCTAATAATACACCAACCATAATTAAAACACACAAAACAAAAAGAATCACTACCCTACACATAGTATACATCACTCACATACCTATATAGACACCTATCCCTACTGTATAGAG
>Ga0172372_10002642_pt1 | contig 27030 bp, 23 predicted proteins | sample LakKiv5m_2_FD_114544 | JGI IMG/M metagenome (GOLD analysis project Ga0172372, IMG submission 114544) | Freshwater microbial communities from Kabuno Bay, South-Kivu, Congo - kab_092012_9.5m | ecosystem: Environmental > Aquatic > Freshwater > Lake | place: Democratic Republic of the Congo...
AAAGTTGGGGACACCGTTGAGAATTTGTTACTTACGCGGTTTGACGGCGGTTCGCGGAAAACCGCCTTGACGCGTTATTGAGATTGAGACACATTCGCATCAAACATCCTCACGTTCGAAATTGCCCCTTGCGGTTTGGGGGTTATGGCGGACGTTTTATTTTCTCCGCAATCATCATGTTTGTCCGACTTTTTGGCGTTCCGGCCGTCTTGCTGTCCACCGTTCTCCACGCCACCGCTCTCTTGGTGCCCTTCACGGAGGACTTTTCCGCGGGCCGCGCGGGGTGGAGCACGGGCAACACGAATGTGGCCGCCGGTTGGTCGGCGACGGGGGGTGTTGCGGACGGGGGCTATGTCACTTCGACGGGCACCGTGGTGAGCAGCGGTTTCGGGGCCATTGTGTTCCGCGGCAACGCCTCGGCTGATGCCAGCGGCGATGCGTTTGTCGGGAACTGGCTGACGGGCGGGGTGTCCGCGTTCTCCGCCTTCGTGCGGCATGATGCGCCGACGGCCTTGAACTTCTACGCCCGTCTGGATGCCGGGGCCGGTCGCGCGGGCAGCAGCATCGACTTCAGCGTTCCGCCGGGCGCGTGGTTCCAGCTCAACATTCCGATCGTCGATGAACCGACTTCGTTTCAATCGTTCGGGGCGGGAACTTTCAGCACGGTCTTCAACGGCATCCAGAACGTGCAGATCGCCATTTCGACCAACCAGGCCCCGGCGGTGGTCGGCCAGACTTACAACCTCGGCCTCGACAAGGTCTCCGTCGTGCCCGAACCCGGCACGGCGAGCTTGCTCGGGTTGGCGGCCGGCCTCGGCGCGTGGTTCGCCTCGAGACGCTGTCGGGTCATTGCCCCTCGTTGATGAGCACCCGTTTTCCTTTGCTGGCGCTGGCCTCCGCGGTCCTTGCCGTCGGCGCGGCCGGCGGGGTGTCCGCGGCGGTGCCGGTCGAGGCGGCCGGTGACAAATACATGTATCCTTTTATCGAGGATGGCCCCCTCGGGTCGGATGGACGCCGTGGATCCGCGTCCGCTTTCGGAGCTTATGGCGGCATCGATGATCCGGCGTTCGACTTCGACGATCGCGACGCCCAGTTTTTCCTCGATTTTGCCACGGCCGGGATTGTTCCGCCGGCCCGGGGCGCGGCCAATTACCGGGTGTCGAGCATGACGGTCACCATCGTGGTCGAGAACAGCGATGTTTTCGCCTACGATCCCACGTTTGATTTGCTCGGATCCTACGCGGGCACGTCCGCGGATCTCGATGAAGGCCGGCCGATGGAACTTTACGGCGTGGGCTACCGTTCCGGTTGGACGCGTGCCACTTTCAGCGAGGACGCCCCTTTCCAGACCGAGTCGTCGAATTTCGGGCAGCCGAATTGGAACCGCAAGCGCAACGCGTTCGCGCTGGACTTCGATGCCAACGGTTTGCCGCGCGACGTTTCGAACAATGTCGAGGAGCGATTCGAGGTGAACCCGTGGGCGGTGGCCGATTCGCCCGGTTACATTGATCTGGCCGGGGACTACGTCGAGTCGCCGCTTTCGCCGGGCAGTCCGGTCCCGGAGGGCCGTGTCTTCCGGTTCCGGGTCGACCTCACCAATCCCCGCATTGTCGCCTACCTGCAGGAAAGTCTCCACGCCGGGCGGCTCCATCTGATGGTCAGCTCGCTCTTCGGCACGTCGCAGCAGAGCACGGATATCCCCCGCTTTTACACCAAAGACCACGATCCCGGCATCGGCTACTATCTCGGCCCGCAACTCGAGGCGGAGGTCCTGCTCATGCCCGCGACTTCGGTCTCGCGCATCAGCGGAGGATTCCGCGTGTCCTTCGAGACGGTGCCCGACCAACGCTACCAGCTCGAGCACTGCGCCAATCCGAGGGCGGGCGATTGGCAACCCCTCGGGGAGGCGCGTGATGGCACGGGGGAAGTCCTTTTCCACGACGACATCATCCCGGCCGGCGTGACCGCCCGGTTCTACCGTGTGGCGGTGACCAGGAGTTCGCAGTCATGAAAACCCGGCCGGCCGCGAAAAAAGCATCCGCTTTCACCTTGGTCGAATTGCTGGTGGTGACGGCCATCATTGCGGTCCTGGCCGCCTTTGCTTTCCCCGCGCTGGCCAACTCCGGCAAAAGGGCGCGGCAAGCCGCGGAAATGGCCGCCGGGCGGTCCGTCGCCGCCGGCCTGCAGACCTATGTCACGGAAAACAATGGCGCGGTCTTGCCGGGTTTCCACGTCCGTCCCGGCGAGATCGTCACCGACGGCCACAACAACCCCATCACCGGGCAGTCGGCCAAACGTTATCCGTGGCGACTGGCCCCTTACCTCGGCTACGATGTGGACACCGCTTTTCTCGCCAGCGGGCAGAAGATCGCGAACGCCGCCCAGCGGGAATACCTGATCAGCCTCGTTCCCTCGCTGGGCATGAACACGACCTACATCGGCGGGGACGAACGCAAGTCGCCGAACCCGTTCAATCCGCGACTGGCGGACAGTTTCGCGGCCCGCGGCGGGATCACGCGCATGATGCAGGCCAACCGGCCGTCGCAGCTCATTGCCTTCGTGTCGGCCGCCTACAACGACTCCCGCATGGGCGGGGACCAGCCCGGTTACTTCGGCGTGGAATACCCCGACCGCAACGTGGATTTCCGCCATGCCGGCGGCCGGGCCCTCGTGGTTTTCGTGGACGGCCACACCGAGTTGCTGGACCGCGAGCAGTTGAAAAACGAGCAACTCTGGAAAAACCTTCCCGATCCCAACTATGCCATGCAGTAAGATTGCTTTCCGCGCGTCGCGCGGTTTGACTGACCACCACCTACCATCATCATGACCACCGCCACCGCTCCCACCGGCATCATGGGCCGCCTCAAGGCCGAGACGGCCGAACAGCATGCCATCGCCGAAGCCAAACCGCTCGAAGCCGCGCTCGTTGCCGGCTCCATCGCGCACGACCAATACAAAGATTACCTCGCCCAGCGCTGGATCATCCACCGCGAGCTCGAGGCGGCGACCGACCGCGTGCTCGGCGAGGACCGCCGGTTGTCCGGCCTCGGCCTGCCGGGTCTCTACCAGACGGCCAACCTCGAGGCCGACCTCGCGCACCTCGGCGTCGACACCACCACGATCAAGCCGCTCAAGGGCGCGCAGGACCTGGTGGCCACGATCCGCAACGCGCCTTCGCCGGCCGTGCTCATGGGGATCTATTACGTTTTCGAAGGCAGCAAGAACGGCGCGCGTTTCATCGCCCGCGCCCTCGGCAAGGCTTGGGGCAAAACCGATCTCGAAGGCATGAAATACCTCGACCCGCACGGCGAAGCGCAGCGCGGACTGTGGATGCAATTCCGCGAGGACATGAACGCCATCGATTGGTCGTCGGAGGAACAGGACGTCATGGTCAAAGCCGCGCAGGACACCTTCGACGCCATCTCCGCCCTCGACGACGAAATCCAGGCCGCCTGAGCGGTCCCGTCTCCCAGCCGATGCTTCGTCCCGCGACCATTCTGGCCGTGCTGCTCGCCGCGCTCCCTGCGCGGGCCGAGCCGCCGCGTCTGGTCACGGCGGGTTCGGCCGTGACGGAAATTGCCGCGGCCCTCGGTCTCGCGCCGCAAATTGTCGCGGTCGACACCTCGGGCAAGGAGGTCGAGGGGATGGGGGACAAACCCGATGTCGGCTATGTGCGCATGCTCGGGGCCGAAGGCATCCTCTCGCAAAAGCCCGACCTCGTGCTCGTTTCGGGCGAAGCCGGGCCGCCGTCCGTGCTCGAGCAAATCAGAGCGGCCGGAGTCGAGGTCGTGGTAATTCCCAACGGCCACTCGCTCGACAACATCGACGACAAAGTCCGCGCCATTGCCGCGGCCACCGGTCGGGCGGAAGACGGCGGGAAACTCGTTGCGAAGGTGGAGGCCGATGTGCAAGCCCTGCGCGCGGCGACCTCCGGCCACGAGGCCGAGCGTCCGGGCGCCGTTTTCCTGCTCGCCCGTCACGGCGGGAATCTCATGGCCGCCGGCCGCGAGACCGCCGCGCATGCCATGATCGAGGCCAGCGGCGGACGCAACATTTGCGCGGACTTCACGGGCTACAAACCGCTCTCCCCCGAGATTTTCGCCGCGTCCGCGCCGGATTTTGTCATAGTCTCGGAAAGCGTCGGCGGCGATGACGCGGAAATCCTGGCCGGCCTGCCCGGCCTCGGTGCCACGCCGGCCGGGCGCGAAGTGCGCATCATCCGCGTCGATGACGCCGCCTTCCTCGGTTTCGGTCCGCGCACGCCGGCCGCCGCGGCCGCCGTGGCCGCGGCCCTCCGGCAGCCGTGAACTCCGCCCGCGAGGACGACCTCCGGCGCCGTCGATGCGTGCACCGGCGTCTCGGGTTGCTCGCCGCTTTGTTGCCGGTCGTCCTGCTGGCCGCCGCCGCGCTGGGCGCGGTCAACATTTCTCTCCCGGACCTCGTCAAGCTTCTGACCGGCTCCGGCGAAATTCCGGCTGTCGCGCACGCCGTGTTCTGGGACATCCGGATGCCGCGCGTCCTGCTGGCCGCGCTGGTCGGCGCTTCGCTCGCGCTGGCCGGGGCCGGGGTGCAGGGGTTGTTCCGCAACGCGCTGGCCGACCCCGCGTTGATCGGGGTGAGCGCGGGCGCCGCCTTGGGCGCGGTGCTCTGTTTTTATTTCGGTTGGCAGGGCATGCTGGGCGGCTGGCTCCTGCCGGTGGCCGCGTTCGCCGGCGGCTGGCTCGCGGTCGTCGTGCTCGGACTTTTCAACACCGGCTTCGCCGCCGGGGGCACGGCCAAGCTCATCCTCGCGGGCGTCGCGCTCAACGCCATGATCGGCAGCGTGCTCGGCTTCTTCCTTTTCTCGGCCAGCGACGACGCGCTGCGGTCCATGACCTTCTGGACCCTCGGCAGCTGCGCCGCGGCACAGTGGCCGCAGGTCGTGATCCTGCTCGCGTTCCTTGTCATAGGCGCCTCCCTCCTCTGGCGCAACGCGCGTCCGCTCGACGCCTTGCAATTCGGCGAGGACCAGGCCGCGCACCTCGGCGTGTCGGTCTCCCGCGTGCGCCGCGAAACCATCGTGGCCGCGGCCCTGCTCGTCGGGGCCGCCACCGCGCTGGCCGGCACCATCGGTTTCATCGGCCTGGTCGCCCCGCACATGGCGAGGCTGCTGCTCGGCGGGCGCCACGGTCTGGTGCTCCCCGGGGCACTGCTCCTCGGCGCCATGCTCCTCGTGCTGGCGGATCTCGGCGCGCGCACGCTGGTCGCACCGGCGGAACTCGCCGTCGGCATCCTGACCGCGGCCCTCGGAGGTCCGTTTTTCCTCTGGCTGCTGCGGCGCCCTTCCTCGTGGTCGGCATGAACACGCCCGGCCTGGTCGCCTCGGACGTCGCCCTCGCGCGCGACACGCGGCGCATTCTCGACGGCGTCTCGCTCGCGGTGCAGCCTGGTCGTTTCCTCGCCGTCATCGGCCCGAACGGGGCCGGCAAGTCGTCGTTGCTCTCGGTGTTGTCCGGTTTGTGGAAACCCGACCGCGGGGCCGTGCTTCTCGAGGGACGCGCCATCGGGGATTACGATCCTCGCGAGCGGGCGCGGCGTTGCGCGGTCATGCGGCAGGACAACTCGCGGCCGGCGGGACTGACGGTGCTCGAAGCCGTGGAACTCGGCCGTCTGGCGCACGGGGCGTCGGACGACGCGCGGGCGGCGGCGCTCGAGCAACTGGCGAAAATGGACCTGACCGGTCTGGCGGGCCGCGATTGCGCGCGTCTTTCGGGCGGCGAGTGGCAGCGGGTCGCGTTCGCCCGCACGGTGGCCCAGATCGCGTCGCCGGACCGCCCCGGGGTGCTTTTGCTCGACGAGCCCGTTTCCAGCCTCGATCCCGCGCACCAGCACCAGTTGCTCGGCGAGGCCCGGCGCCTCGCCGCCGCCGGCCACGCCGTGCTGGCCATCCTGCACGACCTCAACCTCACGGCGCAGTATGCCGACGAAGTGGCGCTGCTGGCGGCCGGTCGCCTGACAGCCAGCGGTCCGGCCGCGCAGATCATGCACCCCGCGGTTTTGTCGGACCTCTACGGTTGCCGGGTCATGGCCGTGGAAAGCGCGCACGGTCCGGCGCGCGCTTTGGTCAGTCTGCCGGATTGACCCCGGTCGGGCGGCCGGCCAACGCGGATATTTCCGCGATGAGTTCCGGACCGACGGTGACGGTTTCGTGATTCCCTTCGACCCGCGCGTAGGTGTTCCCGTCGTCCGCGGTCCGGCCGAAATCCACGCCGGCGAGGAGATGGCCGCCGGCCGGTTCTTCCGCGGTGTTTTCCGAGAGCCACGCGTAGAAACGCAGGCGGAGTTCCGGCGCGTCGAGGCCTGTTTCGGCGGTGCCGGCCGAGGGGGCGAACGAGGCCACGCGTGCGCCGTTGAAGGTCTCGAGCAGGCGGTCGACGGTGGCCGCGTCAACGGCCCGCGTGCCGTCGCCGGTCGTCCAACCTTCGTCCTGCCGCCGGAGGACCGCGCTTTGGCCGCCGGCCTCGACGACAACCCGGTCGACGGTGTCCGCTTCGACATAGCCGAGCGAACGGTCGCGCAGCGCCTCGGGCGAGATGTCGAAAAGGAGGGCCGCGGCCGGAGCGACATCGAGCGGTCCGCCGCGCGGGGTGTAACGGGCCGTGAATTTCTCCGCGGCGGCCGATCGCGAGATCTCGACCGCCAGTTCCTCGCCTCCCCCGCGCGGGGTGAGGGCCAGCCGGGCACCCTGGCCGGGCAACGTGGCGGTCTCGGAGGCGGCGTCCCCGGCGAAAGCCGTGACGCGCAACCCGAGGAGCCTCTCGAGAAAGTCGCGCACGGCGCGCGGATCAGCCGGCGCCTGCACCGGTTTCTCGATCAACCAGCGGCCGCGCTCGAGGCGCACGGTCAGCTCGCCGTCGGCGCGCTGCACGGTGAACTTTTCGATGTCGTCGGCCGCCAACTCGGTGAGACGCGGGTCGCGGAAGGACTCCGCCGGCTGTCCCGTCACCTCGAGGATCGAATCCGACACGCGCAGCACGAAAGGTTGCCCGGCCACGCGCGCGAAGATCTCGCCGGGCAGCGCGGTCGGTCCGCCCAGATCCAGCCGCACGTCCGCGGTGCCGCGCAGGTCGAGCCGCACGCGCGGCGCGGCGAGCCCGCTTTCCGGCACGGACGCCGGGTCCTTGGCCGCCTCGCGGTCGCGCACCTCGAGGAAGCGCGCGGCCAGCAGCAGGCGGTCCACGAGTTCCGGATCGGCGCGGTCCTCGACCGGCGCGGTCACCCGCCACCCGCCGTCGGTGCGGCGCAGACGGATGGTCTCGTTGCCGCGCACCAGGGCGATCTCCGTGACCTCGCCGGGTTCGAAGACCGCGGCGTAGCGGCGCTTTTCGGCCGCGGCGCGCGTCGGGTCGATTGCGGTGCGCAAGTAAACCAGCCCGCCGACCGCGAGCAGGGTCGCGAGGAACAGGGCGATGGTCGCGCGCGGATTCACGGCTCAACGGCGGCGCCGCCACCAGACAAAGGCGCCGCCGAGGAGCGCGGCGGCCGGGATGGCGACCATCGTGTAGAAGGCGAGCCGGCCGGTTTCGAGATCGGTCAGGTTGAGGTTGAAGGCGCGGACCGGTTTGGGGGTCACGCGGGCGAGGTGCCCGCGGTCGAGCATCCAGTTCAGCGCGCCGAGCACGAAATCGAGGTTCGGTTCGGTGATCGAACCGTCGGCGACAAAAGCGCTGTTGCCGGTCACGACGAGACGCGAAGAATCGACCTCGACTCCTTCGTCCGCCACGCCGCCGCGTTCGGCCATGGCGGCGAGCACGAGGGGCGGCGCGTGGTCCGTCCCCTCGGTGAAGACCACGCCCTTCTCGCCGTCGGTCACGTATTCCGTCTCCCCCCAGAACGGATCCCCGGCCGTGATCATGGGCAGGAGGACGGTGTCCGGCGTGTCGCGGTCCAGTTCGAGCGAGCAGGTGCCGCCGGGCAGCATGGCCTCGGCCCCCTGCAGGCGGCGCGTGATGCGGTTCTCCGGATCGAAGCGCCCGGCCACGTCGCGGAGGATCCCGGTGGCGAACCCGAGTTGCACCGTGCGCAGCACCCGGTCGTCGCGCGGGGTGATGCCGGCGGCGGACAGGAACCCGCGCAGCAGCGGCGCCTCGGCCTCCGGGTCGAGCAGCACCATGAGACGGCCTTCCTTCTGCCAGTAGACGCGCAGGGCCTCGAGGGCCGCGGGCGTGAGATCATAACGCGGGCCGGTGATGATCACCGCGCCGGCGTCGGGCGGCACCGTGCCGGTGGCCGACAAATTGAGCGGCGCAACGCGCACGCCCTGGCGCGCGATGTACTCCTGCAGGAGCGAGAGGGGCGAACCTTCGCCGACCGGCGGTTCGCCGTGGCCCTGCAGGAAATAGACCGCGCGTTCCTCCGGCGCGGTCAGTTCGAGCAGGGCGCTGGTCAGCATCTGCTCGCCCTTGAAAGCGGTGACGCGCGGCGGATCGCCGGTGACCTGCGGCAGATAGTCGTATTCGGCCATGTCCACCGCGGCGATCTGTTTGGAGCGGCCGCCGGTTGCGACGATGACGAGATTTTCCTCGGGCCCGAACTGGTGGAGGGACTGCAATTCGCGGGCGCGGGCCAGATTGCGCATCGGGTCGACATACTCGACGGTGATGCGGCTGCGGTCCGCCGACTGGTATTCCTTGAGCAGGTTGACCACGTCGCCGTAGACCTCGAAACCCGGCGCGGCCGTGGTGGGGGAGAAGAAGACGTAGATGTCGACCGGCGCGGGCAGGTTGCGCAGGAGGCTCTTGGTCTGCTCGCTGAGGCGGTATTTCTGGGCGGGCGACCAGTCGCCGCGGAGGTAATAGTGGAAGCCGGCGTAGTTGGCCGCGCCGAGCAGGATGACGGCGAGCACGATCTGCACGGCGACGCCGAAGCGGATGCCGGCCCGGCGGCGCGAGGATTCCTGCGGCGGTTTCATGGACGGTTCAGCTCCTCCAGCGGCGCGACTGGAAAACGTGGAACGTGAGGAAGAGGGTGAAGGCGGTCAGCGAGAGGTAGAAGACGACCGGACGCGTGTCGAAAAAGCCGCGCGAGGCTTCGCTCATGTGCTCGAGCGCGGAAAAATAAGCCGTCAACTCCCGCAGCGCGGGCGTGACGCTGAGGATGAAAAAAGTCAGCAACCCCGTGAAGAACAGCAGCGCGATGATGCTGAAGGACATGACCGCGGCGATGATCTGGTTGCGCGTCATGGCCGAGGTCAGGCAGCCGATGGCGAGGTAGAACAGGCCGATGAGCAGGAGCATGGCGTAGGCGCCGATGTAGGGTCCGGCCGCCCCGGCGGCGTCGAGTTTCGTCACCTGCTGGAAGACGACGAAATAAAGGAGGCTCGGCAGCCAAAGGACGATGAAGAAGAAAACGGCGGCGAGGTATTTGGCCAGCACAACCTGGCTGTCGCGGACCGGCGCGGTCATGAGCGGTTCGATCGTGCCCATTTTGTATTCCTCGGAAAAAAGCCTCATGGTGAGGAGCGGGAGGACAAGGATGAATCCGAACCAGAAAAAGATCGTGTTGAAAAACGCCTCGACCACCGTGACCTCGCTCGGCCCGCGGTTCAGCGCGGCCACGCCGGCGTAGAAATTGAATCCGGTCAGCAGCAGGAAAAAGAACAGCACGACCCACGCGACGGGCGAGAGGAAGAAGGCGCGGATCTCGCGGTTGAGGAGCGTGAGGAAGGTGAGCATGGCGTCAGATTTCCCCGGCCTGCGTGATTTCGGCGAAGACCCGCTCGAGGCTCACCTGTTCCTGCCCGAGTTCGCGCAGCGGCCAGCGGCGCTCGGCGGCGAGGCGGGCGATTTCCGCCCGCGGGTCGTGGCCCGCGTCGGTGCGCAGTCGGCATTCGTGCCAGCCGTCCTCGAGCGGGAGAATCTCGGTTTTGCGCACGCCGGCCAGCGCGGCCAGCGCGGATTCGAGCCCGGCGGCGGGCGCGCGGATTTCGGCGCGGAGTCCGCCCGCCGTGCGGACCCGTCCGGCCAGCGCCTCCGGCGTGTCCGAGGCGGCGATGCGTCCCTGGTTGATGATGAGCACGCGGCTGCAGGTCATCTCGACCTCGGTGAGGATGTGGGTCGAGAGCAGGATGGTGTGGCGCTTGCCGAGGTCCCTGACCAGCTGGCGGACCTGCCGGATCTGGTTCGGGTCGAGGCCGATGGTCGGTTCGTCGAGGATGAGCAGATCGGGGTCGTGCAAGAGGGCGTCGGCCAGTCCGACGCGCTGGCGGTAGCCTTTGGACAGCGCGCCGACGAGCTTCCGTTCCACGTCGCGCAACCCGCAGAGCTCCTTCACGGCGTTGACGCGCTGGCGGTTGGTGCGGCCGCGGATGCCTTTGAGCGCGGCGCGGTATTCGAGGTATTCCTGCACGCGCATCTCTGGGTAAAGCGCGACGTTTTCCGGCATGTAGCCGACGCGGGAACGCACCTCGCGCGACTGGCTGGCCACGTCGAAGCCGGCCACGCTGGCCCGCCCGCTGGTGGCCGGCAGGTAACACGACAGGATCCGCATGGTCGTGCTCTTGCCCGCGCCGTTGGGTCCGAGAAAACCGACGATTTCCCCTTTCTCCACCGTGAAAGCGAGATCGTGAATCGCCGTGAGGCCGGCGTATTTTTTGGTCAGTCCTTCAACCTTGATCATGACGCGGGCCCGCTCCCGCCACCGGGGCCGGGCTGAACGGTTATTTATGCCGTGCGCGGGAGGCGCTGGCAAGCGGCCTCCCCCCGGCGTGCCCCCCAACAGAAAAATTGCGCCCCGCGCGCGTCTCTGTGTTGCCAGACGGCCCGCTTGGGGTGATCCTTCCCGCCCGCCGCATCCATGAGCCAATCCTTGTCGGGAAACTGGAATTCCGAGCTGCTCGAGCAAAATTACGAGCGCTGGAAAAAAGACACCGAATCCGTCGCCCCCGAGTGGAACGCCTTTTTCGAGGGATTCGAGCTCGGGCTGACGCAATCCGAGGAACTGGCCGAGGGTGCGCGCGCGGCCGTGCCGGAAGATGCCGCGCTCGAGCGCCGCGCCGATTCGCTGGCCTACGCCTACCGCACCCTCGGCCACACCATCGCGCGCCTCGATCCGCTGACGCCCGAGCCGCCGGAGAACCCGCTGCTCGAGCTCAAGGCCATCGGCTTCACCGCGAGCGATCTCGAACGCACGGTGGCCTCGAAATATTTCCGCGACGGCCGTCCGATGCTCCTGCGCGAGATGATTTCCGAACTGCGCGACATCTACAGCGACACCATCGGCGCCGAGTTCATGCACATCCAGGACCCGCGCCTGCGCAACTGGATCCGCGAGCGCGTCGAGAACCGCGGCAACGGCAACCGCGCCGACGCCGGCCTGCACCGCGCCATTCTCCGGCAGCTTTACGAGGCCGAGACTTTCGAGCACTTCCTGCACACGCGCTATGTCGGGCAGAAACGCTTCTCGCTCGAAGGCGCCGAGTCGCTCCTCGTCATCCTCGACACCATCCTGCAGCGCTGCGAGCCCTGCAAAATCGAGGAGATCGTCATGGGCATGGCCCACCGCGGACGCCTCAATGTCCTCGCCAATTTCCTGAGCAAGCCGCTCACCCTCATCTTCAACGAATTTTCGGAAAATTTCATCCCCGACGTCGTGGGCGGCAACGGCGACGTGAAATACCACCTCGGATACCTCGCCGAACGACGGACCGCGACCGGCTACAAAGTCACCGTGCGCCTCGCGCCCAATCCCAGCCACCTCGAAGCCGTCGATCCGGTCGTCGAGGGCATGGCCCGCGCGCGCCAGCGCATCCTCGGCGACACCGAGAAACGCCGGAAAGTCCTCCCGCTCCTCATCCACGGCGACGCCGCCTTCGCGGGGCAGGGGATCGTCGCGGAGGTCTTCAACATGTCGCAGCTGCCCGGCTACAAGACCGGCGGCACCGTGCACATCATCGTCAACAACCAGATCGGCTTCACCACCCTGCCCGCCGACGCGCGGTCCAGCCTCTACGCCACCGATGTGGCGAAAATGATCGAGGCGCCCATTTTCCACGTCAACGGCGAGGACCCGCTGGCCGTCGCCACGGTCGCGCAGATCGCGCTGGATTTCCGCCAGGAATTCGGGCGCGACGTCGTCATCGACCTCTTCTGCTACCGGCGCCACGGGCACAACGAGGGCGACGAGCCGACCTTCACCCAGCCGCACCTCTACAACGCGATCCAGAAGCACCCGCTGCCCAGCGAAATTTTCGTCAACGAGCTGGCCGCCCTCGGCACGGTCACGCCCGCCGAAGCCGCCGCCATCAAACAGGAAGCCGCCGCCGATCTCGAGGAGGCGTTCGATATCGTCAAAAAGAGCGAGAGCGACCGGCAGGAGGGCGGGCGCTTCGCCGGTTCCACCGCCGTCTTCCAACCACCGTATTCCTACGAACCGGTCCGCACCGCGATCGGCGCGGATACCCTCCGCGAGGTGGTCGAGGGCTTGTGCCGCGTGCCGGAGGGTTTCCGCATCCTGCCCAAAGTCCGCCGCATGCTCATCGACCGCCGCCTCGAGATCCTGCGCGACGGCGGTCCCTATGACTGGGCCTTCAGCGAGGCGCTCGCCTTCGGCTCCTTGCTCGTCGAGGGCACGCCGGTGCGTTTGTCCGGGCAGGACAGCCGCCGCGGCACCTTCAGCCAGCGGCATTCGACGTTCTATGACGCCGAGCAGCGCGTCGATTACGTCCCGCTCAACCATCTCAAGGAAGGCCAGGCCAAATTCTGCGTCTACAACAGTCTCTTGAGCGAAGCCGCCGTGCTCGGTTTCGACTACGGGTATTCGCTCGATTACCCGGAAATGCTCTGCATGTGGGAGGCGCAGTTCGGCGACTTCGCCAACGGCGCGCAGGTCATCATCGACCAGTTCATTTCCTCGGCCGAATCCAAGTGGCAGCGTCCCAGCTCGCTCGTCCTGCTCCTGCCGCACGGTTACGAGGGCCAGGGACCCGAGCACTCCAGCGCGCGGCTGGAGCGGTTCCTGCAGTTGTGCGCGGACAACAACATGCAGGTCTGCAACCTCACCACCCCGGCGCAGTATTTCCACGCGCTGCGCCGCCAGATCCACCGCGACTACCGCAAGCCGCTGGTCATCATGACCCCCAAGAGCCTCCTGCGCCACCCGCTCGCGGTGTCGAAGCAGAAGGATTTCACCGACGGCCGCTTCTACGCCATCTTGGCCGATCCGTTGCCGCCGGACGCGGCGGCCGTCACGCGCGTCATCCTCTGCTCCGGCAAGGTCTACTACGACCTCAAGGCCGAGCAGGAGAAACGCGGCGCGGCCGACAGCACCATCCTGCGCGTCGAGCAGCTCTACCCGCTGCACACCGAAAAAATCAAACGCATCGTCAACAGCTGCCCGAACCTCAAACGCATCGTCTGGTGCCAGGAGGAACCGCAAAACATGGGCGCGTGGTTCTACATGGCCATGAAGCTGCGCGAGCTTTTCGGGTGCAACATCCACTACGCCGGCCGCCCCGAGAGCCCGAGCCCGGCCGTCGGCGCCCTCGCCGTCCACCGCCGCCAGCAAGCGGAACTCGTCAGCCGCGCTTTCGAAGTGTAGGTTACCCGTCTCATGAGCGCCGAAATCAAGGTCCCCGCCGTCGGGGAATCCATCTCCTCCGGGATCATCTCCCTCTGGCACCGGCAGGACGGCGACTATGTCCGCGCCGGCGACGCCCTCTTCACCCTCGACACCGACAAGGTCTCGACCGAAGTCGCCGCGCCCGCCGCCGGCGTGGTCCGCATCAAGACCCCCGCCGACCAGGAGGTCAAAGTCGGCGAGGTTGTCGGCCTGATCGAGGAAGCCCCCGAACCCGCCGGCACGCCGTCTCCCGCCGCGGCGCCCCCGCCCTCCCCGGCGCCGGCCGTCGCCGCGGCCGTCCCGTCCCCCGCCGCGCCGCCTGCGCCCGTCGAACTCGAGCCCCAGGAGCGCCGGGTGACCCGCAAGAAGCTTTCCCCGCTCCGCAAAAAGATTTCCACCCAACTCGTCGCCGCCCAGCGCAACGCGGCCATCCTCACCACCTTCAACGAGTGCGACATGGCCGCCGTCATGAAATTGCGGGCCGACATCCAGGAAACCTTCCAGGCCCGCCACGGCATCAAGCTCGGTTTCATGTCGTTCTTCATCAAAGCCGTGGTCGACGCGCTGCGGAGCGAACCCCAGATCAACTCCCGCCTCGACGGCGACGAACTCGTGCAGAACCACTTTTATGACATCGGTGTCGCGGTCGGCACCGAGCGCGGGCTCATCGTGCCGGTCATCCGCGATGCCGACCGCAAGACATTCGCCGAACTGGAGAACGACCTGGCCTACTACGCGAAGAAGGCGCGCGACGGCGCCATCACCGTCGAGGACCTGCAGGGCGGCGTCTTCACCATTTCCAACGGCGGCGTCTACGGCTCGCTGCTCAGCACGCCGATCCTCAATCCCCCGCAGAGCGGCATCCTCGGCATGCACAAAATCCAGGAGCGCCCGGTGGCGGTCGACGGCCGGGTCGTCATCCGCCCGATGATGTATCTCGCGCTCAGCTACGACCACCGCGTGGTCGACGGCAAGGAGGCGGTGACTTTCCTCGTGCGCGTCAAGGAAGCCATCGAGAATCCGCTGCGGCTTTTTCTCGGGGACCGGCCATGACACGCGCGGTCGCCGCTTTCCTGCTGGTCTGGCTCTCCCTCGGGCCCGCGCCGGCGCAGGAGGCCGCGCCCGCCCCGGCCGTCGACCCGCTGGTCATGCAGCGGCGCCTGGCCATGGTCCTGCGCCAGTCGACGCAGCTTTACGAGGCCGGCGAATACCAGGCAGCCCTCGAGCGTCTCGGGGCCATCCAGGGTCCGGCCGCCGAGGACCTGAGCGTGCTCAACCTGCGGGGGGCCATCCTCACCAGAATGGCCCGTTACGACGAGGCCTCGGAGACTTTCCGCGCCATCCTCGCGAGCGATCCGGAATTTTTTCCCGCCGCCTTCAACCTGGGCGAGGTCGAGTTCATCAGCGGGGACTACGCCGGCGCGCTCGAATCGTTCGAACGCATGCGCCGCCGCGAACCGCGCAACGAACTGGTGCGTTTCAAGATCATGCTCTGCCAGCTCCTCCTCGGCCGGGACGAGGAGGCGCAGAAGACCGCGCGCGGCCTGGTGCCCGCGGGGTCCACGCCCGCGTGGTATTACGCGCAGGCCATGCTCGCGCGCCGGGCGGGCGACGAGGCCTCGGCGGCCAGACATCTCGCCGCCGCGCGGGCCATCTACGAGGACGCGGGCTGCAAGCTGTTCGACGAGTCCATCGCGCCGGTGAAGTTCTGAACCGGTTCCGGCTTCACGGGCCCGGGATGCGGTCGCCGCGCCGGCGGTAGTAGTCGTGGCGCGCGCGCACGGCGGCGATGTAGGCGCGGGTGCTGGGGATGTCCATGGCGGCATCCAACTCGTCCGAGCTCAGGCGAGCCCCGCCCGCCCAGCGTTTCACCCGGCTGCGGCCCGCGTTGTATTCGCCGAGGGCGAAAGGCAGGGGATCATCCTGCCCGGACCAATGCTTGAGGGCGCGGCCGAGATACCAGGTGCCGACTTCGATGTTGGTTTGCGGGTCGAGCAGATCCGCGGGCACGAAGGTTTCCACGCCCACCGCGGCGACCCAGTCGGCGGCGGCCGGTTCGGTGACTTGCATGAGCCCGCGTTCGCCGTGGCTGCCGAGCTTGTCCGGATGGAAGCGGCTCTCCTGCCAGATGACCGCTTTGACCAGCAGCGGGTCGACCCCGTGCCGCGCCGCGGCGGAGGCGATGGCGTCGTCGTAGGCGCCGTGGCGTCCGAGGCTGAGCCACTCGGAGAGGCGGTAGGCCGGATCCTTCTCCAGCAGCACCAGCGCAGCAGCCGCCGCGGCCAGCAGAAGGGCGGTCGCCCCGAGGAGTCGGATCAGCTGTTTCGACATGACCCGCGAAGATAGCGCGGCCGGACGGTGTCATCCAGAGCTATGGCTTCGCCCGCCGGCGTGGTAGCTTGGTCATCATGACCAACGCGACCGCCCGCGTCCCGGCGATCCTCCTGCGCATGCTACTCGGGTGGATTTTCCTCGCCGCCGGTTGGTCGAAGGTCGGACAGACGTTGCCGACGCTGGCCTCCATCTATTCCTACCAGATCGTGCTGCCGGACTGGCTGGCGGAAACCGCCGCCCTGCTGCTCCCGTGGGCGGAGTTGCTGCTGGCCGCTTTCCTTTTCGCGGGGCTTTTTTTCCCGTGGACTTTGCTCGCCACCGGGGCGGTGCTGGCCGTCTTCACCGCATTGACCGCGCAGGCGTGGTGGCGCGGGTTGGACATCGATTGCGGATGTTTCGACTTCGGCGCGATCCATCCCGCGCTGGCCGTGCTGGGCACGCCCGGCGGCGCGACGCTGCGCAACCTCGTCCTGCTGGCGCTCGTCGGGGCGCTGTGGTGGTGCTGGTCCCGGACTCAACGCCAGAGCGCGGCGTAGGCGCCGGCGAAGCGCGCCGTGGCGTCCGCCTCGGGCCGGACCTCGATGATGCGCGGGGCGGCGTCCGGCCACGGTTCGTCCGGCCCGTGCATTGTGCCGTAGTGCCAGCCGAACATTTCGGCCCAGCCGCGGAGGCGCAGATCGTGCGCGTTGAGAAAAGCCTGATGCCGGAACAGGCGGTCGAAAATCATCCCGCCGCCGTTGTTGATGACCGCGAGCGTGATGTCTTTCGTTGCCATCTGCGCGGCGGGCCAGAGCCCGGCCAGATCGTAGAGCGCGGACAGATCGCCCAGCACCGCGGCGGTCGGACGGTCCGGTCCGGCCAGGCCGAGCGCCGTCGAGACCAAGCCGTCGATGCCGTTGACCCCGCGGTTGGCGAAAAACGCGCGGTGGTCCGGCGCCCGCGGGGCGACGAGGTCCCATTCGCGGACCGGCAGGCTGTTGCCGAGCAGGAGGCGCGCGTCTTCCGGCAGACGCGAGGCCAGCGCATGAACGAGGCCCGCTTCGCTGCGGGTTTCGCGTTGCAAAATTCCGGCCAACTCCGCGGCGGCGGCACGATCGCGGGCGAACAGCGCCTCGTTTCGTCCGCCCTGCGGAACGAACGAATCCGCCAACCTGGAAAAGATCCCGAGCGGAATCACCGGATCGCGCCGGGCCAACCCCGGCAGCTCGATGCGAGAGACGTGCAGCACCGGCCATTCTTCGCACTCGCGCCAGAATCGCGGGGTCGGCACGCCGCCGAGACGGATCACGCCGTCGCACGCGGCGCGGCATTCGGGCGTGAGCAGAATCCTTTCGCCGGCCTGCAGGCTGAATTCCTGCAAGTGGCGGTGGCTGCGCAGTTGCGAAACAGCCTCGAGGTAAAGCGGACAGTTCAACGAAGCGAGCCACGGTGCGAGGTGGCCCGCGTCGTCCGCATCAAGCGAAGAGACCAGCACGAGCGGCCGCCGCACGCGGGCGGAAAAAGCCTCGCAGATTTTGCGGGCGGCCGTCTCATCCATCCAAGGTTTCGCGTGCCGTGGCGCGGGAGCCGTGGCCGGGAATGACATTTCGACGGGACCATCCACGAGCGGTTCGTCGAAACAGACATTCAGATGAAACGGTCCCGCCGGGAGGGCGTTGAGTTGTCCGGGGGCCTCGAGATCGAACACGGGAAGGCCGGCCGCGGCGAAGAGCGGCAGTTGATCAATTGTTTGCGGCGCGCCGGTGCCGCGCAGGCGGCGCGGGCGGTCGGCCGTGACCGCGATGAGCGGGACACCCGCGTGCCGCGCTTCGAGCATGGCGGGAAGCAATTCCGCGGCGGCTGTTCCCGAAGTGGTGATCACCGCGGCGGGCCTGCCATCGCGCCGCGCGCGTCCGAGCGCAAAGAAAGCCGCGCTCCGCTCTTCGTAAAATGAAACGACTTCGAATGAATCACCGGCCGCCGCGGCCGCCAGCACGAGCGGGGCGTTGCGGCCGCCGGGGCAGAGGCAGACGGTGCGAACGCCCGCGGCGTGCAGGGCCGAGAAGACTTCCGCGGCCAGCAGACGGTTGGTTTCGACCGGACTCAAAGCCCGAGGTTGCCGCGCGTGGCCGCCAATTTCAACCGCAGTTCGGCGGTTTCGCGTCCGGCGCGGCTGCCGGCCACCAGTCCGCAGCCGGCGCCGCAACGCGCGCCGTGGCGGTCCCATTGCACATGGCGGATCGCCACCACGCAGCGCGCCGTGCCGTCGGGCAAGAGCAATCCGAAGGGCGCGGCGAAACGTCCGCGCGGTTCGCCGTCGAGCATCGCAATGACCGCGCGCCAATCCCTGCGCGGTGCGGTGCCGACCGCCGGGGTCGGGTGCAGGCGGGCCACCAGTTCGTCGAAGCCGGGTCGCGCGGACGGCGCGAGACGGAGGTCGGTGCGCAGATGGGACAACATGCCGATGCGCCAGAGCCGCGTGGCTCCGCGGGTCACTTCGCCGAGCGGGGCGAGTTGCGCGGCGAGGTCTTCGAGCACCAGCCGGTGCTCGGCGCGTTCCTTGGGATCGTCGAGCATTTCGTCGGGCGTCGCGCCGGCCCGCGCGGTGCCGGCCACAGCCATGGTATGGATCTCCACGCCGTCATCCTCGAAAAGAATTTCCGGCGAGGCCCCGAGCACCCCGCCGTCGTCGTCCCAGCAACCGTAGGGCATGAGTCCGGCCGGCAGGTTGGCCAGGGCCCGCAGGGCGCGCGCGCGTTCCGCCGCCGGCAGCGGACCCGCGCTGTGCTCGAAGACGGCGGGCACGGCTTTCTGGATTTCGCCGCGTTGCACCGACTCCCGGACGCGATCAAAGACGCGGCGGAAGGCTGCTTCGTCGAATGGTTCCCAGCGGCGCGCGGACTCCGCGCCGCCGTCCAGCTGCTGCGCCAGGGCGTCGGGCGGCACGGCGGCGACCGACGGGAAAATGCGCCATGGTCGGGGATCGGAGAGCAGGAAATCCGGCGCGTAAAACGACGGCTGCCGCGGGTCGGGTTGCGCGGATTTCCGCGGCTCGCCCCACGCGATGAACCAGCGGTCTTCGGACCAGGCAAAAACCGCGCCGGTCCGCAGGAGGGCGCGCACGTGCGCCGCCGAGGGCGCGGATCGCCGCACCCAAGCGGCGGCTCCGGCCGTGGCGTCCGTGGCGGCAAGGGTGGTCATCACGACAGGTTACGCCCGCCGCGGCGGACAGGGATTCGGCGGCGCCTCAGCCGCGCAGCTGGCGCTCCGCTTCGAGCCAGTCGCTTTGCGGATCGCCGGGCAGTCCCAGATGGCGCCGGCGTTCGGCGAGGTAGTAGGCCTTGAGCGCGATGTCCTCGGTGGTGACCGAACCGATGAGGCCGATGACTTCGGTGCGGCCGCCGGTGCGGCGGGTCACGACCCGGGCCGGCGTGGCGGCGGCCGCCCGCGGGCGGGCGGCGACCGGCTGGCGCGGTGCGGCGGTTTTCTTTTTGGCGGCGGTGGCCTTCCCGGCGGTTTTTTTCGCGGGCTTGGCCGGGGCTTTTTTGGCGGGCTTGGGCATGGCTGCGGATTTTGTCTCGGCCACCGAGTAAACCCGCGGCGGCGGGACAGGGCCAAGTTTTTTCGGCTTTTCCCGCGGGGCGGCAGGTCTAGGCTCCGGAACGTGGGTATTTCCCTGGCCGAGTTTTTTCTCCGCTGGTTCGTCACCGCGGTGGCGGTCTTCGTCGCCGCGTGGGTCGTCCCGGGCATCCAATACACGAGTTTCACCGGGCTGGCCTTCGCCTCGCTCCTGCTCGGCATCATCAACGCGCTGGTGCGTCCGGTGCTCCTCATCCTCTGCCTGCCGCTGATTCTCGTCACCATGGGTCTGTTCATCCTCGTGCTCAACGCGCTGCTCCTGTGGTTCGTCTCGGGTATCCTGCCGGGCAGTTCCTTCACCGTCGCCGGATTCTGGGCCGCGTTCTGGGGCGCGCTGGTCATCAGCCTCGTGAGCTGGATCCTCAGCGCTTTTTTCCGCGGCAGCGACGGCCGCATCTACCCGCTTACCCACCACACGGTGATCAAGCAGGCGCGCGGCCGCACGCTCGACTGACATGATCCCGGCGGGTTTGCGGCGCTGGCTCGGCGGCGGGCGCACGGGGGTCAAAGTCTGCGGACTGACGCGCGAGGAGGACGCGCGCGCGGCCGTCGATGCCGGGGTCGACGCCCTCGGGTTCAATTTCTATGACAAATCAAAACGCGCCGTGCGCCTCGGCGATGTCGCCGCGTGGATCGGACGTCTGCCGGAGGATGTCGGGCGCGTCGCGGTCGTCGTGCAACCGGACGAAGATCTGCTCCGCGCGCTGTCCGCTTCCGGGCTCTTCCACGCGCTGCAATTCCACGGGGGCGAGGCGGATGATTTTTGCGCGCGGTGGGGAGGGGAGTTTTATGTCAAAGCCCGGCCCTTGTCCGGCGACGCTTCGGCCGCCGCCGCGGCCGCCGACCCGGCGCCCTGCCTGCTGCTCGATGCGCATGCCCCGGGCGAATTCGGCGGCACGGGGCGGACCATCGATTGGTCCCTCGCCGCCCGCGTGGTCCGCGCCGCCGGCCGGCCCGTGGTGCTCTCCGGCGGACTGCACGCGGGCAATGTCGCGGAGGCGGTGGCCGCGGTGCGGCCGGCGGCGGTGGACACGGCCAGCGGGGTGGAAGCGGCCCCCGGGATCAAGGATCCGGCCGCAATGGTGGCGTTCGTCCAAGCCGTGCGGACGCCAACCGATCGTTAACAACAGATTTTGCCATCGATTCCCGTCCGTCGCGGACGCTATGCATGGTCCCCTGCATGCGTGCCGCGAATCCCCTGGGTTTCTTTTTGTGCGCGACTCTTGCCGTCGCGGGCTGCGCCGGCCCGAAGACATTCAAAAAGCGCGACCTTTCCTCGGTGCAGGTCGGCGAGACGGCGGCCCTCTCGAAGAAGCTGAGCAAGCCGACTTACATCGTGCCGGTGACCAAGGGCCGCTACCAAGGCGCGCAGATGTATGTCTACGAGTGGGACCGGCCCGACGACAATATCGTCAACCGCATGTATACCTATGTCGTGGTGCGCGACGGTCTGGTTGCGGCCGTGTTCGAGGACCCGGCCGACAAATACGAGAAGGATGCCAAAGCCGCCGCTTACGCTTTTCTCGATTCCGAGGGCGAGCGCAAGTTGAGCGGCCTTTCCAACCGGCAGACCACGGCCGGTGCCCTGCGCGGTCTGGCCCAAGGCGTGGCCATGGCGGGATCCTTCATCCCGGTCGCGGGACCCGCGTTGTCCATGGCGGGACAAGCTGCGGGGCTGACCACCCAGGCCATGACGGCCGGAAGTGCTCCGCCGACCACGACCTTCAATCCCGTGCCCGCCCGCCCCGCCTACCTGCGGACCGTGCCGCCCGATGATTTGCTGAGCGTCAACCAAACCGGCGCGAAGCCCGACTGAACCCACCAACTACACCCATGAAAATCCAGCAAACCATCCTCGCCGCGGCCCTGACCGCGTTCGTCACCCTCCACGTCGAAGCCGCGCCGCCTTCGCCCGCCGAAGCGCAGGCCGCGGTGCAATCCGCGCGCAACCAGGCGGCGGCACCGGTCGCCAATATCCGTGAGCAGGCCACCGCCCCGGTAACTGCCGCGCGCGAGCAGGCGGCTGCGCAGGTCGCCGCGGCGCGTCAGCAGGCCACCGCGCAAGCGACCGCGGCGCGCGACCAGGTGAAGGACAAAATGAAACTGCCGGTCAAAACGCCGAAGCTCGACGTGCCCAACCTCGCGCTGGCGGCCAAGACCCGCCGCGCCACGGTCGATGACACCGTGACCAGCCCGCGCACCCTCACCTACAAAAGCCGCGCCAGCCGTCTCTCGCGCTGGATCGCGCCGCTCACCATGGGTCTCATCACCTACGTGCCGTTCGACACGATGAACGCCGATGTCACCGGCACGGTGAACAACCTCATGGCCGAAGAAGGCATTTCGGTCGAAGACATGACTGCCAAAGCTTTCGCCGGCCAGCTCAAGGAGGGCCAACGCTGGTCCGCCGCCTCGCCATCCGAAGGCAGCTTCAAGATCGAAATCAACCGTTACGCGCTCGACCCGGTGCCGACGAGTGTTTCGTTGCTGCGTCCGACGGTCAGCCTGACCGGACGTCTCTTCGACAACGACGGCAAGTTGCTCTGGATCGGCAAAGGCTTCACCTCCTCGGTCGAGCCCGGCATCAAGGGCGCGACGCTCGAGCAATACGAAGCGAATCCCGATGTGCTGCGCAAGGATTTCGAGACCTCGATCCAGACCGCAACCAAGCGCCTCGCCGCGCAGGCGAACGCCGTGCCGAAAGCGTCGGTCAAAGTTGCGGCAACGGACTGAACGGATTTTTGGCCACGGATTCCAGCGGCGGTCTGTGACCGTCGGTGCCTGGAAATCCGGGAATGTTCCGGCGGTCACCGACCGCCGCTACAACCTTGTGGAATGTGCCGTCTCGGCGCGCGCGTCTATCTCTCCACCCGCGGAAACCTCAACCGCACTTCCGCGCCGCCCAGCGGCGACCGCCCGAAGACAATCTCGCCGCGGTGGTTCTCCATCGCGGTGCGGACGACATAGAGGCCGATGCCGGTGCCGGCTTTTTTGGTGGTGGTCAGCGGGACTACGGCCGGGCCGCCGGCCGGCCAGCCCGGACCGCTGTCGCCGATGACCAGTTCGACGGCATCACCCTTCACGGTGAGATCCAGCGCGATTTCGCGTTTCTTCGCTTTGGCCTCGGCAACGGCCTCGGCGGCGTTGCGGAGGAGATTGGTCACGGCCAACTGCAACTGCTCGTCGTCGCCCTTGATGCGGCACGGATGGTCGAGACCCGCACCGCGGACTTTGAGGCGGTGCCGCGCCAGCAGGCCTTTGTTGTAGAGCAGCGCGCTCTGCGCCACTTCCGCCAGATCGATGGTGCGATGGTCGGTCTGCACATTGCGCAGCAACGTCTTCATCTTGTCGATGGTCACGACCACGCGCTGCGCCTCGCGGGCGATGACGCGCAGGGCTTCGCGTTCCTTGTTGTTTTCCTGCAGGGCCAACTTGCTCCGCAGGAGGATGCTGCTCAGCGGCTGGTTGATCTCGTGGGCCACGGCGGAGGCCGAGAGACTTGTTTTGAGTTTGGTCTCGAGGTCGCGGCGGTGCTCTTCCTCGAGCTGCTTCTCGCGGGCGGCGGCTTGCCTTTCTTCGGTGATGTCGAAGTTGATGCCGATTTCACCCACCGCGTGGCCGTGGGCGTCACGGACCGCGACGCTCATCCCGCGCACATGCCGCACCGTGCCGTCGGGGCGGATGATCCGGTATTCGTGGCGCCCGGCGGTATCCGGCGGAAGAGCGTGCACGGGCGGTTCCTGCACCCCGGCCAAATCGTCGGGATGGACAAACGGCTCCCAGCGGCCGTCGAAGTCCTCGCGGCGGACGCCGTAGATGGCCAACATCCGGTCGTCCCATTCCTGCAGACCGGAGGCCAGATCGCGCGACCAGAAGCCGATGCCGACCGCCGCGGCGGCCAGTTGCGTGCGCTGCGCGGATTGCTGCAATTGCTCCGCGGCCTCGATCTCCTCGGTGATGTCGAAGTTCACCCCGATCTCGCGCTCGGATGCGTCCGGCGAGGTCCGGACCGTGGTGCTCAGGCCCCGGACATGCCGCAGGGTGCCGTCGGGCCGGATGATGCGGTATTCGTAGCGTCCGGGGACTCCTTCGCGTTGGGCGATTTCCGTCAGCATCTCGACCTGCCGCAGATCCTCGGGATGGACGAACGGTTCCCAGCGACCGTCGAATTCCTCGCGCGTGACGCCGTAAATGCGCAGCATCTCGTCGTCCCACTCTTCGATTCCTTTGTCCACATCGCGCGACCAGAAGCCGATGCCCGCCGCCGCGGCGGCCAGTTGCATGCGTTGTGCGGATTGCTTGAGCTGTTCCGCCGCTTCTTTTTCCTCGGTGATGTCCTGGAGCACGCCGTTGGCTCGGACCGCGTGTCCCCGGTCGTCACGGGTCACGATGCCGCGTTCGCGCACGTGCCGGATTTCGCCGTCCGGGCGCCGGATGCGGTATTCCATGCCGAAGATGGTGTCGGTCTCCAACATGCGCTGCGTTTCGCGCATGACTTTGTTATAGTCATCCGGATGGATGAATTTCTCCCAATGCCCGTCGAAGTCCGCGAGGGCGATACCGTTGATGCGGGCCATTTCTTCGTCCCAGTGGTCGCGTCCCGTCTCGACGTCAAGTTCCCAGAAACCGAGACGGGCGGCCGACGCGGCCAGTTGCATGTTGCGGTGGGCCTCGGACAGCTTTTGCTCCGCCCGCCGGCGCGCCGTCACATCGCTCATGGTGATAAGCAAACGGTCGGCGAGGGCCGCGGCGTGGAAAATGACGTCCCGCTTGGCACCGTCTTTGCAGGTCACCTCGAATTCCATCGCTTCGACGGTTCCCATCGTGCCGATGGCGCGGGAAACGGCTTCGTCCCAGTCGCGGAAAGCTTCGCGCCGGTAATCCGGATTGGGATACGCCTTCTCCGCCCACGCGGCGACGGTGGGAACGTCATCGTGCGTGTAGCCGAAGAGAGCAGTGAATTGGCTGTTGATGTAAGTGATGGCCGCCGGCGAGGTGAGCGTGGTGGAAGCCACCGCGACCGGCATGTTCTCCAGGACGATGAGCAGTTGCTCTTCGGCACGCTTGCGGTCGGTGATGTCGATCATCGTGCCCTCCCAGATTGTGCCGCCTCCGGGGCGGGAGCGCGGGATGGACTCGATGGTCACCCAGCGCGTCGCACCGCGCACCACGATGCGGCCTTCCCAGAAGAAGCGTTTGTTCTCCGCGTGGACTTCGGCGTTGAGACGGTTGAAGGCATCGCGTTCGTCCGGGTGCACCGCGTTCATGGCCAGCGTGTGGTCGGCCAGCACGTCCTCGCGGCGGAGATCGAGCATCTTGAGCCAGCGCTCGCTGACGAAGGTGAAGCGCGGCCGCCCCGCTTCATCGAACTCGATCACGTAAGTTCCGACGGGAATGTTCGCCGTCAGTTCATAGGCGGTGCGGGCCAGCGATTGCTCGGCGGCGCGGAGTTCGCGCGTGCGTTGTTCCACTTGCTCCTCGAGCGAGCGGTAAAGCCGCGCGTTTTCGATCGATACCGCCAACTGGCTGCACAGGGTGCCGACCGTCTCGGCCAGGTCTTTGGTGAAGGCGCCGCGGAGTTGGTGGTTTTCCAAAACAACAAAAGCCACCGCCCGGTTGCGCGAGATGACCGGGACACCGAGCACCGCACAGCGATCGAGGGTGCGGAAACGCGGGTCGCCGGCGAACCGCGTGTCTTGCACGGCATCGTCGGAGAGCACGCTTTGCAACTGGCGGAGACCCAACCGCACCACGGTCGCCGGGATCACACCGTGCTGCTCCGCTTCCTCCATGGTCCGGCGCGCGAGCGGTCCTTCGGTCGTGAAGCCGGCTTTGAGCATCCATTGATCATGCTCGTCGAGCGCAAGAATTTGTCCGTGGGTCGCGCCGGAAAGCTGCTGCAGGATCTCCGCGGTGGCCGCGGCCAACTGAGGCACGGAGCGCAAGGACGCGAGCTGTTGCATGGCGGCAAAGAGCGGTTGCGCGGCGCGGAACCCGGACGGGGCGGTGGCGAGGAAAGGAAACTCGGCGGACAGCGCGGCGCATTTGCGGGTGGCGCCCCAGTCCGCGAAAAGCGCGTGTGCCTGCTCGATCAAGCGCTGTCCGGCTTGCTCGAGATCGAGCGCAAGGTAACAGCGCGCCGCTTTCTCCGTGGCCAGCGCGGCGTGCCACGGACGATGGTGCGCCTTGGCCCGCCGGATGGCGCGTTCGTAAACCGGCAAGGCTTCGGTGGCGCGCCCCGCGGCGGACAAACGCTCGGCCTCGACCAGATCGTGCAGCTGCGCAAAATTGACCGGCGACTCCGCGGCGCGCGCGGCCAGCCAATCCTGATTCGCTGACACGCGCTCCATGATTGCGGGATCGCGGTCGCCGCTGCGCTGGCGCGCGAGAAACGCCAGCGACTCGAGGAAGTTGATCAAGGCCGTGGGGTAGAATCCCGTGATGTAAGGCGCGAGCCGCACGGCGGCCTCCGCGTGCCGCGCGTGCGTTTCATTGTCGCCGAAAAGACACGCGGCAAGTGCGCGGTGGGTGTGATGGAAGCACGCGGCCATCGGATTGGCCGACGGAATTTCCCCCGGGACAACATCGGTGTCCCCGGCCAACGACCCGAGCAAATCGCGGTAGGCGGTGTAGGATTCGGTAGCGTGCCGGTTGCCGGTTTGGTCGGCGAAGGCGAGGGCGCGGCGGTTTTCCGTTTCGACATCGGCCAGCGTGGTCGCGGTGTCGAGCAGCGCGGCTTGCGAGGTGAAAAACGTGTAGCACGCGAATTCCAGTTCGCCGCGCCGCAGCAAGTCGTCGTGCGCCCGGTGCGCCTGGGCCAGCCCGTGCCCGAGCGGTTCGAGCCAGTGGCAGTTGAAAAGCCCGAAGACGTGGCGGGCCCGCGCTGTTTCCACACCGCGCTCCGTGTTTTCGCCGACCATGAGGGCGGCGCGGGCGGCGCGGTAACCGCTCGCGTGGTCCCCGCGCAGCGGAATGGTCGCGAGGGCCAGGCACGCCATGGGATAAAGACGTTCGTCCCCGTAGTTGCCCTCCGCCCAGGTCCGCGCGGCTTGCACGACGAGCCAGTTGGCCAAGGTTGGTCGGAAGAAAAAGGCGGCCGGCACCATGCGGTTGAGCAATTTGGCCGCGGCTTGGTCCGCTGCATCGCTTGCCCCGCCGGTCGGCAAACTTTGCAACGCCCCGGCGTCGATCGCGCGGTAAAGGGCGTCGAGCTCCTCCTTCAGCGGTTGCTCCGGATGATCCAGCGGGACCGGAAGACCGAGTTGGGCCAAGAGCACGGCGCCGAGACGGACGGCCTCGTCGTAGCGGGTGCGGTTGGACAAACTCATCACCTGGATGGCCGCCGGTCCCGCGAGCCGCACGGCGTCCGGCGCCTGCGCCTGCAAACCCGCATAAGCGCCATCGGCCGCGGCATAATCCGGCAGGGAATAGCACACGACGTGCAGTTCCTCGTGCAGATCCCACCCCAGCGCCGGCGCGTAG
>Ga0172372_10002643_pt1 | contig 27019 bp, 17 predicted proteins | sample LakKiv5m_2_FD_114544 | JGI IMG/M metagenome (GOLD analysis project Ga0172372, IMG submission 114544) | Freshwater microbial communities from Kabuno Bay, South-Kivu, Congo - kab_092012_9.5m | ecosystem: Environmental > Aquatic > Freshwater > Lake | place: Democratic Republic of the Congo...
AGGCGGCGCGCTGCCCTCGGGGAACGCCGCCGCGACGAGCGAGAGCACGCGCATCGACATCTGCTCCGGATCGGAGATCACGACGACGCCGCACGCGCGCGAGCCGCACACGTTGGCCATCATCGCGCTCACGGGCGAGGCGGGCTCGGTGGTCGTGCCCGAGCGCAGCGTGAACGACGCTTCCGTCGCGGGCGGCGGCGGCACCTCGGCGCCCGCGGCGGGCGGCGGCGGCGGCACGCCCTCGATCATCGCGGGCGCAGCGGGGGGCGCGGGAGGCGGCGGCGCACCGACCTGCGCGAACTCGACCTTCAGGCCATCGCCACGCGAGCGCAGCGTGATCTGCGCGTTGCCCCCTTCTGCGATGGACTGGGGCTTCCACATGCAGTCGGCGCTCGGTGCCTGCGCGCACGCGTCCTTGATGGCGTCCCAGCGCGCGCCGATCTCGCCCCACGGCAGCGGCGTCACGTCCGCGAACGTCACCTCGCCCTCGGCCTCCGCGACCACCTGGAAGTCGCGCAGCTCGAGGTAGGCCACCGTCGTCGACGGCCCGGGCGACGGCGCGCCGCGCTTCGTCGGCGGGGGCGGGACGCGCCGCACCGCGAAGACGGCGTTGCGCACGCCGCCCGCGCGCAGCGTCTCCAAGACGGCGACCGTCGTGGCCCACGGCGTCGCCGAGTGCACGTTCAGCAGCGCGGTGGCGCGGCCGCCCGAGACGGCGCTGCGCAGCTTCGGGATCGCGCCGGCGTTCACGTCCGCGGGCGCGAGCGCGCCGTTCGTGAGCGTCGTGACGGCGCGGCCATCGAAGCGCAGCTCGCTCGTGCCGATGTCGACACGCGCGGCGTCCGTGGGCGCCGACGGTGAGCCGCGGTGCGCGACGGGCAGCTCGAGGATCCCGACGATGTCCGCGGGCGCGGGCGCGGCGGCCTCCTCGCTCGACCCGCAGCCCGCGAGGGCGAGCAGCGCAGTGCAGGCGAGCGACGCGCGAGAGAGGCCGCGAACGCGCGGGCGCAGGGAGGGCAGCGAGGGAGCGGAGGCAGGGCGGTCGTGCATGAGGCGGGGAGCCTACAGGGGTGGCCCACGCGCTGTCATCCGTTCGCGATCCGCGCTACGCCGCCGGGCGATGCCGCGCTTCCCCGCGACGAGCCCCACGGCCGACGGCCTCTCCGACCGCGTCTTCGGCGCCCTCGCCGCGCGCGCCCGCTCGCGCGGGGGACGCCTCTTCGCGCTGCAGGTCGGCGACACCTGGCTCGAGCCGCCCGCGGTGATGCGCGCCGAGGCGCAGCACACGGCTGCGCACCCGCATCTGCACACCTACGCGCCGGTGCAGGGCGAGCCCGTGCTGCTCGCCGCCGTCGTCGCGCATCTCGAGTCGCGCGGCGGGGCACCCGTCGACGTCGAGCACGTGCAGATCACCTGCGGCGGCACCGCGGGGCTCTCGTGCGTCGTGCAGGCGCTGCTCGATCCGGGCGACGAGGTGCTGCTGCCCTCGCCCTTCTGGCCGCTCGCGCGCGGCATCGTCGCGTCGCGTGGCGCCGTGCCCGTGCAGATCCCGCTCTTCACGCGGCTCGACGAGCCCGGCTTCGAGGTCGAGGACGCGCTCGAGCGCGCCGTCACGCCGCGCACGGCCGCCGTCTACCTCAACACGCCGAACAACCCGACCGGGCGCGTGCTCCCGCCCGACGCGCTCGCCGCCATCGCGCGCGTCGCGGCGCGCCACGACCTCTGGGTCTTCTGCGACGAGGCCTATGAAGAGCTCTGGCTCGGGGACGCGCCCTCCGCGCCCGCCTGGGCCCGCACGGATCTGCGCGCGCGCAGCGTCGCGGTGCACACGCTCTCGAAGGGCTACGCGTTCGCCGGGGCGCGCGTCGGCTTCGTCCACGGCCCGCCCGAGGCGATGCGCGCGGTGCGCGCGGCGCAGACGTTCCACGCCTACTGCGCGCCCAAACCTCTCCAGCTCGGCGCGGCGCGCGGCCTCCGCGAGGCGGGCGGCTGGCTCGCGCACGCGCGGCGCGCCTACCGCGAGGCAGGGCACAAGGCCGCCGACGCGCTCGGCGTGACGCGTCCCGAGGGCGGCACCTTCCTTTTCGTGGACGTCTCGCACGCGCTCCGCCCGGGCGAAGCGGACTGCGCGCCCTTCCTCGAGCGCGCGCTCGACGTCGGCGTGTGGTTGACGCCCGGCACGGCGTGCGGACGCGACTTCGCGCGGCATGTGCGGCTCTGCTTCACGGCCGTTCCGCCGGAGGCGCTCGACGAGGCGCTCGCGGCGCTCCGGCCGCTGCTCGGGCGCTGACGAAAGACCCCTACAATCGGGTATTGACGCGACAACGCCCGCCGGCTTGGGCCGACGGGCGTCTCTCGCGTCTCAGACCTCCACGCGCAGCGCCGGGGCGCTACGGAGCGGGCGGCTCAGCCCTGCTTCGCGACCCAGAGGTTGCAGCCGCCGGCGGGGTTGATCGGCCCCTTCACGACGGTGCAGCCGCCGCAGGTGTTCGGCGCGGCGGCCTGATAGAAGTTGCAGCCGCTGCACTTCTTCGAGGCGTCGCCTGCGCGCTCGACGTAGTTGTTGTTGGTGCGCGTCGCGGTGTCTTCGGAGGAGAGACCGGCCGTGGACGAGCAGTTCAGCTCGGACGAGCCGCAGCCGCTCAGGAAGAGGTTGGTACCGACCGTCGCGACTGCTCCGAGGAGCAGGCTGCGTCCGAGCATCTCGCGCCGCGTGATCTTGTCGCCGTCGTTCATCGGAGCCTCCTCGTGATGCGCGGTCCTGCGCGCCGAGGCCATGTAGACACAGCACCCCGGTGGGGCAAGTCCTGACGCACCGTGTCGAACGTGCTAAGCGCGGCCGCGATGCGTCGAGGTTCCGCCGTCAGGGGGCCGTGGCTGCTCGCCGTCGTCGGCCTCGCGGCCGTCTGCGCGGGCTGTCCGTCCTTCAGCACCCTCCAGACACCGCGCACGGTGCCCGAGGGCGAGCTCCGCTTCGGCGCGCTCGCGGGCGGTGCCGGCGCGCTCAGCAACGACGCTGGCCCGGGACCGAGCTCCGCGCAGTTCGAGCTGTCGGCGCGCTACGGGCTGAGCGAGCGGGTCGACGTGGGCGTGAAGCTCTACGCGCTCGGCATCGAGGCGAGCCTCAAGTGGTGGATGGTGCGCGGGCCGCTCGATCTCGCGATCGCGCCGGCCGTCTCGTACGCGTCCTTCGACGACCGCATGGGCACGCAGTTCAACGCGTTCTACGCGCACCTGCCGCTCTTGCTCGGCTGGAACCTCAGCGACCGCGTCACGCTCTCCTTCGGGCCGAAGCTCATGTTCGGCTATCAGTTCCGGCGCGGCGACGTCGTGCGCGACGATCTGCTGCTCATCGACGGACTGCTCATCGGCGCCTACGTGAGCGTGCCCATCCGCATCGGGCGCGCCTTCTGGATCGCGCCGGAGATCAACGCCTACTCGAATCTGTCGAATGGCGCCGTCGGCGACACCACCATCTACCAGGGGGGTATCGCTTTCATGTTCGGCGGCGCCGAGACGCCCGCCCCGCCCGACGACGACGACGCGGACGACGAACACGGGCTCACGCCGCCGCCCGGCTACGACCGTCGCCGACCGCCGCCGCCGCGCGACGCCGCACCGCCTGCCGCCCCCCTCCCCGCGGAGGCGCCCGCTGCGCCCGCATCGTCGAGCCAGACCGCGCCCTCCGACCCAGCCTCAGCGTTGCCTCCGCTGCCGGAAGCACAGGGCGCAGCGTCCTCGCAGCGCTGATTCGACGCGCGTCTTCGGTGCGCGGCGCCGATCCACGGCGCGACGTCGGTTCGTCGCGACACGCGGCCGCGTCAGCCGCCCGCGGAGGTCTTCGCCGGGCCGCGGTGGAACGGCGATTGCGCGTCGAGCATCGCCATCTCGGCGCGCACCGCGCGGGCCTCGCGCGGCAGGTAGTCCGCGACGGCGCGCGCCAGCAGCGGCTCGGCGAGCCAGTGCAGGCTGTAGATGGGCGACGGTACGAGGCCGCGCTTGATCTTGTGTTCGCCCTGCGCGCCGGCCTCGAAGCGCGTGCAGCCCCGCGCGATCGCGCGCTCGATCAGCTGGTAGTAACAGAGCTCGAAGTGGAGAGCGTCGTACTGCGCGAGACAGCCCCAGTAGCGGCCGTAGAGATGGCGCCCCTTCTCGAGGTTGAGCGTCCCGGCGACGAGCGTCTCGCCCTCGTAGGCGAGCACCGCGACGACGCGCTCTGCACCGCGCGTGCGCCGGAGCTGCGCGAAGAACGGCGGCGCGAGGTAGGCCTCGGAGCCCTTCCGGTCGCAGGTGTCGCGGTAGAAAAGGTCGAGCGCGTCCCACTCGGCGTCGGTGAGCTCAGGGCCCGGGACGACGCGCACGGCGAGGCCGCGCTCGGTGATGCCGCGGCGCTCCTTGCGGACCTGCTTGCGCACCTCCGAGCGGAAGCGGGCGAGGTAGTCGACGAAGTGGCGGTCGCCCGCGGCGTGCCAGTGGTACTGCTGCGTGAGGCGCTCCTGGAAGTCAGGGTGCGCCGCGAAGAGCGCGCGCTCGTCGTCGGGGACGAAGAGGATGTGCGCGCCGGATGCGCGGGATTCTTCGGCGGCGGCGCGGATCCCGGCGACGAGCGCATCGACGAGCGGCGCGGGATCACGCCCCGCGGCGCGGAGCACGCGGCGCCCCGTCGCCGGCGTGAAGGGCGTCATCGAGACGAGCTTCGGATAGTAGGGCAGCCCGACGCGCAGCGAGGCGTTGGCCCACGCGAAGTCGAAGATGAACTCGCCGTACGAGTGCGCCTTCACGTAGAGCGGGAGCGCCGCGACGAGCGCGCTGCCTTCCCACACCGTGACGTGGAGCGGGTCCCAGCCCGTGTCGCCGCCGACCGAGCCGCTCGTCTCCAAGGTGCGCAGGAACGCGTGCTCGACGAAGGGGTCGTCGTCGCCCGCGAGCGCGTCCCACGCGTCCGGGTCGATCCGCGAGAGGTCGCCGTGGAGCTCGATGCGCACGCCCGGCGACGATGGGGCCGCGGCGGAGGCCCCGCAAGCGCGGGATGACGCGCGCGGACGAGGCGACGCGCCGGGCCGCGCAACGGTACGACCACGCAGCGACGCAGCGACGCAGGTCGATGGCTCAGGGCGAGCAGCCGGTGCCGCCGCTCGTCTCGACGCAGGCGCACGCGCCGCAGCCGCCGCGCGTCCGCCACGCGCCGTTGCAGCACTGGTAGCTCGCCGAGCACGCGCGATCCGCATAGACGCCGCCGAAGCTGTGCGTGCACGACGCGCCCGCGGGAGCCGGTGCGGGCGCGGGCGCAGGAGCCGGTGCGGGCGCGGGCGCAGGAGCCGGTGCGGGCGCAGGGCTCGGCGTGGGCGCGGGAGTCGGTGCGGGCGTCGCGCCACATGAGGGGCCGCGCGCGAAGCCCGACGCAGGCGACTGGCGCAGGCGCGACTCCGTGGCGGGCCCGTACTCACCATCGACGTCGGTGGTGTTGCTCGGGTTGTTGCGGTTCCACAGGCGCTGGAAGGCCTGCACGGATGGGGCGCGGATGTCGATGGCGCGCGCGCCGACGTAGTCGAAGTGGACGGGGTCCCGCGAGCCGAGCCAGCGGAAGCCTTCTGCTTCGAGGGAACGACGCCACCCCGCGTCGTCTTGCACATCGATGGCGAGGCCGCCGTTGTGGTTGCTGCGCCCGGGCGGCGCCGCGATGCTCACGCCGCAGCGCACGCCCGCCCAGCGATAGAGCAGGTACTGCTGCGCGAGCGTGCGCAGACCGGAGTTGATGTTGAGCCGCACCGAGCGACGCAGCGCGGCCCGCTTGAGCGCCGCAGCCGCCGGCGCCTGCAGGCTCGGCGACGCTGCCGCGCCGCGCGTGATGTTCGGCGCGCCCGCGATCGAACCCATCGTGCCGGGTCGCAGGCACTCGAGCTCGCGGACGAGCTGGTCGCTGAGACCGGCCACGATGGTCGTCGAGCACGAGGCGGCGACGGCCTGCGCCACCGTCATGCCGCTCACGAGCGCGAAGGCGGAGTCGAGCGGCACCTCCTCAGGTCCACCGACCCCATCGGTGGTGACCGTCGGCTCCTCGGGCGGCACGTAGTCGTCATGCTCGAGGCTCATCTCCGTGTCGACGCCCGCATCGCCCGCATAGAGCTCCGGCGGACGATCGAAGGGAAACTCATCCGAGCCTGCGGAGCAGCCGACGAGGGCGAGGACGAGGCCGAACCATGGGGTGCGTGGGAACCGGGAGCTCATCGGTGGACGCGTCAAAGCAACGCGCGAGCCACCTACGCAGACTGCGCATCCCCGACAGCGCGCACCATGTAGGCACATCCGCGATCGCTCGGAGCCCGCGCACATGCATCGCGGAGAAGCGCCGTCACCGTTCGCGTCACGCGGCGCTCTGCGAGGAGCTGGTCACGCGACGTGACCAGAGCGCGTCGAGCGCGCGCGCCGTCTCCGGCCACGCGCCCGCCGCGTCGCGGCGCACCCACGTCACGCGCCCCGCGGCGATCGCGAGGTAGCCGCGCGTGCCGCACATCCGCACGGAGAGGCCCTGATCGGCGGTGAGGATCCCGTCGTGGGCGAAGGGCGTGGGCGTCACGCTGTGCCCGACGATCTGAGGGATCCGCGCGGGGCCGCCGCTCCGCGCGAGCGCGTCGGCATACGTCCACAGCCCACCTTTCTCGTGGGCGAAGAGGGCGTGCGAGAAGTCGCCCGTCCGCGCGGCGTCGAAGAGCACGCCGTTCGCGCGGGCAACGAGCGCGGTGAGGCCCTCGCCGTGCCCTGCCGTGCGCGCCTCGTCGCGCAGCAGGCGGCGGAGCGCAGGGCGCAGACCGCCGTGGATGCAGAGCCAGCCCTCGACCTCGGCGGCGGCGACGAGCCTGCCCTCAGCCGCCTCCGCGAGCAGCCGCGCGCGCATCGCCCGCGGCTCGCGGATGCCGCGCATGTAGCCGAACTCGCCGCGCATCGGCTCCATCTCGTGGTTGCCGACGAGACGCACGACCTCGCCGCCCGTCGCGGGTGCGTCGTCCTGCAGGCGGCGCAGCAGGTCGAGCACCTCGTCGGACTGCGGGCCGCGATCGATGCAGTCGCCGAGCTGCACGAGGCGCGCGTCCCCGCCGGACCAGCGCCCGGCCGCATCGAGGAGCCCGGCGTGCGCGAGCACCTCGACGAGGCCGTCGCAGTCGCCGTGCACGTCGCCGACGACGATCGTGCGGCGCGCTGCGGGCGCGGATTGGGGGGAGACGAGCGAGAGCGAAGAACGAGCGGAGCGGGACGACGGACGCGACATGGCGGACCTCGGGCGCAAGGGGTGGTGACCGGGGCCCGCGTTGCGGCGACTCCCGGCCTTCACGCCCCCCTGCGGCCGCATCTCGGCGTCTCAGACACGCAGCGCGATTTTTTCGGAGACGACGCGCGAGGCTCCGAATCCGCTCGTGCAGCGGCTGCGCCACGCGTGATAGCGTCGGCGGCATGTCCGTGGCGGCGGAGCGCGAGCAGCCAGCGCAGGGCTCGGCAGAGGGCGGGACGCTCGGGCGCTACCGCCTGCTCTTCCGCATCGCGGCGGGCGGCATGGCCGAGGTGTACGTCGGCGCGCAGCGCGGCGAGCGCGGCTTCCGCAAGCTGGTCGCGATCAAGCGGATGCTGCCGCACCTCGGCACCGACGAGCACTTCGTGCAGATGTTCCTCGACGAGGCGCGCATCGCAGCCGACATCGCGAGCCCGTACGTCGTGCCCACGCTCGACCTCGGCGTCGACGAGAACGACGCGCCCTTCCTCGTCATGGAGCTCGTCGTCGGGCTCTCGCTCGCTCAGCTCCTGCGCAGCGTGTTCGCGCGCGGCGAGCGCGTCCCCGCGCCCATCGCGCTCGAGCTGCTCGCGCAGGCGGCCGACGGCCTGCACGACGCGCACGAGGCTCGCAGCGCGACAGGCGTGCCGCTCGGCATCGTGCACCGCGACATCTCCCCGCAAAACGTGCTCATCGGCATCGACGGCCGCGCGCGCATCACCGATTTCGGCGTCGCCCGCGCGCTCAACCGCCTGACGCGCACGAACACCGGCGAGTTGAAGGGGAAATTCGCGTATTTCTCGCCCGAGCAGGCGACCGCGGCCGACATCGACGCGCGCGCCGACGTGTTCGCGCTGGGCGTCGTCGCCTGGGAGACGTTCGCGGGCGAGCGGCTCTTCGCGACGGACAATCCGCTCACGACGCTCGAAGCCGTGCGCGGCAAGTCGATTCCGCGCCTCGACGCGCCGCCGTGGGGCTGCTCGAAGGCCGTCGCCAACGCGGTCGCCGACGCGCTCGAGCGCGACCTCTCGAAGCGCTTCACCTCGGCCGCCGAGTTCTCGCGCGCGCTCCGGGCCGCGATGGGCGGTGCGCGCACGGACCGCGCCGAGATCGAGGCCTGGCTGCAGAAGGTCGAGGGCGCTCGCCTCGACGCGCTGCGTCAGAAGATCGAAGCGGCGATCGCCGGCTTCGAGCAGGAGCTGACGCCTTCGGTGTCCGCGTCGGGGCGGTCGTCACGCCCGTCGAACGTCGAGGCCGTGCAGGTGCCCGCGCTGCAGGGCGAGACGGGGACGCCCGACGCCGCATCCCCGCGCGCAGGCGACGCGAGCGCGGTGCACACGACCGTATCGCGGCCTCCCGAGGGAGGGGAAGCCGACGCGCAGCAAGTGTCGGAGCCCGCCCGCGGCTTCCCGGTCCGCACGGCGGCCATCGTCCTCGGGCTTTGCGCGCTCCTCGGCCTCGGCGCGGGCGCCTGGCTGCTCGGCGGCCGCGGCAGCGAGACCGAGACCGCGCCCGTCGCGGACGCTACCGCAGCGCCGCCCACGTCCGCGCTTCCCGTCGCAGCACCCGACACTCCCGTCGCCACGCTGCCGAGCGCGACGCCTCCCGCGAACGGCGAAGTCACCCCGATCGCAACGGACGCGGGCGCAGCCGTCGACAACACCGCCAACGCGCTGCCGGACGCGCAGGCCCCAGCGGTCGCCGCAGCGACGGATCCTGCGCACATCGAAGGCGTACGCGGCGAGCCCGCCGAGGACGGCGTTCCGACGCCGGCGCGCGCGGACACCACGCGAAGCGAGCGTCCGCGACCGCGTCGCGAGGCGAGTGGCGGCACGGCGAGCGCCGCATCGCCCGAGCCCGCTGCCACACCGACGACCACGCCGACGACGCCCGCCGCCGATGCGCCCGCGAACGCGAATCGCCGCGGCGCGCTCCGCGGCATGGACACCTTCGAACGAGAGCTCGCCCACCCGTGAACCGACCCCGCTTCCGCTCCGACTTCCTCGCGCGTGCCGCACTCTTCGGCGCTCTCCTCGCTGCGCTCTGGACTGAATCGGCGACGGCACACGCGCAGCAGCCCACCCCCAACCCGGCGAGCCCGACGCCCGCCGACGACGCCGCGGCACGCTTCGCAGAAGGGCGCGCCGCCTACGCACGCGGACTCGCCGCGGCCGACGAGGTGCGCTGGAGCGACGCGCTCCGCGAGTTCGAGCGGGCGTACGAGCTCGCCCGCGTGCCGAGCGCGCTCTTCAACGTCGCGACCACGCTGCGGGCGCTCGGCCGTCACGTCGATGCGCGCGACACGCTGACGCGCCTGCTCCGCGACCACGAACTCGACGCGGAGACGCAGACCGAGGCGGCACGCCTGCTGCGCGAAGAATCGACACGCGTCGCGCGGCTGCGCGTGAGCGGACTGCCCGCGATCGAGCGGCTCGAGCTGCGCCTCGACGGGCGCGTCACGCCGCTCGGCACCGAGCGACCGCTCGAGCTCTCGGTGGACGCGGGTGCGCACGTGCTCGAAGCGACCGCGCCGGCCCACGACGCCGCCCGCTGGGAGGGCACGCTGGCGGACGGCGCCGTCGAGGACGTCACGCTCGTGCCCACGCCGATTCCCGTGCAGCGCCCCGTCCCGACGGCGCCAAGCGCCCCCGCACCGCGCGCGTCAGGCGGCTCCTCGGCGTGGATCTGGGTGACGCTCGCGGTCGTCGTCATCGCGGGCGCCGGCGTCGGCGTCGGCTTCTATCTGCAAGACGACGCGCAGCTCGATGCGACGCCCGGTCGCGTGGCGGTGAACCTGTGAGGCGCGCGCTCGTCGCCGGTCTCTTCGCCGTGCTCGCCTCGGCCTGCACGGAGAACGCCGCGCTCGATCTCGACGTCGAGCTCCCGGCCTCGGGGACTCCGGTCGGCAGCACGCCGATCCGCGCGGTCACCGTGCAGTTCGCCGCCGACACGACCGACTTCATGTCGGCGTGGGAGGGCGACATCCCCCAGACGACGGTCGAGCTCGGCGCGACGCGCCAGACGCTGCGGCTCAGCGTGCTCGCGCAGCCCGCGCAGATCACGCGCCCGCTCGCGGTGCGCATCCTCTACTGCGAGACGCGCGCCGCCTGCGAGTCCGCGCCCGCCGACCCGCGCACGGAGCAGCACGTCGTGATCCCGCGCGCCTTCTATCAGGGCGTCGTCACGCGCTATCGCCTCGACGCAGCGTCTCCGCCCGCCTCGCCGCCCAGCGCGCCCGTGGAGATCGACCGCTGCGACATCGCGGGCTGCCGCGACGGCGAGATGGCCACGTGGTGCACCGACGGCATCCACCTCTGCGATCAGTGACCCCGCGCCTCGACCCACGAAGGGCCCCCCGATGCTCCGCCACACGCTTCGCCTCCTCTCCTTCGCCGTCATGCTCTCGCTCGTGCTCGCCGCTTGCGGCGACGAGGGCGAGTCGCTCTCGGTCGACGTCCAGACGGGTCTCGTCCCGGGCCCCGAGTTCGACCGCGTCGAGACGACGCTCTTCGCCGGCGCGGGCGGCCGCTTCGAGCCCAACGAGATCGACCGCATCGTCGTGAGCGATGTGCGCTTCCCCGACCGCTTCGAGCGCGGGCGCCGCGTCGCCGAGTTCGGAAACGTCACGCCCGGCACGCGCTCGGTGCGCGTGCGGCTCTACCGCCCGGAGAGCGCGGGCGGCACCGTGCTGATCGAGCGCTGGGTACGCATCCGCTTCACGGGGAGCTACGCCCTGCTCGTGCGCCTCGACCGCGAATGCGTCGGCGCGATGTGCCCGAGCCCGGGCGGCTCTGCGGCCTTCAGCGAGTGCCTCGCGGGGCGCTGCGTGAGCCCCGAGTGCGACCTCGACGACCCCTCCACCTACGCCGAGCACTGCTGCGATCCGACCGCGCCCGGCAGCGACTGCCCGAACATCCTCTACTGCAACGACGTCGAGGAGTGCGCCGTCTCGGCGCCCTGCGCGGAGGTGCAGTGCATCGAGGGCGCGTGCGTCGAGTCCCCGATCGCCGGTGCGTGCGACGAGCTCGAGTGGTGCGATCCGAACCCGGTGCGCGGCGGCTGCCGGCCCGCCTTCCCGACGTCCGCGGACGCGGGCACGGGGGATGCGGGCGTCATCGATGCGGGCGAGGGCGACGCGGGCGAGAGCGACGGGAGCATCGCCGACGCGGGCGACGTCGATGCAGGCGCGCCGGATCTGGGAATCGACGCGGGCGAGCCCGATCTCGGATTCGATGCGGGTCCTGCGGACATGGGCTTCGACGCCGGCGAACCCGACCTCGGCTTCGACGCAGGTCCCATCGACGCGGGGTTCGACGCGGGCACCGATGCGGGACCACCCCCCTGCTACATGGAGGTCTGCGCGATTCCGAACGATCCTTGCCGCTGGGGCTACATCGACTGCAGCCTCCCGACGCCCGCCTGCGTGCCCTTCGTCGATCGCCGCGGCGGCACGCCCTGCACCACCGTCGGCGGCGCGACCGGCGTCTGCATCCGCGGCGCGGAGTGTGTCGCGTGTACGCCGGACCCGGTCACCGGCGCGCTGCCGCCCGCCTGCGCAGGGGCGACGACGGATACCGACGGCGACGGCATCGCCGACGTCGAGGACACCGAGACGTGCGACGGTCTCGACAACGACGGCGACGGACGCATCGACGACGGCCTCGCGCCCGCGCCCGTGCGTCGCTACGCCGACGTCGACGGCGACGGCTACGGCGATCCCGCGGCGCCGCTCCCGGCGTGCGCGACGACCGGCGGCGTGCCGAACAGCGGCGACTGCGCGCCCACGAACCCGCGCATCAACCCGGGCGCGATCGAGATCTGCGGCGACGACGACAACTGCAACGGACTCGTCGACGAGACGCCCTACACCGACGCGCTCGGCTTCGGCGGCGGCAGCGGAACGGTCGCGGATCCCTACCGGATCTGCACGCCGGAGCACTTCCGGGCGATCACCACGCTCAGCCCTTGCGGCGGCGCCGGCACCTCGACCGGACGCTGCCTCGCGCCGGGGTCCTCCTTCGCGCAGCGCCGCGACATCGATTTCACCTCCGCCGGAGAGCTTCCCGCCCCGACCACCTCGTTCAGCGGCTTCTATGACGGCCGCGGGTTCCTGCTGCGCAGTCCGCTCCTCGAGGCAGCCCCTCCCAGCGGCGTCGGCGTCGGGCTCTTCGGCCAGTCGATCTCCGGCACGATCGACAACCTCGTCATCGAGGCGGCGACCGTCGCAAGCACGGGCGTCGTCGGGGGGCTCGGTGGTTTCCTCACCGCGAGCGGGCGCATCCGGAACGTGACCGTCTCGGGGATCGTCGATGGTGACGCGAGCGTCGGTGGACTCATCGGGCAGAGCGACGGCGGGACGATCGAGAACGCCACCTTCGAGGGGGATGTGACGTCGAGCGGCGCTGGCCCGCGCGTCGGCACCACGTTCGACTCGGGCGTCGGCGGGCTCGTGGGCGTGTCGTTCGGCGGCATCGTCCGCGACAGCGACGTGGACGCGACCGTGACCTGGGCCTCGTCGGGGGGCGCAATCCCAGGCTGGACGTTTGCGGGCGGCGTCATCGGCTACATGGGCGGCGGCCCCGGGCTGCTCTCCCGCTCACGCTTCACCGGCGCGGTCTCCGGCATCCTGAGCGTCGGCGGGCTCGTCGGGACGTGCGAGGGAGCAAGCCGCATCGAGACGTCGCACGTGGACCAGGCGCGCGTCGGCGGGCGCGACAACATCGGGGGTCTCGTCGGCTACAACAAGTGCGCGACGCTCGGCGTCTGGGCGCGCGCCGACGTCACAGGCGCGACGTACGTCGGTGGCCTCGAGGGCACCCGTGAGGCCTTCGCCACCTCCACGCTCACGCAGGCTGCCGCGTTCGGAACGGTGAGAGGCGACAACGTCGTTGGGGGCCTGGTCGGCCGCATGACGATGCGCTCCGGCGCCACGGCGGGCGGAATCAGCGACGCCTACGCGCTCACCACGCTCGCCGTGTCGAGCGGCGGCGCGGCAGGCGGACTGTTCGGCTGGTACACCTCGATCGGGAGCGCAGGCGCGATCGTCCGGCGCACGTACGCGGCGGCGAAGTGGGCCGGTGGCGACGTGCCCGGGCCCAACGTCGGCGGCTGGGTCGGCCTCCTCAACCCGGCCACGGTCCTCAACGTCCGCGACTCGTACTTCGTGCTCGATCCGTTCCGCGCCGCGGTGGGCGAGAGCGGTGCGCTCGACGGCGTGACGGGGCTCGTCATCGACGAGAGCGTGCTCAGGGAGTCCTACGTGGGCTTCGACTTCGTGGATGTGTGGCGTCCGGTCGCCGCGCGTGACGGCGACGACCGCCTCACGCCCGCGCTCGCCTTCGAGTGCGACGTGACTGCGATCTGCCGCTGAACGCGGCGCGACGGGCGCGGAGCGAAGACGACGGCGCGCCCACCGCGAATCGAACGCGGGACCGTCGGCTTAGAAGGCCGCTGCTCTATCCATCTGAGCTATGGGCGCAACGCGCGCCGCGGGGCGCGCTCGGTCGGGGAGACAGGATTCGAACCTGCGACTTCCAGCTCCCAAAGCTGGCGCACTACCAGGCTGTGCTACTCCCCGTCGGAGGCGCGGCTCTTACCATCCGCGCCCGGTCGTCTCAAGGGCTTCGCGACACGCGCCGCGATCTCCGGGTCGGCTCCTCGGGGCGGTCCCGCAGGTAGTCGCGCAGGAACGCGACCATCTGGCGCGACGCCTCGGCGCGGTGGCTGATGGCGTTCTTCTCGTCGGCGCGCAGCTCGGCGAGGGTGAGCCGCCCGGGCACGTCGGGGACGAAGAGCGGGTCGTAGCCGAAGCCGCTCGCGCCGCGCGGACCGCCGAGGATGCGCCCCTCGCAGACGCCGCGCGTGAGGTGCACGGCCTCCCCGAGCGGGCCGCGCAGATCCGCGAAGGCGAGCACGCAGCGGAATCGCGCCGTGCGCTCGTCGCCGCCGAACTCCTCGAGCCGCGAGAGGAGCAGTCGGTTGTTCTCGCCGTCCGTCGCCCGCGCGCCGGCGAAGCGCGCCGAGCGCACGCCCGGCTCACCCGCGAGCGCGTCGACCTCGAGGCCGCTGTCGTCGGCGAGCGTCGGCAGGCCCGTCGCGCGCGCGTATTCGAGCGCCTTCTTCCGCGCGTTGTCCTCGAAGGTCGCGCCGTCTTCGACGACGTCGCGAGGCGCGCTGCGCACCTCGTCGAGCGAGCGCAGCGTCACGCCGAGGTCGGCGACCAGCTCGCGCAGCTCGGCGAGCTTGCCTTTGTTCCGCGTGGCGACGAGCAGCGAGAGGGTCATCGGCAGCGTCGATCTCTACCCGAGGAGCGCGTCGAGATCCACGCCGACGCGCGCGAGCGCAGCCTGCTGTGCTGCGAAGAGCGCAGGCAGCCCGCCGAGCGCGAGCGAGAGGAGCGCGTCGTGGGGGTCGCGCCAGCGTGCGCCTCTTCCCGCGGAAGCCCCCCCGGCACGAGGCTCTCGCGTGCTAGCGTCGCGAACTTGCAGAGCGATCTACTCGTCGCTCGGATCGCGCGCGAATGCGAGGCCGCACGGGTGCACGCGGAGCGGCTTCGCCACGTCGTCCCGACGCTGGCGGCCATGCTCTACGCCGCAGGCGCACGACGGGTCGTGCTTTTCGGCTCGCTCGCGGCAGGGGGCTCGCCACACGCGGAGAGCGACATCGACCTCTGCGTCGAGGGTCTCGACGAGCGCGCGCTCGCCGACGTGGTGCTCCCGCTGCTCGAGTGCGCGGGCGCGGAGGTCGATCTCGTACGATGGGAAACTGCCTCCCCGCGGCTGCAGCGGCGCATCGCGTCATGGGGCGAGGAGGTACCGCGTGTCACCGGCCGAGATCGCTGAGATCGTCAAGCGGCGGCTCGCCGCCGAACTGGACGACGAGCGCGTGGTACTCGAGAACCTCGCGCGCGCGATCGAACGGCTGCTCCCGCCGACCGACGACGTCCGTGGCGAGTGGATGCGCGCGCTCGCGCTCGCCTTCGAAGTAGACCGCTGGTACACGGCCGCCGAGAGCATCCTCGTGCGCATCTTGCGCACGCTCGACGGCACCGTTCCCGCGGGTCCGAACGGGCACGCCGACGTCCTGCGCGCCGCGGCCGTCGAAGTCGAGGGCTGCCGCCCGGCGATCGTCACCCACGACACCCTGACCGAGTTGCGCGAACTTCTGCGCTTCCGGCACCTCGCCCGACACGGCTACGAACGTGAGCCCGACCTCGCGCTGATGAGTGAGCACGCCGCGCGGGTCGCCCGTACTCATGAGAGTTTGCACCACTCCCTCGACGCACTCGGCCTCTGGCTACGCGGCGCCGATGCCGCCGTGCCGAAACACGAAGCCTGACCGCACGCCTCGCGCTACCCGAGGAGCGCGTCGAGATCCACGCCGACGCGCGTGAGCGCCGCCTGCTGTGCCGCGAAGAGCGCGGGCAGCCCGCCGAGCGCGAGCGAGAGCAGCGCATCGTGCTCGGCGCGCGTCATCGGTGCGTCCTCGGCCGTGCCCTGCACCTCGACGAGGCCTCCGTCGAACGTGCCGACGACGTTGAGATCGACCTGCGCGTCGCGGTCCTCCGTGTAGCAGAGGTCGAGCAGCGGGACGTGGTCGACGAGCCCGACGCTCACCGCCGCGACCGGCGCGCGCAGCACGCCCGGGCCGACGAGCCCGCGCCGGCGGAGGCCATCGAGCGCCATCGCGAGCGCGACGAAGCCGCCCGTGACCGACGCGGTGCGCGTGCCGCCATCGGCATCGAGCACATCACAGTCGATGGTGATCGTGCGCTCGCGCAGCTTCTCGGGGACGACCGCCGCACGCAGCGCGCGCCCGACGAGGCGCTGGATCTCCTGCGCGCGTCCGTCGATGCCGCCGCCCGCGCGCCGTCCGTCGCGCGCCTGACGCCCCGGGCTGCAGCGCGGGTGCATCGCGTACTCGGCCGTCACCCAGCCGCGCCCGCTGCCGCGCAGGAAGTCACGCACGCCCTCCTCCACCGACGCGCTCACGAGCACGAGCGTGCCGCCCGAGCGGTAGAGCACCGAGCCCTCGGGGTTGCGCTGCAGGCCGGTCTCGATCGTCACCGGGCGCAGCGCCGCGGCCTCGCGTCCATCGCTTCTCGTCATCACGTGCGGGTCTCCTCGTCTCCGGGCACGCCTGCGCCCGCGTCGCCGTGTACCGCAGCGGAGCCCGCGTTGTCGCGCCCCGCCGACTCGCCCGCTGCGGCGAATTGCGCGAGCGGGAACGCGAGCTCGAAGGTAGTGCCGCGCCCCGGAGCGCCGAGCACGCGGATGCGCCCCCCGTGCGCGGCGACGATCTGCTGCGTGAGCGCGAGCCCGAGCCCGGTGCCGTGCTCCTTCGTCGTGAAAAACGGATCGAAGATGCGCGCCTGCACCGCGGGCGGGATGCCGGGGCCGTCGTCGCTGACGCGGAGGCGCACCTCGCCATCCTCGGCAGCGACCGCGACGCGCACGCAGCCGCCCTTCTCCGCGAGGGCTTCGCGCGCGTTGCGCAGCAGGTTGAGCAGCGCCTGCCGGAGCTGCGCCTCGTCGAAGGCGACCTGCGGCAGCGCGGATTCGACCTCGATCTCGAGGCTCACGCTGGCCTGCGCGAGCTCGGCGCGCATGAACTGCGCGACCTCCCGCGCGGCCTCGCCGAGATCGCCCGCCTCGAGCCGCGGATCGGGCAGACGCGCGAGGCGCAGATACTCCTCGGTGACCGCCGTGAGCCGATCGACCTCGCGGTGCACCGCGCGAAGCAACGACTGCACCTCGGGGCCGCTGCCCGCCGTTTCTTCCTCGAGCAGCTCCACGTTGAGCCCGATCGACGAGAGCGGATTGCGTACCTCGTGCGTGACGTGCGCCGCCATGCGCCCGATCGCCGCGAGGCGCTCGCTGTGGATGAGCCGCGCCTTGGTGCGCAGCTCGTCGGTCACGTCCTCGGCGACGACGAGGACGGCGCGTGCGCCGCCCTGCGCGGGCGCCTCGCCGAAAGGCGTGACGAGCACGTCGAGCAGGCGCGCCGTGTCGGCGTGCGCGGCGCCGTCGTCCGTTCCGGGCGCGTCGAGTTCCGGCGGCGCGAGCGGCGTCGCGGTGAGCACCGCGCGCTCGCGTCCAGCGCGCACCTCGTCGATCGCCGCATCGAGCGCAGGCAGGCGCACGCCGAGCGGCAGCGCGTGGAGATCACGCCCGACCTCGTCCGGCGCGACGCCGAAGAGGGCGGCGGCCGACGGATTCACCGAGCGCACGACGCCGTCGCCGTCGACGAGCACGACCGCGGCGCGCAGCCCCGCGACGATCTGCGCCTGCATGCGCTCGAGCGCGCGCAGCCGCTCCGCCGCCTCGCGGAGGCGCGCATCCCGCGCCGCGAGCGCATCGACCATGCGCTCGAACTCGGCGGCAAGCCGCGCGATCTCGTCGTCGCCCGCCGACGAGAGCCGCGCCGCGTCGAGCTCGCCCCGCGCGACGGCCGCGACGCGCTCCTGCAGGCGCGGCAGCGGCGCGAGCGTGCGCTGCGTGTAGAAGGTGACGAGCAGCCCGACGAGCAGCGCCGCGAGCGCGAGCAGGCCGAGGAGTTGCAGCGAGCGCCGCTCCTCGCGCTCGGCGTCCGTGCTCATCGCCGCGATGCCCGCCTGCATCGCATCGGACGCGCGGCGCAGGTGCCGCTCGACCGCGCGCTCCTTCGTACGCAGCTCGGCGAGCGCGGCCTCCGCGCGCTCCGCGTCGCGTGCGACGACGGCGCGGCCGAGATCGTCGAAGCGCCGCTCATCGGCGGCGTAGACGGTGCGCACCCGCGACAACTCGGTGCCGACGGCCGTGAGCACGGCGCGCGCATCGTCGGGCGCGTCGAGCGCGGAGGCTCGCGTCACGCCCGCAAGCGCCCGCGCGAGCAGTGACTGCCGCAGCACGCGCGCCGAGCGCAGGTAGGCGAGCGTCGGCGTCGTGTCCTGCTCCGCGAGCACGCCGTCCATGCGCGTGAGGAACACGCCGTGGTTCGCGCGCAGCTCCGCGACGTCGAGCGCGAGCGGCAAGAAGCCCTCGGGCAGCAGCCCGAGCGTGCGCGCCGTCTCCTGGTGCTGCGCGATCGACGCGGCGACGACGACGCCGAACGCCGCGATCACCAGCGCGAAGCCGGCGAAGGTGCGTGTGGGGATCGAGACGCGGAGCCGGGACGCCATCGGGGACGCGCGAGCCTACCGCGCCTGCGTCCCGGGGCGATGGCGGTGCTGCGCGCGACGATGCGCGCGAACGTGGCCGACGCGCCGATGCGGACCGACCACGGTGATAGCGTGCGGGGATGATTTTTCGAATGCTCGCACACCGCGCCGTCGCGATCGTCGGGACCCTCTCGCTGGCCTGGGGCTGTGGCGCGCCCGACTCGGCGCCGCGCGACGGCGGCGTCCTCGACGCCCCGCCCGCCCGCGACGCAGCGGTGGCTGACGCGGCTCCCTCCGGCGACGCCAGCTGCGCGCCCGGATGCGCGTTCACGCTGCCTTCGTTCACGGTCGACAACCGGTCGATGCGGGCCCGCACCGAGGTCGTCCGCGTGACGCTCCCCTTTCCCCGCGGCGCGGCGCCCGATGCAACGGCCCTCCGCGGCGTGTCGGTGGAGGGCGTGCCCGCCGAACTCGTGCCGCTCGAGTGGCACTACCGTTCGGACACCGGAGCCCGCGACTCGATCGCGCTCGCTCAGCTGCGTGTGCCGCTCACCCTCGAGGCCGGAGCCCGGCGCGCGTTCTCCCCCCGCGTCGACGGCTCGACGCCGCCCGAGCACACCTTCGGTCCCGAGACGGCTGCGTGGATCGGCGCGTCGGGACTGGCCGGCGCGCGCGTCCACGCGGTGCTGAGCGATGGGACGGTCCTCGAAGCCCCGCTCTTCGCCCCCACCTTCGTGGCCCTCGACGCGGGGCGTGTCACGCAGACCCTGCGACACCGCACCCACTTCTCCGGCCCGAGCGGCGCGCACCCCCTCTCGCTCACCACCTACGCCACGCTCGACGCCGGCCTCGATCAGGGCGAAGTGATCGTGCTCGTCGGCAACGACACCCTCGAGCAACCGGTCTCGGGGGGCGTGGCGATCGAGCGCCTCGAGGTCCTCGCACGGGCTCCGTTCCGATTCGGCCTGCGAGAGCCCGCCGCATACGGCGTGACACCCCCGGACGCCGCCGACGACGAGACGTGGCTCCTCGTCTCGACCCCGACGAACCTCGGGGACGGTGCAAATCTCGTATTTCGTGGGCGCTGGGCGGTGAGCCCCGCGCGCAGCGGGCCCACCTACGAAAGCTTCCTCGCTGCGCTCGATGCGCGCCTCTTCCCGCTCGCGACGCACGACGCGTGGACCGCGAGCGGCGCCGCCGGAGTGACGGGCTTCATGCCGCCGCTCCGCGGCATGGACGAACTGCGCCGGGCTGCCGTCGAGCCTGAGTGCACGCGCGCCGTCGTGGGCACCCCGGTGTCACATCTGGGCGAGATCAACCGCGCTCCTCCGTCGACGGGGGACCAGCCGGACTTCGGAAGCGGGCTGCCTCGCTTCGCGCTCGCCGCGATCGAGACCGGACTCCCATGCTCCCTCCGGACCGCGTCGCTCGCGGTCGACCGCGAGGTCCTGCGCCCGAGCTTCTACTGGATGCGACGCGGCGACGCGGAGGACCGCGTGAATTCGACCGATTTTCCATCGCTCTTCTTCTGGAGCGGCCGCCTCCACTTCGACCCTTCGCAGAACCGTGGACAACCGCAGTGGCTCCCCCGCATCGAGCGCGACGGTTTCGTCCCGGGGGAGTTCCACGGCTGGGGCCCGATGGACGATCAACACTACGGAAACAACGCGGTCCGCGCCGTCTACGAGCTGACCGGTGACCCCTTCCTCCGCGACGTCCTCGTCGCCCACCAGACCCTGCTGACCTGGATGTTCTTCACGGGATATGCGCCGAGCCTCGGTGCACAGCGGTCGATGCGACTGATGAAGGAGGCCGTCGCGCTCTACGCCGTCGACGACGAGGGGCCCGCAGCAGGCCCGATGCGCGACGGCGCGATCGCCAAGAATCTCCTCCTCCTCGCCGAGGCGCGCGCGCGGGTCAGCGCGGGGCTCTCGCCAGCCCACGGCACGGTCCGGAACGACGGCCGCGTCCCGCTGAGCGTGGGGCCGGACGGGGCCCCGAGGGAGGTCGTGATGGCGTGGCAGACCGGATTTCACATGGAGTACCAGGCTCTCGCCGTCCGCAACGGCTGGGACGCGACGACCGCGCGCGAGGTCGTGAGCCTCTACACCGAGCGTGCCGCCGACTTCTTCCGGGACGACGGAACGCCCGTGACCTACTTCGTGGCCGCCGAGCCCGACGTGCTCGAGGTCGGCGGCATCGGTGTCACATGGTGGGCCGGTTGGATGCACGTCCTCGAACTCGCCGGAGCCCCCGGACGCGCGCGACTCGAGGCGGGCCGGCGCACGCTCTGCGAAGCCCTCGCGCTTCCCGACGGAGTGGCGTACGACGACCGCCTGAGGTGGGCGAGCTACGACTGTCCCTGAACGCTGCGCGGCCCATCGTCTGCGGGCTCGACCTGCCGCACCCGCCCGAGGCCCGCCGACCCCAGCGGCACGGAATCTGCTCACCGCGGGCGAGATGCGACCGCACCGGAGACTTCAGACCCCACTCCACGCGCTCGCCGCGCTGCTCGCCGTGCTCGTCGCCGTGCCCGCATGCGCGACGGGCGGCGCCGACGAAGGCGCGTGGACCGGCGACGCGGACGGCGGGGTTCCTCAGGACGACGGCGAAGGCGAGACCCGCGCCGCCCTCGACCGCTCCTACCAACTCGGAGCCGCGGACGTCGCGTGCGGCAGCGCCTCGCCCGATTACTTCCGCTACCTCGACGACACGCGCTGTGCCCGGCGCACCCCCGCGAATCGCGACCGCGCGTGGCGCTGCCCGAACATCGCGACCTCCGCGCTCGCGATGCCCGCGAACGGCGGCGCAGCCGTCCGCTACGTCGACGACGGCCGACCGCTCGCCGTGGACACCGAGGCGCTCCGGGGCCTCGTCCCGGACGACGTCGCGATGAGCGTGGCGCTCGTCCGCCGCGTCGGTGACCGCCCCACGTTCCGCTGGCTCGGCACGCCCCGACACGCGACGCCCGTGCAGCCGTGGAGCAGCACCAAGTGGCTGGCCGCGGCGAACGCGGCCGCGCGACTCCGCGTGCTCACCGGCTACCGCCTCGGCCTCGACGCGCGGGTCGATGGCGTACCGCTCGGCGACCTCGTCACGGCCATCCACCAGTACGACGAGCGACGCTTCGCCTCGAACGCCCTCTCACGCTGGTTCCACGACGTCGGCGGTCGGCCGCGCGCGCGCGAGCTCGTGCAGACGTGGCTGGGCCGCCCATCGACCGAGTCCTTCGGCGGGAACTACGGCGCGCCCTCGGCGCTCCTGCCGTACGTGGTCACGAACGACGCGCGGTCGATCCCGATCACCCCGGATTCCACGAGCGGCTACGTGAACCAGCTCTCGACCGACGCGCTCGCGGACGCGCTGCGGCGGGTCGCGTTGCACCGCGAGATCCGCGCAGGAGAGCGCATGCCGGCGCTGCAGTGGGCCGACGTCGAGACGCTGCTCTACGGGGCCGCGCGCCCGGTCTGGTATCGCGAAGGTACCGCCGGCGGCATGCAGGCCGACACCGCCATCTACGTCCAACAGGCCTTCGACGTCGCGGCGGTGGAGCGCCGAAGCGCGGGGCGATGGCGTGTCTTCGGAAAACTGGGATACGGCCCCTCGCGAGGCGGCGAGTTCGTACACGTCGCGTATGCATGTCTCCCCGAGCTCGACGCCACCGGCGCGCCGATCCCGGACCGCGGCAAGGAGTTCGTGATCGCCACGCATCTGCCCGCGCGCGGCGACGCGACCGCGGCCGACGAGCGACTCGCCGCCCTGTATCGATCGGTCGTGGGGCGGGTGCTCGACGGCCGTTTGCGCTGAGCGCGACGTCCGAACGAAGCCCATCCGCGAGGTCGCGCCGCGATGGGTGGGGGGATTCCGACGCATTCGACGGCGGCGATGCGCGTGTGGATGACGAACCACGCGGCGCCGTCACGCCGCGCCTTCAGCGCCCGCCGACGATGCCCTGCGCCTCGGCGGCGAGCGCCGCATCCGCGCGCACGGCGGCGTCGGCTGCGGCACGCGCCTCGGCGGGGCGACGCAGCGCGACGAGGGCACGGGCGCGCGCGAGGTGGATCGGGCCGGGCTGCTCGGGCACGAGGCGCAGCGCCTGATCGAGCTCGACGAGGCCCTCACGCGGCTGGTTCGTGCGCACGTACGCCTCGCCGAGCAGGCGATGCGTCTCGGCGCGCCCCGGCTCGACGAAGAGCGCGCGCTCGCCGGCGGGCACGAGGTCCGACCAGCGGTTCGCGGCCGCGAGCGCCGTGAGCAGCTCCGCCGTGCCCTCGCGGTCGTGCTGATCGATCATGGCGAGCCGTTCGAGCGCGGCGACGAGCCCCACCGCGTCACGCCGCTCGCGCGCGAGATCGCGCAGCCCCTGCCACGCCTCGGGGCGCTCGGCGTCGACGCGCGTCGCGGCCTCGAGGTGCGTGCGCGCCGCCGCGCGGTCCTGCCGAGCGAGCGCCGCGCGCGCCGCGAGCAGGCGCACCTCGTAGCCCTCGTGCCCGTGCGCGAGCAGATCCGCGAGGTGCGCGTCGGCGCCCGCGGCATCGCGCTGCGCGAGCGCGATCTCCGCGAGCACGAAGCGCGCGACGGGCGCGTGCGCATCGAGCGTGAGCGCCGCCTCCGCCTCGCGCTTCGCGTCGTCGCCCGCGCCTCGGACGAGCTGGCCCGCCGCGAGCGCCGCGCGCGCCGCAGCGTCGCCGGGCGCCTGCGCGGCTGCGCGTCGGAGCGCGTCGAGATCGCGGTAACGCCCCGGATCCACTGCGAATTCACGCGCGCGTGCCGCAAGCCGCGTGCGCGTGTGCGCGCGAAAATCACGATCGAGCGCGTCGAGATCGACGCCGAGCACGCTCTCGAAGACCGCGGGCGTCGCCTTCCCCTCGCCCCACGCGCGCAAGAGCAGCGGCACCTTGTCGAAGCCGAAGCGCTCGACGAGGTACACGACGACCATCGACGACGCGTAGTACGCGGTGAGCACATCCTGCGGGCGCTCGGCGTGCGTGAACGCCGCGTTCAGGTCGCGGATCGCCGGCAGGCGCTCCGCGTCGAGCGCCTGCCAGAGCGCCATGTCGTCCTCACGCTTCCACTCGGGGCGCGCGATGATGGTCTCGTACTCGGCGAGCCCCTCGGTGAACCAACGCGGCACGTGGTTGCGCGAGAGCTGGATGTGAAAGACGTGCGCGAGCTCGTGCCAGGTGATGTTGGCCCAGTTGAAGGGCCCGCCGCGCGGCGAGATCGCCGTCACCACCTTGCCGAAGCACACGCCCTGCACGCCCACGTTCGGCAGCCCCGTGGTGCGCACGCTGAAGTGGCGCGGGTCCGCGTAGAACTCGAGCCGCAGCGGGCCCTCGGGCGTGAAGCGATAGCGGCGCACCATGTCGGCGTGCGCGCCGCGCAGCACGGGCACCACGTACGGCTCGAGCGACGCGCGCTCCTCGCGATGGAAGCGAAAGACGAACGGCGACGCTGCGACCTCCTCGTAGTGCCGCGCGATCACGTCGTCGTAGAGGTTCAGCGTGTTGTAGACGTGCACGTCGTAGCGGTCGCGCCGCCACGCCTCGCGCAGCGCCGCGAGCCCCGCCGTCTCGTCGCCCATGCGCAGCAGGTTCATCCCGAGCGTCGCGTGCGCGCGCGCGTCCTCCGGGTCGAGCACGAGCGCTTCCCGCGCCATGCGCACGATCTCCGGGTAGCGGTGCTCCCACTCCGCGTACTCGCCCACGATGCTGTAGAAGCGCGCGAAGCGCCGGTTGCGGCGCAGCACCTCGCCCTGCGCGCGTGTGAAGCCCGCCGTGTCGTCCGCGAGGAAGCGCACCGCCGCGACGACCGAGAGCGCCTCGAGGTCCTGCGCATCGACCGCGAGCGCGCGGCGCAGATGCGCGTCGGCGCCCGCGAGGTCCATGTCGCGCAGCGCCATGCCGCCGCGCAGGACATGGCAGGCGACGAGCCCGGGATTCACGGCAAGCGCCTGGTCGCAGTGCTTGCGCGCCCCGTCGAAGTCGAAGCCCTGCGCGAGCGCGATGCGCGCCTGAAGCGCATGCGCGCGCGGCGACTTCGGGTTCACGGCGAGCGCGTCGCGCACGCACTCCTCGGCGTGCCCCGCGTCGTTCTTCTCGAGAAAGAGCGCAGCCCACGCGAGCTGCGTCTCGACGCGCTGCGCGTCGGCGGCGACCGCGCTGCGGAAAGCGTCATTCGCGTCCTGGAAGCTGCCGAGCGCCTGCGCCGCCTGCGCGACGAGCGTGAGCCCCTCGGCGTCCGCATCGCCGATGCGCCCGTCGTTGAACGCCTCGACGAGCGCCATCAGGTGCGGCTCGGCCTCCTCGTTGCGCCCACGCTCGCGCAGCAGACGCCCGAGCAGGAGCCGCGCGCGATGCGCCTCGGGCTCGCCGGCTACGCGCGTGAGTTGCGCTTCGGCATCGTCGAGCTTGCCGCGCGCATCGAGCAGCTCGCCGAGCAGCGTCGTCGCGGCGATGCGCTGCGAGGGCTCCTCCGCCGCGCGCACCGCGGCGTCACACGCCTCGGCGAGCGCGCCCGTCTCGAAGCGCACGCGCGCGAGACCCAACGCCGCACGCGCGCGCTCCGCCCCTTCGAGCCGCCCGGAGAGCGCCTCGTACGCCTGCTGCGCGGCCGTGTAGGCGCCACGCGCGAGCGCCGCATCCGCGCCCGCGAGATCCGTCGGCACCGGCTCGGGCGCGGCGACCTCAGGAGGCGTCACGCGCGTCGCATCGGCCCGCGGCACTGCGACGGGCGAGCCTCCCGTCGACGGTCGCGTCTCGCCCGGTGTCCCCGCGCCGCCGCGCCCCCCGCCGCCGCACGCCGCGACGACGAGCGATGCAGAGGCCAGCCACGCCTTCCAGGCCATCCCCGCGCGCGCGCCGACTCGCATCGCGCAAACGTACGGGAAGACCACGCGACGCGCCCTTCCGCGCCCCGTCCCGCGGCGCGTCGTCAGCTCCGCTCGGGCGCGAGCGAGCTGCGCGCCGCGGTGACGACGCCCGGCGTCGAGCTCTCCTTCTTCTCCAGCTCGACCGCCGTCGGTGCGCCCTGCTCGCTCTTCGTCGGCAGGTTGCGCACCGGGCGCACGACGAAGGGTCGATCGCGCAGCGCCTTCTGGTCGGCCTTCTCGGCGAGGTCCCGCGCGAGCGCGAGGAAGCGACGCTGGCAGCGCACGGGCGCATCGCCCTCCGCGGGCGTCTTGCGCACGTAGCTGCCATCCGGGCGCATGCGCCACGCCTTCACGTTGTCCTCGAGCTGCGTGCCGATGATCTCGCGCACGAGCCGCGCCTTGATCGCCTCGTCCTCGATCGGGAAGAGCACCTCGACGCGACGCTGGAAGTTGCGCGGCATCCAGTCGGCGCTCGTCGCGTAGACCTCGCGCGCGCCGCCCGCCTCGAAGAGGAAGACGCGCGCGTGCTCGAGGAAGCGGTCGATGATGCTCGTCACGCGGATGCGCTCGCTGACGCCCGGAATCCCCGGCCGCAGGCAGCAGATCCCGCGCACGATCAGGTCGATCTCCACGCCCGCGATCGACGCGCGGTAGAGCGCGAGGATGACGTCCGGGTCCACGAGCGCGTTCATCTTCGCGATGATCCGCGCGGGTCGCCCGGCGCGCGCGTTCGCCGCCTCGCGCTCGACGAGGCCGAGGATGCGCTCGTGCAATCCGAGCGGCGCGACGGTGAGCTTCCGCCACGTCGGCGGCGCGGTGCACGAGGTGAGCAGATTGAAGAGCGAGGTCGCGTCCTCGCCGAACTCAGGGCGCGCGGTGAAGAGCGAGACGTCGGTGTAGAGGCGCGCCGTCGAGGGGTTGTAGTTGCCCGTGCCGAGGTGCACGTAGCGCCGCAGCTGCTCGCCCTCGCGCCGCACGACGAGCGCGGCCTTCGCGTGCGTCTTCAGGCCGACGAGCCCGTACACGACGTGCACGCCCGACTCCTCGAGCTTGCGCGCCCAGACGATGTTGTTCTCCTCGTCGAAGCGCGCCTTGATCTCGACGAGCGCGGTCACCTGCTTGCCGTTCTCCGCCGCGCGCACGAGCGACTTCACGATCGGGCTGTCACCGCTCGTGCGGTAGAGCGTCTGCTTGATGGCGAGCACCTGCGGGTCGTGCGCCGCGTGCTCGACGAACTGCACCACCGGGTCGAAGGACTCGTAGGGGTGATGCAGCAGCACATCGCCCTTCGCGATGATCTCGAAGGGATTCTCCTCGTCGCGGAAGGGCGGCAGGACCTGCGGGCGGAACGCGTCGTCGCGCAGGCCCGGCTCCTTGTCGAGCGGCTGCGCGAGCGCGATCAGATCGACGAGGTTGAGCGGCCCGTCGAACGGATAGACGAACTCCTGCGAGAGTTTCAGCGACTCGCGCAGCATCTCGATGGCCTCGGGCGAGGCGCTCGCGTCGATGGTGAGGCGCACGGCGGCGCCGCGATCCCGCCGACGCACCTCCTGCTGCACGCTCTCGAGCAGGTCCTCAGCCTCTTCGTCGTCGATCGAGAGGTCGAAGTTCCGCACGAGCCGGAACGGCCACGCGCCGAGGCAGCGGAAGCCCGGGAAGAGCTCGCCGATGTGCGCCGCGATGATGTCGTCGAGCAGCACGAAGGACGCGCGCCCCTCCATGCCGGGCACCTGCACGAGCCGCTTCA
>Ga0172372_10002645_pt1 | contig 27002 bp, 26 predicted proteins | sample LakKiv5m_2_FD_114544 | JGI IMG/M metagenome (GOLD analysis project Ga0172372, IMG submission 114544) | Freshwater microbial communities from Kabuno Bay, South-Kivu, Congo - kab_092012_9.5m | ecosystem: Environmental > Aquatic > Freshwater > Lake | place: Democratic Republic of the Congo...
CTTTAAAGCATAAATCTTCGACTATGTTGTAATATGTTTTAACCTTACACCACATGGTTTTTATTTAAATCCGCAGACACTAGCTACATTTGTATTCTCATCACCTATGTCCACCTGTGCAAAACGCTCGGCTTGTTTTGCGTATTTATCCGCCATGGCTTTGATGCTATTCAAACGCTCTTGGCTAGCACTTTTCATGGCACTTTTCTTCTCCATCGCTTTCAAGTACAAATAGGCAAGTCTCGACAATCGTCTCGAAAGATTCTCTTCCTCGCTTTTGTATTTTACTTCATAGATATTGCACAAACCATCAAAAATTTTAGCATGCTCTTCAAGTTTAGACTGAGTCATCGCTTGAATGCGAGTGATGAGCTCTTTACTCTCAACTTTTGTCAATGCGGTATCGTTAAAGAGTGCTTTCAACGCCTTTTGGAGCTCTGGCTCGAGAACATCTATCGAAGTATGATGAATATAACTGGCAGGTAAATGAATGGTATTTTCAACGAGAGTCATATCCATGTAAGAATCCAGAGTTTGATCATTGGAGTCTTTAACGCCACGATGAGCTTCCAATTCATCGAAGAAAAGACAACGCAGTGGAAACATCATCAATTTAACCTTATGAGACTGCTCGTGTAGCTTAAAATGCGCATTGTCCAAATCGATAGGGTATTGATCTTCAAGGCGTGTAACAATATTTAAGAAGGCATTCTCAGCATCGAGTACAAAGCTGATCACCCGATCTTTATTCATGCGACAGTAATCAAAGCACATCGTGATGCTCGCTTCGGCATTATCAAATTCCTGTGACATACCAGAAATGGCTTTGCGATAGGCGAATATTTTTGGCAAAGGTTGTGGATAGGGTTGGTTATCCTTATCAAAATCTCGAGCATTATCGGAATCGAATTGACGTTGTATGTGAAAAAAAGCACTAAAGACCTCAGATGCTTGCTCTTCAAAAAAGGTTTTTGCCAATTTAAATCCCGGCAATATCAACCACTCTTGTCGCCACGCTTCAATGTTTTTCATAAAAGACTCGCGTTCTACGCCATTGAGTTTTTCTTTGGGCCATTTTGGCGCAACCAAAGTTTTGCCGAAGATAGAGGCAAAACTTTGAATTTGAGTACAAAAGGCATCGTAAAAAGGATTGACCCATTCGCCCATTTTTCGCTCTTGAAGTTGAAACAAATCACTAACCGTAGTGACCAGTTGTTGCTGACCAACAATGCGATTGAAGATTCGAATTTTTTTCACTTCATCACTGGGTAGTTTTCTCAATAAAGTAAAAAGATGCTCATGGTCAATAAGATCTTTACTCTTCATTTTTAAGTTAAATTTCCAATCTTTTAATTCTTCTGCTTGCCCTAGACCCATATTCTCGTAAGTCAGATAAAATAGCTTGATAGCAACGCTATTAAAATCGCTATTTTCATTTTCACCGTAAGCTGAATTGGCGTTAAAATTGGCAGTGACGTCTTTTTGCTTGGAGACTAATTTGCCAAGCGATTTGAAAGTTTCACTTAAATTTAAAGTGTCCATTTTGCAAATTCAAAAAAGGACACTAAAGCAATTTTGAATTGAGCAAACTCGCTTGAATGTTTTGGTGGGATTCATGCCAAAGAGGCGTTAAATTTGAGCTAAAACAGATGAGCTGTGGTGATTGATGCTGAATTCCAACTTCGTTGGCAATACCGCGCGCTAAATTTCTAGAGCGGATGACATCAACTTCAACAAAAATAGTATCAGTCACATCATGACTGGAATGCCACTCGCGAAGTTCGCGTTCAGCCATATGCGAAATGGGACAAGCAGGGCTAAGTTTAGCCAACAAAAGCCTCTTTTGTTCACGCTCGGCCTTTTCTTTGACTTCTTTCCAGTCTTGATCGGTTTTAATGGAAATAAATTCTGAGCTGCTCATGTTGAGCTATGATGGATGGCCATTCCAAGGATGAAGTGATTTTTATCGTTTTCTCGATCATAGTCAAAAATATCTAAATTCACACGCATGATATGCACGCCCAATCCTCCTCTTTTGCCAGATCTGATATGAGACTTTAGGTCCACCAAAGGGGCTAAAGTTGGGTCAAAAGGCTTGCCATTGTCTTTAAAAATGACTTTTATATAACCATCCTCGCAGCACAAAGTGACCCAAAACGAGAGCGATTGACCTGCTTGAGCCGGTTCGCCATGCTCCATGATATTTGCCGCAGCTTCATCAACGCATAAGATCATGCGCATTTTACGCTTATCATCCAAGGGAACTTTATTTAAATAGGCTTCTACCTTATCTCTAAGAATGTGTAGTTGTGTGCTATCCTTATCAAAGGCCAACTCTTCTGGAGAGGGTAGGTTCTCCATCAGCGGCTAATTTTAGTTTGATTAAATAGCATTTGGCGGGTCAATTTACAGGCGAAAAGTAAAATTAAAGCGGTCATTATAAGAAGATCTATTTTGACCGTGTTGAGTTAAAGTTAAGCTGTGAACATGAGGTTGATTCAAACTGAACTTAAACATCAAAACTATGTCTTTTTGATGTTGCTTTCGTTAATTTATCAACTTTTTTCGCTAGATCCCGCCCCTCCTTTAAACGATGGACACGACGCTGCAAAAGCGATGGTTGATTGGAGTGAACATGCAATCATGCAGGTCAAACTCGACTTAAAAAGTAGCCCAAATGTGCTTGGGACTATTTCAAGTTTCGTAACGTTTTTGGAAACCATGAAAATTGAAAGCATCAATAAAAATGTAAGTCATTTTGGTGACTTACAACAACTAAAAAATAACGAGTTGAGAGCTCTTTATTGGTTTGGAGTTTACAACATTCAAGAACAGGCTTGGTCTAAACAAGAGATTTACGAGCATTTGAAACTGATAAAAGCCAAAAATGCTGGAATTGAGTACCAATTGAACGCGCTAAGAGCCTTAGAATCATGGCCTGAATACTATCGCTTTACACGAGAAGTGCTTGAAGTGTATGATGCTTTTCCAGAAAAGTTGGAACTCAAAGAACCCTTGCCACCAACTTTTCATCAGATCGAGAAACTGCCTATCAATACCCTCAATGACTTAGTTGTGATCGTCGATATTGCATTAAAGCATCATTGGAAACCAGAGTTGAAAGCATTGACTCAAATACTCACTGAAATCGCGAAAGCTTACGAAAGCAACAATGCCCATAGGCAAGCCGCTCAAACTTTAGAGCTAATAGATTTGGATAAAAGATCAGATTCGATTAAAAACTACATTGCAGAATTAAAAGCTAAGGCAAATCAAAACTCAAACAACCTTCCTGCAGTTAAGGCTCTTTATTGATGAGGATAGCCCTCGGCCAATTGGAGGTCACTCCGGGCAGGCCAAGACTAAATTTAGAGCGAGCACTAGGTTTGCTTCATCAGGCTGTGATGGACGGCGCAGCGTTGCTTCTTTTTCCGGAAATGGTCTTGCCCGGCTATTTATTGGGCGATTTGTGGGATCAAAATGCTTTTTTAAGAGAGGTATTAGATTGCCAAAATGAATTGATTCGCGCTTCTAGAAAGATTCCGATTGCTTTCGGTGGGCTTCAAGTCGATTGGCTGCAAAAAGGGGAAGACGGTCGACCAAGAAAATACAACGCCTATTTTTTAGCTCAAGCGGGAGAGTTGCTCCGCACTTGCAATGGCGGTACTTTTGGCGTTAAAACATTGATGCCAAATTACCGTGAATTCGACGATAGCCGTTATTTTTACGACTCTAGAAAGTTGGCAGAAGAGCGCGGAGTTGCAACAGCTTCTTTAGTGAGCCCTTATGTGATTGAAATAGATCGTCAAAAAATTAAACTGGGAATAAGTTTATGTGAAGATGCTTGGGACGCCGACTATCATTTAACACCCTTAAAAATTTTAAGCGATCAATCGGTTCAGTTGCTACTAAACTTAAGTGCCTCTCCTTTCACTAAAGGAAAGGATGACAAACGGCACCGATTATTTCAAAAAGCTGCTCATCGATACCAATTGCCCATCGCCTACTGCAATGCGGTCGGGATTCAAAACAATGGCAAAACAGTGTATAGTTTTGATGGCGGCAGTTGTATTTATTATCCCGATGGTCAGCGTTCATCGTCCCTACGAGCATTTGAGGCGGGCATAAAAGTCGTCGATACGGTTGAGATGAACTCAGGCGTGCCTAAGGCCTACAACGCGGTGACTTTATTAAAAAATGCATTGGAATACGGCACCAAAAAGTTCATAGAACAATGCCATTGCGAAAGGGTGGTTATAGGAGTATCTGGTGGTATAGACTCAGCTTTAGCGGCAACAGTTTACTCAAGTATACTTCCAAAAGAACAGGTGCTTTTAGTAAATATGCCCAGTCGGTTTAATTCGAACACCACAAAACAGGCCGCCGCAAAGTTGGCTTTGAATTTAGGTTGTCTGTCTACGATTGTGGATATTCAACAAAGTGTTGATCATAGCATTGAACAATTCACGCATTTGTCTCTAAAAATGGGAGACCGGCATGTTGACACCACTTTGAATTGCAGCCCTTTGGTGCAGGACAACATTCAAGCCCGTGATAGGTCTTCAAGAGTTCTAGCTGGTGTCGCTGCAAGTTTCGCAGCGGTGTTCACTTGCAATGCCAATAAAAGTGAAACCACCGTTGGCTACAGCACCTTGTATGGAGACCATGCCGGCTTTTTGGCTAACCTTGCCGATTTATGGAAGCATGAAATCTATGCTTTAGCTCACGAGTACAATCAGCAAGCGGGATTTCACATCATACCCAAGGAAAGTTTAGACATGGTACCAGCTGCGGAATTGAATGCCGCACAAAATCCCGAAAAAGGCCAAGGCGATCCATTCTGTTACACTTATCATGACGCTCTTTTTTCAAAATGGGTTGAAGATTGGCAAAGGAAAACACCCGAGGACATTTTGCTTTGGTATGCTGAAGGTGAGTTAGCTCAACAATTGAATATCGAGGCCAACTTGATTTCTAAATTGTTTCCAAGTGCCAAAGAGTTCATTGCAGACTTAGAAAAATGGTGGAATTGTTATGCCGGACTTGGCGTTGCAAAACGCATTCAGGCTCCACCTATTCTCGCATTTAGTCGTCGAGCTTTTGGTTTCGACCATCGTGAAGCCCAATTGGGTTTGATGTACACGAAAGTTTATCTGGAATTAAAAAAGAAACTGCTCGCCTAGTGTGGGCCATCAGAATTGGCACGGCTTATCAAGATGAGGTAAAACTATAGAGGACTCAGAGGTTAGTTGATTTTTCTTGTAACACCATCTTTGAGATGCAAGATATTGAAGTTGATCAGATGTGCCCCTCTGAGTCCTGTGGTTCATTGAAAAGAGGAGGCTTTGCATCATCTCCTTGGATCAACATCATAAGACGCGTCAATTGTGGCGACCTACATTAGGTTTTAAGGCCAGTTGGGTTTTGTGATGGCAACTTTTGTATGGTTAGAGAGAATCGCGTTGCATTTGGCCTGATCGGGAATGAGAAACACCTCTCCTTTGGCAAATAACTTTGAATTTAAAAATGTTAGCGCGCCTTCTAAAACAATCCCGATACAAGTGCCATGCCATGAAGTTAAATCCAAGCTCAGGGGCTGAGGTCCACATTCAAAGACATGCACCTCAAACTCTTCTGCCGCTGACAAATAATATTTCCCACTTAAACCATTGTCGATTGGAAATTGAGTTGGAAGTGGTTCAAGTTCATACTCGGTGATTCGAGCTAAATTTTTAACATCCACAAATTTTTGGGTCAATCCAGCTCTAACAACATTGTCAGAGTTGGCCATGCATTCAATGATATTTCCGCGCAGGTAAGCATGGGGAACGTTTGCCTTTAGAAAAACAGCCTCGCCTTGATGCAGAACACGATAGTTGAGAAAAAAAATCGTGAATAAGCCAACATCACCTTGGTCGTACTTTGGAAACAATTCCAAGTACCATTTTTCCTTAGGCGACAACCGAGTTTGCTTGAGCAGACGTTGCTGCAATTGTAAACTCAATTCCTTCAGCAAGGGTTTTTCTTGCAATGCCTTCGTGTTTAGTTCGATAAAAGCTGCCTTTAGTGCCTGTCGTTTTTCAGTTTCGCTCTTGTTCAAAGCATTTTCCATCGCCTCGAATAGCTCTTGGCCGATGAACGAAATGATCTCGGGATATTGTGCAAGAGATTGCGTCAAGGAATCGTAAGCTTCAAATCCGACCAATGCTTCGAGCTGATCCAAAGCAATGGCGATTTCAGGTTTATGATTATCGTCAGGGTAGTGCTCTGGATCAGCAGCGTGCAAGAGTCTAGCATCACTTTTGTTTGGATGCAATTGAATGGAAAGGGCATCTTGAGCGCAGAGAATTTTAAAGAGGTAAGGCAACTGAGCGCCCCATTTTTTGAAAGAGTCTGCACCTAAAAGTGGTATGGGTTCTGCTTCCAGAAATTCACGTAAACTTTTCCCTTCTATCCGTGAGGGAGCATTGACATGAGAGCCCATCCAAAGTTCGGCCTTTGGGGTTAAAGTGTCATGTTCATTTAAAAGTTGATTCAAATAGGCTTTTGTGCCAAAGCTACCCCATGCATAGTTCTGTACCGTGCACTGAAGCTTGATAGGTTTATTCCAATTCATGAAGAACATCTTGCCCTGTCTAAAAGGTAGACAATAGAAAAAATGTAAAAGTGATGTACTTTGATAAAAATGCATTTAAACTCTTGAAACAACTTGATGTTTAAAAAGATCAGACCGCTAAAAAATAACATGAAGCTTTGTGTTTGTTAATAAAGAGAGACCCAACAACTTGAACTACCTTGCTCTAATAACAATATGTTTACTGACGGCAACAAATCTTGTTGCCAATGAACCCTTGGCAACACCTTCAACCTGCGTGGATTGTCATCAGCAGCAACATCAAAGTTGGAGTGCTTCAGACCACTTTCATGCCATGGCGTCAGCTTCCTTGGAAACCGTTTTAGGTGATTTCAACAATGCCAAATTTGAATTTGAAGGATTTAGTTCAGTTTTTTTTATGCACGAGGGACGTTTCTATTGTAAAACTCAAGATGAGAAAAACGAACTTTCCACTTTTGAAATTTCACATGTCTTTGGAATCACGCCGTTGCAGCAGTATCTGGTGCAGCGTCCCACCTCCACGCCACCTCCAGCAGGGCATATGCCAAAAACTCAAGTGCTGCCTTTTGCGTGGGATGTCAATAAGAAAGCATGGTATCACATCTATGCTCATGATCCTCCGGCGCCTGGCGATCCCATACATTGGACGGGATGGGCTCAAAATTGGAATCATATGTGTGCTGATTGTCATGTAACGACTTACAAAAAAGAGTACGATCACCAAAAGAAAGATTACACCTCAAGTTATCAGGCGGGTTATGTCGATTGCGGAGCTTGCCATCAAATGAAGGAGGACCATTACTCTAGCGCTAAGAAAAATTTGGACGCAAAAAAATCATCCGAGCAGATCACAACTCATCCTTTGATCGACTTTCAAAAACAAAAAAATGAAATGCAAGCCTGTGCTCCCTGCCACGCTCATCGAGAGCATTTAAGCGAGGGCTTTACGCCTAAATCAAAATTAGAGGATCACTATGCCATCAGCCTGTTAAGCGAAGATCTCTACCATCACGATGGTCAAATCAAAGAGGAGGTGTATGTGATGGGTTCGTTCCTTCAAAGTAAAATGTATCGCATGGGAGTTCGCTGTAGCAATTGTCATGATCCACATTCACTAAAAATAAAATTGCCAAATAATGGCGTGTGCGCTCAATGCCATGATCCGAAAGTTTTTGATGCACCAACTCACCACCATCATGCTGAAAATTCGACTGGAGCTAGATGTATCGAATGCCATATGCCTGAGAGCGTATACATGGGCATAGATCGTCGTCGCGATCATAGCATACGCATACCACGTCCCGATCTTTCTCAAAAGGTGGGCGCACCAAATGCCTGCACCGGATGCCATTTGGAAGAATCGCGTCGTTTCCAAGCTGAACAATACCAAGGTTGGTTGCGAGAGGCACAAGCCGGTCAACAATCTAAGCAACAACTATTAGCTGAATTAGATCAAAAAATGGCGCTAGCTTTCAAAAAATGGTATGGAGATGAGGCGCGACCACCACATTACGGAGAAGTCTTCCATGGTGTGCGCACACATGAGATTCAAGATCCATCCTCCTTGTTGGCAATATCGGATAATGTGACAGACTACGGCCCACTGACAAGAGCTACGGCGATAGATTTGATGCGTTACTTCCCAACATGGAGAGATTCAAATTTGTTGATGAAATGGGCCAAGGACGATTCGAGTCTTGTTAGAAGAGCCGTCGCTTCGAGTCAATATTTGGATTTAATCCCAAGCACCAAGTTAGATTTGATGAACGATTCAGCTAGATCAGTTAGAATAGCCACCTTGCGCAGCTTGTTGACTCAACCTGAACAAATTGAAAACGATCCAAACATCAAAGCATGTGTATTGGCGATGCGGTCGGATTTAAATGCCTATTTGATTGCAAATGGAGACCAAGCCGGAGCTCATGTCTTATGGGCCCAATACCAACAAGCCTTGGGGCAGACAAAGGAGGCTATCACGGCATATCAAACGGCGATTGAATTACAGCCAGAACTCACCGGCTCCAGATCAGCTCTTGCGCAGCTTAAAGAAAACGCAGGGGAGCATGAAACCGCAAAAAAATTGCGACTAGAAGAAATGGACCTTCTAAGAAGAGATTTAAGACTCGCGCCAGATCGTTCAGACATTTGGTACCGATTGGGTTTAATGTCCTATATTTTGAATGATGAAGAGGCAACGCTTAGATCTATGAATCGAGTTTTAAGCTTGGAGCCCAACCACTACAACGCTGGGATTTTTGTCATCCAACTCAACGAACGTAAAGGCAAATGGTCTGAAGTCAAACGTGCCGCCATTGAATTGTTGGAACATTACCCTCAGGATGGTTACTTGAGACAAATGGCCCAAAAATCCATGCAACAGGCAAGATGAGTAAAATTCACAATGCCGACGAATTCTCTATGGTCGAACTATTGGCCTTGATTGAAGCTGACCTAGAAATCAAAAACGAAAGTCGCTGTATGGCTTTAAATCCTGACTTGTTTCCAAATGAATACAGCGGCAATGAAGTTATTTATGCCGGAAAATCCAGAAGATGCCTTAGTCTAAAGGCATGGCTTGATTTAGCCGAGGTTTGCACGGCTCAATTGGCCATTCCCGAGGTTCGAGAAGAGTGTATCGTGCTTAAGTTTAATCGTTTAAGTCAAGATGACTCTTGGCACCATAAATCTACCGAAGGTAGAGAAAAATACGGGATTGAAAGTGATTATGCCAATATTCAAAAGATTTTTGAACCTCATTTTGTAAAGGATTATTTTGAAGCTTTAAATAGATGTTCTTTGAGCAAAAACTCAAGGGTGCTCAATCTTGGAATCAATCGTGGCGATGAATTTGACTTGTTAGATGAGTTGGATAGATTCAAATCATTGAATTTGCATTTAGTGGGATTGGATCACTCGCTCACATCTTTAAAATTTAAAAACTCTCAAGTTTCAAAAAATCACAAAATCAGCTCTATTTGTGCAGATGTTGAAAGGATGCCATTTCAAGACTCCATGAAATTTGATCTTCTCATCAGTATCAACACCCTGCACAGCCCTAAATTTGATGGGAAATCGACCTTCAGGCACGTTTTTCAAAATTTATTAAAACCAGAAGCCTCAATTTTGTTGGGGTTTCCGAATTGCCGTTATGTCAATGGTGAAGTCATCTACGGAGGGAAAACTAAAAATTACGCGCGTCATGAATTTTCCCTGCTTTTAAAAGATCTTCAGTATTACAAGAAATACCTACAGAGCCATAAGAAAAGGGTCACCATCTCCGGCAAGTACACGTTATTGTTGATGGGCACTCCGATATAAACCATTTAAGAATTAAAACAAGCTTCTAAAATAGCAGCGCATAAGATAAAAGCGCTAAACGATAAACTCCAACAACGCCAGAACGTTTTTCCTTTTGCTCTCACTATAGTCATGATTGAACCATAAATAAAGATCACACTCCAAATAGGTGTCAAGCAACGGTAGATTAGACAAAGCATGGCTTCAAATTTTTGCAATTTAAATAGTTCAAGCAAATTAAAATAATTTTTAGCTTTAAAACTCCAATCTAGATGGAGTTGATTGGGAAACAGTTCATTCAGTCTTGATTCAATACGACGACTTGATGGCGAGCGCGGCATACGCAAATCTTCGATCAACTGCCACCCTCGTTGTGGATGTAGTTTGATTTCCGGATAGAAAAAGTTTTCAGCGCCATGATCAATCCACAAGGAGATTTTGTCGTCATCAGCGGCGCGTTTTAAAAGTATCGGGTCATCGTTTAAATGAAACAAGATGGACTGAGCTTTGTTCGTATAAAATTGATTGACCCCTTTTATCCAGAGTGTTTCTCGTAATAAAAACCATACCAATATGATTAATACCAAACCCAAACCCAAGCCCTTACAACTATCGAACCATGACCTTTGATACGTTTCTATCAAGATGAGCTCCTTAGAGCGCTGCCAACGGATGATGCACAATAAGACAGCCACCCAAAGGCAAACCGGTGTGAGTATCAAACCCATGCTTAGAATTTTGTAACCCATTTCGACAGCACTGGATTCAGACCAATGATCAAATTCAAGGCTTAAGTCGAAACATAAGGTGAGTGTCAGTGCTGCAGCAAAACACAATATGAATATTTTTACAAAGACTGAGAAACTATAGCGTGTCCAACGTCTCACCCCAACCGCCTTCGCAAGCGATAACCAAGCGCCAAGATAATAATCAGCAGCAACCAAGAGGGTGCAAGCGTCAACCCAAAAGAGAGTGTCTCTCGGTTTGATTTCACGAAACTCCAAAGTGGCAAGTAAGCGAACAACATGATGCCTAGAAATACGGGCAACGCCCATTTGTTGCAAGCCTCAAATAAGAGCAGAATGAGCAAACTTCCAAAACAAATCAAACCCATACTGCTACTGCGAAACCCTATCTCACTCCATTTATTTTGAAACACACAAGCAACAATCGATTTATATTTGACGCCTAGGGGTGATTGCCCCACTTGCAAGCGGCCCTTTTTGAAATTGAGTTTTAAAGTTCGCTTAGGGTATAGCACATCAAACCGTCCATCACCTAAAATAAGATGGGTTGAGCTCAAGTTCACTTGCTCGACTTTCAATTTTGCGAGATGGTCGTCAAGTTGATGCCACCAATTCAACCCCAAATTGCCCGAGCTACGATCCAACCAGACCGTGCCGTCATAAAGCGCTTGAGGCCGATTCAAAACCGACGGATCCAATGGGTTTTGATTTAAAAATTGCTGCCTCAATGCTGGTGCGAGAAAACCAACATAGAGAAAAGTTAATAAGCTGAACAAACTCCAGATAGGCCAGAGGCTTATCCAAGTAAAGCAAGCATGGCTATAGGTCTTTAATAAGGTATACTCTCCAGTTGTAGCAATTTTCATTAAATACACATAAAAGGCAAAGCACAAGCTCCATGGCATGGCTTCAAAAAAAGAGCTCACCGCAAATAGCATTGTATGTTCAATATTAAAACTCGAACCTGCTTTAAAAACTCTAATGCTGATGATAAAAACCATGCATAAACCTACCACCCCAACGGTTTGGATGAGTATTTTTAAGTATAGGCTTTGTAAGTAATAACGTAGTTGCTTCATTTAAATGCGTTCTAAAGCACCGCTTTTTAAATTGAAACGCACACGTTCAAAGGGAATCGTTGCAGGGCCATGGCTCAAAGTTCCATCATAAAGGGTGAGTTCCTGAGCGTCAAGGTTGAGTCGTGCCCTCGGACTTTTGAAAGTTCCTTTTAAAGTTTCTAGCGTCACTCCTGTCAGGCCAATCCGAAAATGTAAAATGGTGTAATGTATATCAATGGTATTTGCGGTGAATTGATAGTTTTGAAGCGTCGCTGTTTTTTGTAGAAGAGCTCCTTTACTTTCGGGGGTTTCATTTAGCTCGGTTGCAGGGAATTTTGAAAGAAAGTTCGACAAGTTAGGTAAATAGGTTAATAGATCGCGACTATACATAGTTTTAATATCCCAATGGCTCCAAACTAAATGATCTAAAGCAACAATACTATAGCATCCTGTAATGTTCTCTAAACGAACATTGGCAAGAGCGGGATCTAACACAAGTGCATCGATATTTAAACGTTCGCCAAACTGAAGTGAGTTTAAGCTAATAAGACCATTTTTTGGGTTAAAAATGATCTCTTGTGGAGCAAGAAAATAGTCACCTATGCTCAAGGGTTTAATTTGAGTTAGCCTCATTTCCCAATCGCCTTCAAAGTTCATTTTTGCATGTTCAGCTTCTAATTCAGTCTGTAATGAGCTCATGTGCAAGCTTAGCGTTTCTAAATTAAGGTGATGAGTTGGTTGAGAGGGTTCCTCGCGATGATTTAAACATAAACTTAGAATGGTTAACGCCAATAAAACGTGCAAGCAAAAGAAAAGCAAACCACTGTAATGAAGCTTAGACAAGTGCTTTGATTTCGTTGCGTTCTAAAAAAAGTGCATTGGGTTCAAGGCAAAGCAATTGCCCATCGTCCAACCAAAGGATGTGATCACTACAGGCTAAAAGAGGATGGATTTGGTGATCGCTCAACATCACTTTCACATTCTCCTGCATGAGGCCTTTTAAAATATGCACTAAATTTTGAATAGCCATTGCATCAAGCCCAGCAAAAGGTTCATCAAGCACAATGAGTTTTGGAGTATGCAATAATAAACGAGCTATTTCCAAACGTCGTTGTTCACCGCCCGAAAGGGTGCTTGCCTTTTGCTGCGCCAGAGTTTGTAGTCCCATTCGGATTAAAACAGAATCGATCAAGGCTGAGGGTGAGGGGCACCTCAAAAATTCGGTGATGGTGAGCAAGTTATCCCAAACCGTCATATCCCAAAACAAGGACGCCTCCTGATTCAACCCTGCCAAGCCTAAATTTCTGCGTTCACGCAGATTGAGCGCATCAAGTTTATGACCGAATAAACTCATGGATCCTCGATACCTCAATTCTTGCCCCAGCAGACATTTAAACAAACTCGATTTGCCAGCGCCATTTTTCCCAAAAACACCAATGCAAGGGATGGCCTCACTCCAAGTAAACGAGACTTGTTTGAGAATTGTTCGATGCCCTAACTGCAAGTTGAGTTCATCGATGTTTAAAATTGAATTCAAACGATTTAATAAAACAGAAAATAACTAGATACTATTATTGTCTTAAAAAATCATCAAGAGAAACGTTTGAAAGAGCGGAGGACGCTGTGATTAATTCCGAAGATAGATTGCTTCAGAACTATTCAACAGCATTAGGAACCCATTGGGCAAAGCGTTTTTTATCTTTTGCTTTCATATAAGCATCCTCACCATTGATCACTTTATTTTGAACTTTTTCCCAAAGGGCATCGTCCATCAATTGCATGCCATCTTTCTTGCCTTGTTGAATCAAAGATTCGAGCAAAGTTAGCTTGCGCTCGCGAATCATGTTGGATAGGCCCGGAGCTTCGACCATGATCTCTTGAACGGCGCAACGGCCTTTGCCATTCGCAGTTTTAAGCAATAACTGTGAACATATTCCGCGCAAGGCATTGCCTAGCACCATCAATACATTTTCCTGCTCTTCGGCAGGAAATGAATCGACAATACGGTCAATCGTTTTCACCGCTGAGTTGGTATGCAGAGTCCCGAATACTAAACTTCCCATTTCGGCAGCTTTCAAGGCCAAAGCAATGGTCTCCGGATCGCGCATCTCACCTACCAATATGATATCGAGATCCTGTCTCGTGCTGGTTTTCAAAGCATGATTAAAGGACAAGGCATCAATGCCGACCTCACGTTGCACGATCACTGATTTTTTGATAGGGTGCACGAATTCGATAGGTTCTTCTATGGTGAGGATGTGTCTGGAGTAATTTGTATTGATATGATCGATTATTGCAGCTAAAGTCGTGGATTTACCACTACCTGTCGGACCCGTCACCAACACGATTCCCGATTTAAATTTTGCAAAGCGTTTTAAAACTTCAGGTGCTTTCAAATCTTCCAAGCTTAGAATTTTGCTTGGAATGATCCTGAAAATACAACCAAAGCCATCATCTTGCATGTAATAGTTGGAACGGAAACGAGCTCGATCTCCCAAAGCGTAAGCAAAGTCAAGGTCTCCCGTTTGCAAGTATTTATTAAAGCGCTTCTCTTCGCAAATCTCTTTCATCATATTGCCCAAACTCTCGTGGGTGAGAATCTCCGGTGCAATCTGGGTGACTTCACCATGAACGCGAATTTTAGGCGGTTGCCCTTCCATCATGTGAAGGTCGGAACCACCCTTTTCCATCATAATGTCAAAATAGCGATCGATCGCAGCCATAATTATTTTAGATTGCTAGGGTTACGGATATAGGTTTCGGCTGTTTCTCGAGTGATCATTCCTTGCTTTAGCAATTCCACAATGGAGTCGTCCATGCGAACCATGCCCAATTTTTTACCTGTTTGAATGATGGAATCAATCTGAAAGGTTCTATTGTCGATGATACATTTTCTCACACTGATATTATTGATTAATATTTCCAGCGCTAACACCGTGCCATTGCCATCAGCTCTTGGAAGTAACTGCTGACATACGATGCCGCGAATCGAGTCGGCGATCATGACGCGAATTTGAGGTTGCTGATCGGGTGGAAAAGAAGCGATGATGCGATCGATGGTGCGGTCCGCTGAACTGGTGTGCATAGAGCCCAAAACGAGGTGACCCGTTTCCGCTGCGGTGATGGCTATGGAAATGGTTTCCAAATCGCGCATTTCACCAATCATGATCACGTCTGGATCCTGACGCAAGGCGCCTTTTAGAGAGTTGGCAAACGAAAGCGTATGAACCCCTAAAGCGCGTTGCGTCACTTGGCAGCCTTTGCCTTTGAAGCGGTACTCGATGGGATCTTCTACTGTGATAATGTGGTCTTTACGGTTAGCATTGATCATATCCACCATCGCTGCAAGTGTGGTGGTTTTTCCACAACCCATCGGTCCTGTGACCAACACTAATCCTGTTGGATACTCGGTTAGCAATTTTAAGGGTTCGGGCAAATTCAATTCCTTAAACGTGGGGGGCTTGCTTGCTACTATTCGAAAACAACCCGACCATCCCACTCTTTCTTTGATGATGTTGCTTCTAAAACGCCCTCCATCTGGAAGCTCTAAGGAAAAGTCCAGTTGTAAATCTTGCGTCAATTTTTCATTTTGCTCGGGCAAAAGTATATCGGTGAGCATGGCATGGGTTTGTTCCGGCGTGAATGTGGGTGTGGTCATTTTTTTTAATTCCCCACTGTGGCGATAAAAAGCAGGTGTGCCAGCACTGATGTGCAAATCGCTAGCGCCGAGTTTCCTCGCTTCAATCAAAAGCTTCACTAATTCTTTTCCGGCCCCTCTAGGCATGCACTGATGACTAGGCACCAATTGAGGGTTATCCACCGGAAAAAGGTTGGCATACGTTTTCTTTAAGGCAGCATTGTCTACGGCAGAACTCGAAACGGCCGGAGTTGCAGGCGGAACAGGAGATGCCTTCGAAACTTCAAAATTCAAACCCTTTGCCAAGACGGCCGATTTTACTTTTTCAACATGACTGGCTTTGATTAAATCTCTGGCGATGATTTCATCGGGCAAGCTGGAAGTCGTCCAACTGGATCGTGAGTTCAACACCTTATCGAGACTGGACTGATCCACCAATTTGTTGTGAACCACCAAACGACAAAACATCGACTCTGCTTTTGATTCTGGGTCCAATCCTGCTCCCTTGAAGAAGGCGAAACATAGTCTTAGCGATGCCGTTTCAAGAGGGAAATTGGCATTTTAGTTCACTCTAAAACGTCAATTTCTAGGCATATTTAGTTATTTGCCTTATTTGAGTTGTTGATTGTTTTAAAAATGGCTCTAGACTGTTAGATACTTTTAAAACGAATAGGTCGTCCATGCGCAACTTTAAAATTCTTTTTGCCCTAGGTTTATTGAGCAGTTCACTTTTTGCCGCAGCCCCTGCTGCAAACAAACTTGCGCCTGAGGCATGGGCTAAAAGCATTGAAGCGACAATGCCGACAAGCACCACAGTAAAAACTAAAAAACGCAATGTGCTGATGTTTTCCCTAGCTACTGGCTACAAGCATTCTGTCATCCCCTTTGTCGATGAAATGATGAAAGTGCTATGCGATCGCACCCAAGCTTTCAATTTGACGATCAGTAGAGACATCGATGTTTTTGAAGTTGCCCAAATTTACGACTACGATGCCATCATTATCAACAACACTTGCTCCGATCGAAAAGAATGCAATTTATTCAGAGATGTGTTGATTCACCAAGCCGAAACACTTGGCGCGAATTACAAAAATCTCTCTGACGTAGAACGAGCTGAAAAAGCTGCAAAACTTGAAAAAAACCTTTTAGACTATGTTCATTCAGGCAAAGGTCTGATGATCTTGCACGGCGCCATCAACATTCTCAACAAATCTGAAGAGATCAGTGCCATGATGGGTGGTAGCTTTGACTATCACCCAAAGTTTCAGGAGATCACCCTAAATTTAGTCGAACCCTCTCACCCCTTGCTTAAAGCGTTTGAAGGGAAAGAGGTCGTTTATTCCGACGAGCCTTACATTCTCAATGGCGCTTACGACAAATTCAATTTCAGACCGCTTTTGAAGATGGACACCTCAAAACTTGTGAACGTTAAAGATGAGGTTCACTCTATGCCACGCTATATGGCGTGGGTTAAAAGTTACGGTACCGGTCGCGTGCTTTTTAGTTCACCCGGTCATGATTGCAGCACTTATGAGAACCCAAAATTTATTCAATTTTATCTCGATGGCCTGCAATACGTTTTAGGTGATTTAAAATGCGATGACAGTGTTCCTGCCAAGGTTAGTGCAAAATAGGTTTCGTTTAAGCCTTACTTAAAATTTTTAAGGAGATGCTTTCAATCAAATCTTTAGCATCCTCCTTAAATTTTAGCATGTGTGGCGCGTTCAGGTGCGTGTAAAGGGCATCTAAACTCTCCCATTTTTCAATCACCGTGAGCACGTGTGGCTCTATCAACTGGGGCGGCAAAACCGTCTCCAGATCAATCGTAGGCAGATATTCAATACAGCCCTCTTCTTTGAGCACTTTAGGGACATTGGCTTTAAAGAGCTCTATAAATTCATCAAGTTGGCCTACTTTAACTTTTATAGATGCAATCACATGAATCATCGTTTTGCCTCTGACTGGGGATTCATAATTGAACAAGTTTAAAACAAACGTCAACTCTAGGATCAGCTACAATTGGAAAAAAGAAATGGGCGACTTGCAAATTAGTTTGTTTGACTGCGATAAAAGGGGATTTTGTCACCTTATCGGGTGCTCCAGTGATGGCATGATTAAAAATTTATCGTTAGCGCTCAACTTTTGCAGAGGATGCCTTACGATGTCCAATCTTTGATCATCAGTCCTTCTACGCGAGAAAACTCTTTTGTATTGTTCGTAATAAGACAACCATGGTGCGCCATAACGGAGCTGGCTATGACTAAATCATTAGGTCCAATCAACATGCCTTTGCTCTCTAAATTGGCTCGAATTTTTGCATAAAAATCACATGTTTCCTGATCAAAAGCAACGATTTCAAAGGGTTCTAAAAACAGATTTAAGGCATCTAAAACTTTGGTTTTATGGTTGCTTTTCTCCGCACCAAAAAGCAATTCAGCTTTTACTATGGCCGGCACCTTGATATTTTTTGCCGGCATGTCGCTCATATATTCTTCTATTTTTGGAAATTTACCCTTGAGAGCATAAGTGATCGTATTGCTATCCAAAAAGTAGTTCATTAAAAATTTTCCCTTTTTGCATCTTGCAAAAACTCCCCTTGGGGAGGTGTATTAAAACCATCCTCATCACTCAAGGAACCAAATACCTTAAAATAGGCAGGCTGGAGTTTGTCATCAAGAGCTTTCAATACACATTTTTTTACCCATTTGGATATAGAAAGGTTCTCCATTTGAGAATAATGCTCGATTTTTTTGAGCGTGTTTTCCTCTATATAAATGGTCAATTGACTCATGATGACTTCCTCAATAGATATACTTGCAATTATATGTTATTGGATTTAATCATCAAGTCACAGCATGAAGGGGCCATACAAACGAATTGATTTGTATGACCCAAATTTCAAATTCTTCTTGGTGTCCAAGGGCATACCGTAGCCTCAATTTGGTCCCGGGGTAGACGAACTCCGTTTCATTGAGATGGTCGAGTAGACTGTAGGGCACGATTTGCTTGTGGAGTAGACATGTGGTGAATCCTGATGAGCAATTCCTTTGCTTCTGGGTTTGTAGTAGATCAGCTTCACTATTCCGAAGATATAGGCCTGTTGATCGTCAATATTTTGAACGGTGAGTGAGTTGAAATGGTCCTTCTGGCAGGACTGCTAAACTTGGTATCGGCACAGAAATTGGTCCGCGTGGCCTCTTTTGACGAAGAAATGGGTTCTGTGCTAATTATTTTTTTACAACTTAATGCCGTAATTGTAATTTTCGAGCCTCGCCGAGATTAGGAAATCTGACCTTGAGCGCGGTCCGCACACCCCTGTCATTCTCGGACACCCCTGTCATTCTCGGACACCCCTGTCATTCTCGGACACCCCCGTCATTCCCGCACACCCCCGTCATTCCCGCACACCGCCGTCATTCCCGCACACCCCCGTCATTCCCGCACACCGCCGTCATTCCCGCGCAGGCGGGAATCCAGTTTGGTTAGGGTTCACTTTTGGGCCTTCAACTATTTAAGATAAGGCCTTTTTTTCAAGCTTTTTCAAAGAAGGCACGTGGATTTTTTGTGGCACGCCTTCATTTTGAACGGTGATATAGGAGGTGAGTTGAGATGGTCCTTCTGGCAGGACTACTAAACTTGGTATCGGCATAGAGCTTGGTCTGCGTGGCCTCTTTTAACGAAGTAATTGTAATTTTCGAGCCTCGCCGAGATCGGGAAATCTGAATTTTTAAAGTTAAGTCAGCATTGGAAAGTTTTTAAAAGGCTTTAAAAGGGGGCTAGATGGAAGAAACCGATCAAATCCCCCCTAAAGCTGATGGCTTTCAAAGAGTCATTCGAGCAACGGGCTATTCGATTGCGGGTATCAAAGCTGCAATTCATGGTGAAGCGGCGTTTCGTCAAGAATTGACACTGACGATTGTGTTGATTCCTGTAGCATTGGTCATGCCAATTGAGGGCACCTTGCGGTTGATTCTGGTGATCAGCACCGTTCAGGTGTTGGCTCTGGAATTGTTGAATTCGGCGATTGAAGCGATGGTCGACCGAGTATGTGAAGGCTACGACCCCTACGCTAAACGAGCTAAAGATATGGGCAGCGGGGCGGTGTTTATCGCCCTGATTGTTGCGGTTTTAGCTTGGGGAACGGGACTTTACTCGGCTTTTTTTGGTTGAAGTTTAACCCTTCTTTTTGAAGCGCGTTTTGAGCAAAAGAAGTCTCTTTGAATAGCAAGGATAGTTCATGAAAATCCGAATATAAACTACTAATTTTCAATAATAATGTGATAATCCGTAGTTTACATTCGGATTTTCATATTATTATTGAGCTTCATCCATCATTTGCTACCCTTATGCTCGATAGAGTTGCCTACTTAAAAAAGATTCAGCTAGGTATAGATCGTTCTCCGATTGTAGCTATTTTGGGTCCGAGACAGTGTGGAAAAACGACGATCGCAAAAGATTTTGCCAAGCAATTTGGCAAATATCATTTTTTTGATTTAGAATCTGAAAATGATTTACAAAGGCTCTTGAATGCGGAGTTGGCTTTAAGACCGTTGGAAGGTCTTGTCGTTTTGGATGAAATACAATTTAAACCAGAATTGTTTGCAACGTTAAGAGTGTTGGCAGATGATGAAAAATGCAAAGCGAAATTTTTGATTTTAGGGAGTGCCGCGCCAAATTTGATAAAAGGAGCTTCAGAGAGTTTAGCTGGAAGGGTTGAGTTTGTGGATTTGCACGGTTTTGATATTTCTGAGGTGAGTTCAGATTTATTTGAAACACTTTGGTGGAGAGGTGGTTTTCCAAAATCTTTTTTGTCAGCGACAGATGAAGACAGTATGAAATGGAGGGAAGGCTTTGTTCGCACTTTTTTGCAACGAGATTTGCCTCAATTGGGAATTAGAATTCCAGCACAAGCGATAAGACGTTTCTGGACTATGCTCTCTCATAGTCACGGTCAAATTTGGAATGCGACCAAGATCGCTAATTCGATGTCACTTGCGGATAAGACGGTGCGCTCTTATCTCGACATTTTAAGCGATACTTACATGGTGCGTCAATTGCAACCATGGTTTGAGAATATAAAAAAACGTCAAGTTAAATCACCAAAAATCTATCTACGGGATAGCGGTATACTGCACCATTTGATGGCCATCACGAGTCTTGAAACATTAAAAGGGCATCCCGTGCTAGGTGCGTCATGGGAGGGTTTTGCCATCGAACAAATCTTGCGAACGGGATGGTTTAACGATGCTTATTTTTGGTCAGTTCATTCAGGGGTCGAATTAGATTTGTTAACTTTTTTTCAAGGGAAAAAAATAGGCTTTGAATTGAAAGTTAGCATGACACCGTCAATAAGTAAGTCGATGGAAACAGCCATCGAACTTTTGGAGCTTGAACACCTTTATATTGTTTGTCCGACACAACATCACTATCCCATTCACGAAAAAATAACGGTCTGTTCACCGTGGAATTTTCAGACGGTATTTTTAGCGCAGTAGGCATCGCTCAAAATTTAAGCGTCTTCTTTTTTAAAGCCTCTGAAAACAAGTTTGCCGCCATCGCTGAATTCGTAGTGACTTTCGATGGGGCCAGGCAGGTGTTTTTTTTGATCTAATTTGGTTGTTCCAAGATTGAGTTTGGTGTTGTTGATTTCGGAAAAAATTCGAACGGCGGCTTTTTGATTGAGCTCTCCTTTGGGAGGCAGAGTTTCGTGTTTTAGGAGGAGTTCTCTTTGGAGGTGATCCGTCCAAATGACTTGGGCATGGTTTCCCAGTTGAATTTCGGTTTCGCCAAAGTCGGAGCCGAGCGTTTGGCACTCTATACCAGTTCGACTTGCAACGAGACCACCGATGATGTCCTTGCGTTCAACTTTGATCAGACCTTCAGCGGCGATTTTGGAGTTGCGTATAGCCTGATCGACTTTGACCGTTCCCAAACATAAAATGTTGGCTTCGCTGATGTAAGAGGTTTTTAAGTCGCCGACAATTTGCAGGTCGGCTTTGCCTGAACCATTGATGCCACTTTCAATGGTGACACCATGTGTAGAGATGAGTTTGGCCGCCTGAAAAGAGCCTTTGATCAACAGTTTGTGACTGGCCTCTATTGTGGCACCATCTTCAACATTGCCTAAAATATGCGTGGTTTTGGTGGTGATGAGCTTTGGATCATTCGAGGTTAAATTTTCGCGAATGACAAAAACATCTTCAGCGTGGTACTCGTCTTTGGCATTTGTTTTATGCTTTGTGGTCTCCTCCAGTTCGGCTTGCGCTTGCTTTGCTTTTTTTAATCTCAGAAATACGAGCCACGCAGCGAGCAATAAAATAGGGGCGAGGATCACGAGTAGGTTTGGTCCTAAAGACCATTTATACTCGCCTTCACCATTTCCTTCGCCAGACGTTATTTTTGCATCTTTGGCGACTTTTTTGCTTTTGGCAGTTGGACTTGAAGCTTGCGCCTTTTTTTCTTCTGTTGAAGCGTGAGGGGTCTTCTTGGGTTTTGGAGCTTGAGCGAGGAGTTTTTTCTCTTGTTCAGGTTTTCTGGAAAAGTCAAATATCACGCGTATCTTTTCAAGGTCAGTGTGGACTGGCTTAAAGCCAAAACGGTCAATCACAATGGACTCTCCCGTTTTTAAAAGTTTGGTTTCACCACGGCGATGGGTGATGGTCAGTTGCTCTTGTTCGGCGCTGACAAGTGCGGAATCGTCTGTTCTCACTTCGATGATGGCATTCCCCACCATCCATTCAATTTTGCCGTGCGGCACAGCAATCGTGTGCGCGAGCGTGTTTTCTTTAAAAAGATTGAGGGCTAGATAGCCCTTGCTTAAACTCAGATGGCGGATTTGTGCTTGGTCTTTCAATAAATCGAGATTGCTTAAACCCGCGAGTTGCAGTTCGCCAACGGTGGTTTGCAGCAGAACCAATTCTGAAAAGTCAGGAGTGAAAATTTTAAACGGCACTTTAAATTCATAGCCCAATTCCGATTTTTGCGGGAAAGGGTCGTTGGGTTCTAAGGTTGTGATGAGGCCTTTTTGGTGAATCACGTGATAGGCGCTTTCTTCTGCACTAAGGCGGCTAACCCAAAATGCCATCAAGAGGATGAACAAAGTGCAACGGCTGATCAGGTGAAATTTACTTTTAATGAGCATGATTTTATATATCGGCAAGAAAGGGCTTGGAGTTGAGCTAAGATCTCGCTTCGAGCTCTTCCCACCTTTGGTATAGAAGCTGATTTTCTTGCTCGATCTTTTTAAGTTGTGCGATGGCTTGGTCGATGATCTTTTGATCTTGTTGATAAAATTCGACTTGGCCCATCTTTTCATTCAATTTGGCGAGTTGTTGTTCGCCGCGTTCAATTTGCTTGGGCAAGTTAAAAAGCTCTTTGCGCTCACCATCGCTCAGTTTTATCACCAGCGTTTGTTTTGATTTACGTGCCACTTCAACGTGTTTTGAGCTTTCGAGTTCGGTCTTTTGTCTGAGCCAATCTTCGTAACCTCCAACATACTCATGTGCGCCATTTTCTTCAAAAACCAATACGCTGGTGGCCAGTTGATTGATGAAATCACGATCATGACTCACAAAAATGATGGTTCCTTCATAGTTGAGTAACAATTCAATCAGCAAGTCTAGAGTGTCGATGTCCAAATCGTTGGTGGGTTCATCCAAAATTAACACATTGCTTTTTTGCAGGAACAACTTGGCTAAAAGCAAGCGATTGCGTTCACCACCTGAGAGAAATGAAACCGCGGTATTGGCGCGCTCGGCTGGAAACAAAAAATCTTTCAAGTAGCCTAAAACGTGTTTTTTGCCACCCTCCCAATCGACCATGTCCGAGCCTTCGGCGAGGTTATCGCGCACGGTTTTCTTTAAATCGAGTTGGCGGTGCAGCTGGTCGAAGTAGGCGATGTTGAGTTGAGTGCCCAGCACCACCGTGCCTTGATGTGGGCTGAGCTCTCCCAACAAGAGCTTAATCAGCGTGCTTTTGCCTGCGCCATTGGGACCAATGATGCCAATTCGGTTGCCGCGTTCAATCAATAAATTAAAGTCTTTGACGATGACCTTTTCTGGTCCATAGTCGAAAGATAAATTTTTAACGGCGATGACTTTTTTGCCACTTTGCTCAGAATCTTGCAACTTAAATTTAACTTGACCGTGATCTCTGCGTTGTGTGCTTTTCTCATCGCGCATCGCTTCAAGTGAGCGCACCCGACCTTCGTTGCGAGTGCGCCTAGCTTTAATGCCTTTGCGAATCCACTCTTCTTCTTGGGCTAATTTTTTGTCGAAGCGGTCTTGCTGTTTTTCTTCGGCTTCGAAAAATTCTTGGCGGTGGACAAAAAACTGATCGTAGCTTCCCGTAAAAGTCAAACAGCGACAACGATCGATCTCGATCATGCGTGTAGCCATTTTTCTTTGAAAGGAGCGATCGTGACTGATGAACAGCAACGAGCCTTCAAAACGCAAAAGGAATTCTTCTAGCCACAATATAGAGGGCAAGTCCAAGTGGTTGGTCGGTTCATCCAGAAGCAAAAGATCAGGCTCGGATAGCAAGGCTTGCGCTAAAAAGACACGGCGTTTGAGCCCAGCAGACAGGTTTTCTATTTGTTCATCTTCAGGCAATTGCATGCGTTGAATCAAATTTTCGACTTGCTTCAATTGATCCCAACCATGCACTTTATCCATGTCGAGCTGTAGCTTTTCCAATTGCTTTAAGTGAGCGGCGCTGGTCTCTTGCTCAACTTTTTGCAACACATGGTGGTAGGCTATGAGGGTTTGAGCGTGGTCGGAACCTTTTGCGACCCATTCAAATATGGGCCCAGTCACTTCGGGCACGTCCTGAATCAGGCGTTTGATATTGACTTGTTGTTGTTTGCGTATTTCACCCGCTTCACATTCAACTTCGCCCATGATCAAGCGCATCAAGGTGGTTTTTCCAGCCCCATTGCGCCCCAAAAGACCAATTCGCTCTCCAGGGTGAATGTGAAGCTCCAAATCCTTGAACAAATAGGGCCCACCCAAGGTGAGTTTGATGCCTTTTAGACTGATGAGTGACATAATTTGTGTAAAAAAACCAATTGTTTGTAATTTTCGACTTGAAATTTATCTCGGATGTGAATAAAATTACTTGAGCAGTAAAAGAACCAGCTTACAGCTCAACATCTTACAGGGGAATACATTGAGCACATACTACGTAAAAAGAAAAGGTTATTCAAAAGTTCAAGGTCCATATAGCCTTGAGAGATTAAGCCGTTATGTAGAGGAACAACGGTTGCTTATGTGCGATCTCATTAGCAAAGATGGTGATAACTGGAAACATGCGGGATCGTTCACTAAATTATTTCCGATTATGGCAGAGGCCTCCGCTACGATGACTTACACGTTGAGTGAGTCTGAACCTTATTTGTCATCTTCTGCTTTTGAAACGTGCGATGCGTCGGCTTCAACATTGCGGGAAAAATCCAAATCGGAGAAAGTGGAACAAGAGATTGAAGAGTTAGTAGACGATTGGGAAAGCGACTCGGCCTTTGTAAAAAATTTCCCTAAACAGACAAAATTGCCTTTAATTGTAGTGAGTACATTTTTTGTGTTTGGTGTGAGCTTCGGCTTTGGTTTGTTTCTGATCATCCAAAGTTTAATGAAGTAAGACGCACAACGGAGCATTGAGAAATAATAAGGATTAAAAAGGCGGGTTTAAGCCAGCTTTTTCATTTTTTCAGCCACAGCTACATGCATGTAATTTGGCAAACCACGTGGACTAGCTTTTGGGTTTGCTTTTGGGTTACAAAAGTCATCGCTCAACTTTTCTATGGCCGCTTCTTTCGATTCGCCAAAATGCAAAAGGTGCTGAAAAATAGCTTCAATTTGGCTGTTTAAGCTGATGGCGTGAACTCGTTCAAGTTCCGACCAAAGTTTTAAACTCCAGTCCCAAAACATTTCAAAGGCGAGACCACGGTTCAACTCAACCAGACGTTTAAGTGAACTCGGAAAACGACCGCCATTGGCAAAAATTTCGTAATATCGTGCAAAGCGTTTGAGTTTTTGCATGGTTTCAAAGTCGATATGAACGTTTTGCAAAATATCAAATGGAGGTTCATTTCTAAAAATAAGACCATACTCTTCGGTATGACGAATGATGGGCGTGCCTTTAAGCCGTTTGAGAATGCCAACCTGAATTTCATCGGGGCCCATAGCCCAAAGTTGATTAAAACTAGCGGCAAGTGTTTCCAGATTTTCACCGGGCAAACCAATAATGAGGTCTGCATGTGTGTGAACATGAGTGTGTTCGCGAATGAATTTAAAGTTTTCAATGGTTTTTGTTAAATCCATTTTGCGCGAAATCAATGTGCCCACTAGAGGCGTGAAGCTTTGAATCCCAATTTCAAATTGAATGGCCCCTTCTGGAAAGGAGGCGATGCGTGAGCGAATGCCTTCGGGTAGTCGATCGGGCACCATTTCAAAATGCAGAAAAACGCCTTCACGCCAATGTGCTTTAAAAAAATCGATGATTTTTTCTGCCATCGAGGCTTTGAGGTTGAAGGTGCGATCGACAAATTTAAAAATTTTACAACCGCGTTCGAGCATGGTTTTCATATGGCTTAAGAAGTCGTCGAGTGGGAAAGAACGCACTTGTTCATCGATGGAGCTCAGGCAAAACTCACATTTGAAAGGGCAACCGCGCGATACTTCAACATAGATGATGCGATTTTTTAAGTCTTCATCACTATACTCTGCGTAGGGCATGCGGATCTGTTGTAAATCTGGTAAACTGGAGGGAATGAAAGCTGCAACGGGGGTTTCGCTAAGTAAATCTCGACATACTTGAGAAAAAGCCAAGTCACACTCGCCGGCGATGGTCACATCGGCCAGTTTGCAGATGAGCTGCTCGCCCTTTTCATGGCTCACTTCAGGCCCTCCCAAGACTATGTGTAAAGTCGGTTTGAGTTGTTTGAGCATGCTCACCACCTTTGTGGTGAGTTCAACATTCCAAATGTAAACGCCAAATCCAACAATTTTGGCAGGATGTTTCAAAATAGTTTCAACCATATCTTCAACAGAATTGTCGATGGTGAACTCTTTAATTTCAGTGTCGCTTTTTAAGTCGCCCATATTTGCAAAAATGCAGCGCAAGCCCATCGAGGCATGCACGTACTTTGCATTTAGAGTAGATAGTAAAATAGCGCTCACCGTTTTGAAGATAGAAGCAGGGCCATTCTTGCAAGGTAAGGTGGGTTTATAAAAATTTATGGCCGTTTGGCGTTCGGCTATAAATTTAAAAGATCAGAGGTGAGAAAAGCTTAAATTACAGTTTAGCGACGTATTTGGCGATTTCTTCTTGAGAGCGAAACGGTGCGGTATCCTTTTTGACAATTTCATTTTTTCCCTTTTCATCGACTTTGCGTGCTTTGACATTATCACGCCATTGGTATTCAAAGACGTTGAGGACTTGTGTTTTGAGTTGTTTCGATCGGATCGGGAAAGCCACTTCAACCCTGCGGTCGAGGTTGCGTGTCATCATGTCGGCGGAAGAGAGATAAACGGTTTTGCGATTGTTGTCGCAGAAGGCGTAAATTCGCGAATGTTCCAAAAGTTGGTCGACAATGCTGATGATTTCAATTTTTTTACTATGCTCTAATTCAGGTATGATAGAACACATGCTAC
>Ga0172372_10002647_pt1 | contig 27001 bp, 30 predicted proteins | sample LakKiv5m_2_FD_114544 | JGI IMG/M metagenome (GOLD analysis project Ga0172372, IMG submission 114544) | Freshwater microbial communities from Kabuno Bay, South-Kivu, Congo - kab_092012_9.5m | ecosystem: Environmental > Aquatic > Freshwater > Lake | place: Democratic Republic of the Congo...
CACGCCATTACACATCGCCGCAGTGCGAGGAGACGTTGCAGCCATCGCGGCATTACTCGATGCCGGAGCAGATATTCAGAGCAGAGGCGAGCACGGCTACAGTCCGTTGCACGAAGCAGTCGAACAGGGACACGTCGATGCCGTCAGACTTTTGCTTGAGCGCGGCGCATCCCGCACCGTCACGAATGACCACGGCCACACACCGATTCAGTCGGCACAGATTCTCAATGAGCATGGGATTGAGACATTGTTACAGAATCACGCGGCCTAACCAGGCGCTGCTGTCCACGCCTCCCGTGGGCCGCTTCGCAAGCTGAAGGTTGCGCCTACTTGATGCCCGCCAGCCGCTCCTTCCAAATCTTGTGCAGCAGCACGGTGGCGCGCACGTCGCGGAGGCAGTAGTCGGCGATTTCCTTGTGGCGGCCTTCCGCCATCATGTTGCTCACGTCCATGCCGGTGACGCCGTGGCTTTTCGGTGACTCGATGCCGAAGGCCTTGCAGTAGAAATCCAGGTTGAACTTCCGCGCCGCGCCGTCGCGGCCGCTCACGCCGTAGAAGGTGAGCTGCTCGGCGAGGTCGCAGTGCGGGTCGGTGGCGTAGCGGTAGCCGAGCCAGTTCTTGCGCGCGATGGGGACGTTCAGTTGCGCCGAGCGCAGGTAGAGGAACGGCACGTCGAAGCCGCGCCCGTTGAAGGTGACGACCTGCTGGTAGTGCTTGGCCGCGTCCCAAAAGGCGGTGAGCAGCTCGTGCTCGTCCGCGCACGGCACGAACTCGACCGGCCCGGCCTCGGCGTCGTCCTCGAAGTCCTCGGCCTGAAAGAGCACCTGGCCGCGCTGGGTGTCGGCGTTCAGCATCGCGATGCACACGACCTGTGCGGTGAAGGGCCAGAGGCTGAAGAGGCGGGTGATTTCCTCGCGTTTGGCGGGGCGCTGCTCCTCGGGGAGTTTCTGGGCTTCGCGAAAGAGGTATTCCTGCTGCACCTCGTCGAACAGCTCGACGGGCAGGCGCGAGGTCTCGATGTCGAAGACGAGGGTGGCCATAGCGCGGGGATGTTTCGCGGAACCCGGCGGGCGAGGCAATCGCAAACGTGGCGCGGGGCGCTTGACACCCCCCCTTCCTCCGCTAACCTCCGCGTTCCGCTTGAGGCGGGAAGCGCGCGGTGCGCCGCGCCCGAAACCATTTTCAAAGCCAGCTTTAGCCTATGAAACGCCAGTATCAGCCCTCGAAGATCCGCCGCCAGCGCCAGCACGGCTTCCGCGCCCGCATGGCCACGCGGGGCGGCCGGAAAGTCCTCGCCAACCGCCGCCGCGTCGGCCGCAAGAAGCTCACCCCGGTGTGATCCCATGCCCGCCAGCCCGTCCACGCGGCTGACGCTCGGAGCTGCCCAGCGCCTCAAGCAGACGCGCGATTTCGCCCGCCTGAAAACGCAGGGCCGCCGGCTTGCGCGCGGCTGCGTGCTGCTGAACTGGGCGGAACTCCCCGCCGCCGGCCAGTCCCGGCTCGGCATCGTCGCGGCGAAACGCATCGGCAACGCCGTCGTCCGCAGCCGGGCCAAGCGGCTGCTGCGGCAGGCGTTCCGGCTCCACCAGCACGACCTGCGCGTGCCCTCGGAAATCGTCCTCGTGGCCCGCGACTCGATTGCGGGCAAGGCGTTCGCGGACGTGGAACGCGACTACCTCGCCGCGCTGCGGGTGGCGGGCCTGCTCAAGACTTGAACCCATCGCCAAAGTGCAACCACGGATGAACACGGATGAACACGGATGGGAGACTGCGCTGAACCGGTCGCTGCGTCCGGCCTGTCCCGGCGGTGCAAGTAACCCGGATGACACCGCAGAGGCGGGACGGGCGCAGACAGGAAACTCCCGGTGAACGCGGCCCAACACATCCTCCTCTTCGCGCTCCGGCTTTACCGCTGGTTCGTGTCGCCCGCGCTCACGCTGCTGTTCGGCGCGGCGTGCCGCTACGAACCGACGTGCTCGGTGTATGCGATGGAGGCGGTGCGCCGGCACGGCGCCTTGCGCGGCGGGTGGCTCGCGGCGAAGCGCCTCGCCCGCTGCCAGCCGTGGGGTGGGTGTGGTTGCGACCCCGTTCCTGAATCGGTTTCGGGTTTTGGGTTTCGCGTTACGGGTTCGGCGTCCGAGGCGCTCACGCACCACGCACCACGCACCACGCCCGCCGCCGCGCCGGCTCGTCAGGAGCCTCGCCCCACCACACTGCGGCTCGGCGGCGTTCACTAGCCCCCTTTCATGGACCGCAAATCCGTCATCGTCCTGCTCGTTTCGTTCCTGCTCATCATCGGCTGGTTCGAGCTGGTCAAAGTCATGTATCCGCCCCCGCCGCCCAAGCCGGCGTTGAAGGGCACGAACGCCGTCGCCGGGGCGACCAACCAGGCCGGCACCGCGCTGGCCGGAACGAATCTTTCCATCCCGACGCTCTCCGCGCCCGCGCCCGGCGCGACACAGTGGACCGCGCCGTCGGCCGAGGAGCAGTTGCTGACGTTCGAGACGGCGGACGTGAAATACACGTTCACCTCGCACGGCGGCGGCTTGAAGCTCGCGGAGCTGAAGCGCTTCCCGAAGATCGTGGGCAACCGCAAGGTCACCGACCCTAAGCGCGTCGTGACGTTGAACACGAAGGCCCCCGTCGCCGCGCTGACGCTGCTGGGCGGCGACTTGATTCAGGGCGACGGCCTCTTCGCGCTCGCGAAGTCGGAGCGGGGCGTGCGCGCGGAGAAGCTGCTCCCCACCGGCCTGCGCATCGTGAAGGAGTTCACGCCGGGCACGAACTACCTGGTGCAGGTCAGCGTGTGGCTGGAGAACACGCGCGGCGAGGCCATCGCCGTGCCGGAGCAGCACTGGGTCTTCGCCACGGCCACGCCCATCAACCCGCTGGACAAGGGGCCGCTGATGAAGGTGAGCTGGTTCGGGGCCGGCAAGAGCGACGCGGTGGCGGAGACGTATTTCGAGAACGCGACGCTCGGCTGCTTCCCCGGCACCCGGCGCACGGAGCACACGGCGGAGGGCAGGTTCGCCTGGGCCGCCGCGCAGAACCAGTTCTTCACCATGGCCGCCATGCCGAAGGAGCCGGCCGAGAAGCTCGTCACGCGCCGCGTCGCGCTGCCGGCGCACGATCCCGCCGACGTGCCGGAGGGCGACACGGCGTTCGCCACGCCGTTCGGCTTCCAGAGCGCGTTCGTGTATCCGGGCAAGGTGCTGCAACCCGGCGGAACGAACGCCATCCACCGCGAGTTCACGCTCTACGTCGGGCCGAAGGAATACCAACGGCTCGCCAAGCTCGGCGCGCAGATGGGCAACGAGCTGGACCTCATCATGGACTACGGCGGCTTCTTCGGCTTCTTCGCCAAGGCGCTGCTGCTCTCGATGAACGGCCTGCACGCCGTCGGCTTGAAATACGCGTGGTGCATCATCGCCATCACCATCATCATCAAGCTCCTCTTCTGGCCGCTCACCGCCATCAGCACCCGCTCGATGAAGCGCATGGCCGAGCTGCAGCCGCAGATGAAGGCCATCCAGGAAAAATACAAGGACGACCCCGCCAAGGGGCAGCAGAAGACCATGGAGTTCATGCGCGAGAACAAGGTCAACCCCATGGCCGGCTGCCTCCCGATGCTCGTGCAGTTCCCCGTCTTCATCGGCTTCTACACCATGCTCCAGAGTTGCATGGAACTGCGCGGCGAGGGCTTCCTCTGGGCGCACGACCTCTCGCAGGAGGACACCGTCACCTACCTGTTCGGCTTCCCCGTCAACCCGCTGCCCATCATCATGGCCGCGACGATGTTCTGGCAGGCCAAGCTCACGCCGCCCTCGCCCGGCATGGACCCGATGCAGCAGAAGATCATGAAGTATATGCCCATGATGTTCGTGGTCATCCTCTACCGCTTCAGCGCCGCGCTGACGCTTTACTGGACCGTCCAGAATCTGCTAACCATCCTGCAAACGAAGCTCACGAAGATCCACGACGACAAGAAAGCCGCCGCGAACGGCACGCCTGCGAAAGCCGAAGTTGAAAAGCCGAAGAAGAAGTAACCCACGCCCGCTCATTTCCCCGCCATGCCCAACGAACCCAAAACCATCCTCGCCGAACTCCTCACCCACCTCGGCTTCACCGCCACCATCGAGGAGCGCAAGCTCGACGACGGCGGCCTCTTCCTCGATGTGAAGACCGAGGAGTCCGGCCGGCTCATCGGCCGCGCCGGCCAGACGCTCGGCGACCTCCAATACCTCGCCAACCGCATCGTCTTCAACCAGAACCCCGAGGCCCCGCGCATCACCGTGGACGTGGGCGGCTATCGCGCCCAGGCCAGCGACGCGCTCATCAAGAAGGCCAAGGAAGCCGCCGACAAGGTCCGCAAGTGGGGCGACATCGTCGAGCTGGAGCCGATGAATGCCTACGACCGCCGCGTGGTGCATCAGGCCCTCCGCGAAGACCCGGACATCGAGACGCAGAGCGTCGAAGTCGAGGGCACGGACAAGAAGGCGATGCTGCTGCGGCCGAAGCGGAAGGAGTGAGGAAGGGGGATTAGGAGTAGGATCAAGATTAAGAGCAAGAACCGCAGTTGGCCTTCCTACTTCCTACTCTTAGTCCTAATCCTGCCCCCCGATGCCAACCATGGACCTGCCCCGCATCTTCGAGCTGCCCGACACGGTCTCCGAGTGGGACGACAAGCTCTACTTCACCTTCCTGCAAGACCACCAGTTCGGCTACCAAGCCATCCTTGATGAACTGAAGGCTCGCGGCCAGGAGCAGTCGGCGGAATACCGGCACTGGATGGAGCAGTTCAAGACCGTGGAGCGCTACCTCGCCCGCGACTTCAACCGGCGCTACCACCAAGGCTGACCCGGCGGAGGGCGCGAGGTGGAATGCCTCGCCGCCGGAAGCGGCCGGGCCATAATGCGCGCCGGCATGAAGCCCGGCCACCAGCCCGATGCCGCCCCGCCCACGCGCGGCGCGCTCACGCAGCCGACGAACCGCTTCGTCGGCACTTCACGGGAGCGCGACGAGGAGTTTGACCCGGCGGAGGAGCCGCTGCCGCGCACGCAGTTTCTGCCGGACCATTCCCTGACGGCCCTCGCCTGGAACGACAGCCCGGACATCGGCTTCCGCGCGAGCCTCAACCCCTACCGCGGCTGCGAGCACGGCTGCATCTACTGCTACGCGCGGCCCACGCACGAGTATCTCGGCTTCTCCAGCGGCCTCGACTTCGAGACGCGCATCATGGTCAAGGAGCGCGCGCCCGAGCTGCTGCGTGCGGAGCTGGCGTCCTCGAAGTGGGAGCCGCAAACCATCGCGATGAGCGGCGTGACGGACTGCTACCAGCCGGTCGAGCGCAAGCTGGAACTCACGCGTCGCTGCCTCGCGGTGCTCGCCGAGTTCCGCAACCCGGTCGGCATCGTGACCAAGAACCGGCTTGTGACACGGGACATTGATCTCTTGCAGGAACTCGCGCGGCACAACGCCGTCGTGGTCTTCATCTCGCTCACCACGCTCGACACGGAACTGCGCCGCGTGATGGAGCCGCGCACGTCACCGCCCGCCGCACGGCTGGAGACGATTCGCGATCTCGCGCGCGCCGGCATCCCCGTCGGCGTGCTGACCGCGCCGATGATCCCCGGCCTGAACGACCACGAGCTGCCGCAACTGCTCGGCGCGGCGGCGGACGCGGGCGCGCGCTTCGCGGGCTACGTCACGCTGCGGCTGCCGTATCAGAACAAGGACCTCTTCGAGCAATGGCTCACGGAGCATTTCCCGCTGCGGAAGGAGAAGGTGCTTGCCGGCATCCGCGCCGTGCGCGAGGGCGATTTGAACAGCACCGAGTTCGGCACGCGGATGCGCGGCACGGGCCGTCGCGCAGATCAGATCGAAAAGTTGTTCGAGGTCGGCTGCCGCAAAGCGGGGTTGAACCGGGAGGAATTGCAGCTTTCGACCGCCGCCTTCCGCCGGCCCGGCGGCGTGCAGATGGAACTCATTTGAGCGGGAGTTATACCAACTACGGATAACAGGACGTCCACCAGCAGGATACTTTCTCCCTCACCCCGGCCCTCTCCCGCTGGGAGAGGGGGAAAGTCAGCCAGTGCTCGAAGTGCCGCAGCGTCCCTGTTGGCAGGAGGCGGAATGCGTGGCTCCCTCTCCCAGCGGGAGAGGGCCGGGGTGAGGGAGAGCGGTTCCGACCGGTTTCAATTGGCTCCCCAAACTCATTGCGAATCGGCCTCAAAGCGCCGCCGCGATCTGGCCGGCGATCTCCTCGCCGATGGCCAGCGAGGCGGTTGCGCCGGGGCTGGGCGCGTTGAGCACATGCAGCGCGTTGCGTCGCGCCACGAGGTGAAAGTCCTGCACCAGCGTGCCGTCGGGCGACATCGCCTGCGCGCGCACGCCCGCGCCGCCGGGCGCGAGGTCGCTCTCGCGGATTTCGGGGACGAGCCGCTGGAGGGACTGGCAGAAGAGGCGCTTGCTGAAGCTGCGCTTGATCTCCTCCCAGCTCATGCGCTGGTGCCGGCCGAGGAAATTCCACAGCCCGCCAAAAGTCAGCGCATCCCACAGGTCGCCCACGCGGATGTCCGTCTTCGTGTAGCCCTCGCGTGCGAAGGCGAGCACGGCGTTCGGGCCGGCCTCGATGCCGCCGTGGATCATCCGCGTGTAATGCACGCCGAGGAACGGAAACTGCGGGTCCGGCACCGGGTAAATCAGATGGCGCACGAGGAACTCGCGGTCCTTGCGAAGCTGATAGTATTCGCCCCGGAACGGCACGATGCGCACGTCGCGCCGCTCGCCGGCCAGCTCGCTCACGCGGTCGCAGTGCAGGCCGGCGCAGTTGACGATGAAATCGCCCTTGAACTCGCCCGCCGTCGTCTCGGCCACCCAGCCCGCGCCGTCCGCGCGCAACGCGATCACGCGCGCGGAAGTCACAACGCGGTGGCCCGCCGCCGTGATGAGCCGCTGCATGGTGGCGCAGACCTTCGCGTAATCCACGATGCCCTCCTGCGGGACACGCAGCGCGGCCACGCCGCCGACGTGCGGCTCGATCTCGCGCATCTGCTCCGGCCCGAGCCAGCGCAACCCTTGCAGGCCGTTCTGCTCGCCGCGCGTCTGCAAGTCCTTCAGCCGCGCGACCTCGGTGTCATCCACGGCCACGACGAGCTTGCCGCAAACGTCGTGCGGGATGCCGTGCTCGGCGCAGAAGGCGGTCATCTCCGCGACGCCGCTGACGGCGAGGCGGGCCTTGAGCGAGCCGGGCTTGTAGTAGAGGCCGCAGTGGAGCACGCCGCTGTTGTGCGTGCTCTGGTGGCGGCCCACGCCCGGCTCCTTCTCGAGCAGGGTGACGCGCGCGTCCGGCAGCCGCCGCGCGAGCTTGAGCGCGGTGCCCATGCCCACGAGGCCGCCGCCGATGATGAGGAAGTGTTGGCCAGCCACGACGAATCAGCCGGCTGGCGATGGGTTGCGGATCTCCTCGCTCGGCAGGTAGGTGATCCCCGTCATGGTGATCAGGGGAAGAATCTGAGTGCGCCCGTCGTCGAGTTCCAGCTTCACCGCCGTGCGCTTTCGGGTGAAAGCGAGGAAATCCCGATGTGGCACCGGATAGGCGCGCCCATCGGCCATCTGAATCTCAAACGCCCGGCCGGAATCCAGCGCCTCGTGAAGGTTTTCCACAGTCATGTTTGAAGTGTGCGGCCCCGCGACGGACTGTCAACCGCCGCCTAAGTCCCCTAATTCTGCCGCGTGAGCTGGAGCGAGCCGAGGTCGAACCATGCGCGGCCTTTCTCGGCGCGGAGTTCGCAGACGAGGACGACCTCGGTGGAAGGGGCGGGCACGTCGAACTCGAAAGTGACCTTCTTCCAGTCGCTGTCGCCACTAAGCTGGTTGGGGCGCGAGGAGCCGGAGATGCGCAGGCCCGCGCCTTCGCCGGTCGGTTCCTTGAGCGGCACCACGCCCTTCGTGGCGATCTTGCCCTCGAAGCGGTATTTGCCCGCGTCCAGCAGCACGCGCGAGCGCCACGAAGCGACGACGCGGCTCTGCTTGTCGAGGTTGATCTCGAGCGCCTTCACCCCGCCCTGCTCGGCGGCCCCGGCCATCTTCGGCTCGCCGGCGTCAATCTTCGGCTCCCAACCGGCCAGCTTGAAGACGCCGGTGGAGTCGGGCTTCGCGGGCTTCATGGGCTGGATGCCGAGCTGCTTCTGGATGCCGGCGATGCGCGCGAGCACGCGGTTCTGCATGTCCCGGGAAGTGTTGTCGAAGTTTTTCGCCGCGCCCTCGTTCATTTCCGCCAGCACGGGCCGGACGCGCGCGTGAACCCTGGCGATTTCGTTGGTAAGGAACTCCGCCGTGAACACGTTCGTGAACAGGTTGCCGACGATTTCGCGGTATTGCGGGCGCGTCGGCGGGAGCTGCCAGAGGCCGCTGGTGACGAGGCCGCCCATGCTGTCGAAGACCGGGAAGTTCGCGTCGCCGAAGAGCTGATCCATGCCGGAGGGCAGGAAGAAAACCTGCTCGCTGCCGGTCGGGCGGAGGAGGCGGTAGTTGTTCCGGTTGCGCGCGTAGCCGTCCCAGTGCGCCACCATCATTTCCATGGCCACGAACTTCATGAAGTGCTCGACGGCGAGGACGGTGGGGAGGCGTTCGGCGCGCTTCGCGAGGTCGGGCTCGCGCGCGGCGGCCACGAGCGCCTTCAAGTCCGCCTGGTCGTTCGTGCCTTGGCCGATTTTGCGGTCCTTCCGCTGGTCAATGTCCGCGCAAAACCCGCCATCGTAGAACGTTCCGGACTTGCTGCCAAAGTGGTTCCGCATGAACTGCGTGTCGAAACCCTCCTTGAGCACGTAAAATCCGAGGTCGCGGCCGTTGAGCCAGACCCGCGCGTGGGACACGCGCGGCGCGGGCACGCCGGCGGCGTTGAAGAGGGCGGAGGCCAGATACTCATTGAGGTAGCTACCGTCCTGCACGGAGTTGTTGAGGTGGAGCTTGTCGAGGCCGTGGAACTTCTGTTTCTCGCGGAACTTGTCGAAGTTGAGCGTGAGCGCCGGGCGGTCCCCGACGGGGCGGAAGCTGCCCGCCGCGCCCTTCAGATGGACGCCGACCTCGCTGTAGATGAACTCGTCCCCCTCGCGGATGGTGCAGCGGACGTAGGAGCGAGCGTCGCGGTTGAGCTTGGCGAGCTCGGCCGGGGAAATCTCGATGCGCAGCTTGGGGACGCGCCCCTCGCGGAAGAACACCTGGTCGGCGTCGTCGGGGTGCGCGGCCTGCCCGGCCAGGGCGGTGAGCAGCGCCAGCGTCCCGGCGAGCAGCCGAGGCAGCGGACGGCGGGTCTGGCCGTGACGGGGCGGAAACATCTGCGTTTCGACTGCGCGGCGGGCGGAGTCGTTCGAGAGTATTGCCGAAAAACTCCCCGCTGCAAGCGCGGGGCGGGGTTGCGCGCAGAATGATTCCCTGCGAGATGGTTGGCAGCCGGCGGTTCTTGTGCGATAAGAGCGGGCGTTGTTACTGACCATTGAACCATGATGAAGACTTTGTTCGCCCTTTTCGCCGTCCTCTCGCTCGCCACCTTCACCGGCTGCAAGCCGTCCGGCTCGCACTCGCACAGCCACGGCGGCCACCACCACGAGCCGCCCCACGGCGGGACGGCCATTGACCTCGGCGACGAGGACGCGCACCTCGAGTTCGTGCTCGACGCGGCGGCGGGCAAGCTCACCTGCTACGTGCTCAAGCCGCACATGAGCGGTTTCCAGCGCATCACGCAGGAGGCCATCGAGCTGGCCGCGCAGGTCAACGGCAAGGCCGAGCCGCTCACGCTCAAGGCCGTCGCCAACGCCGCCACCGGCGAGAAGGCCGGCGACACCTCGCAGTTCGAGGTGCAGGCGGACTGGCTCAAGACCGCGAAAGCCTTCGACGTGGAGCTGAAGGCCATCCAAGTGCGCGGCAAGGACTACACCACGCTCAAGTTTAACTTTCCGAAGGGCGCCGCGCCGGAAGCCGTCAAAAAATGAGCCGCACCATGAACCCGAAGCACGTTTTCAACCTCGCCGCCCTCGTCGCCGCCGGTCTGCTCGCCACCGCCGCCGAGCCGGGCAAATCCGGCAAGGCCCCCGTGCGCGGCGCGCCCATTCAAAAGCTCACGCCAGCCCCAACCAACGCGCCCGCCGAGGCCAAAGCGTCCGCCACCAACGCGCCCGCCGCGCTCGGAGCCGTGCAGAAGGACGGCGATTTCCTGATCGTGGGCTTCGACCGGCTCGCGGCCTTCAACTACGACATTCCCGAAGACGCGCCCGCCGCGACGAACGCGCCGGTCAAGGCCGCCCCGCCGAAGGAGCAGATTCCCGCGAACGTGAAGGCCTTCGACAAGCAGCGCGTCGCGCTCAAGGGCTTCATGCTCCCGCTCAAGGTCGAGGGCGGCCTCATCACCGAGTTGCTCATCATGCGCGACCAGTCCATGTGCTGCTACGGCACCGTGCCCAAGATCAACGAGTGGGTGAGCGTGAAAATGACCGGCAAGGGCGTGAAGCCCATCATGGACCAGGCCGTGACGCTCTACGGCAAGCTGCACGTCGGCGAAATCCGCGAGAACGGCTACCTCGTGGGCATCTACCAGATGGACGGCGAGAAGGTCGCCGGCCCGCTGGATTTGTAAGCCGGCCCATCGCCTCAACGCCCCGCACTCAGGCCGACGGCTTGGTGCAATGCCTGCAAGCCTTCCGCCTCCATTCGCCAGCGCAGGCCGCGGACGATCTCCGCAGCCAACCCCGGGCCTTCATAAACCAGCCCGGAATACACCTGCACGAGTGACGCCCCGGCGGTGACTTTCTCCCATGCGTCCGCCGCGCTCGCGATGCCGCCCACGCCGATGAGGGGCACTTGCCCGCGCGTCTGGCGGAACAGGTGGCGGATGATCTCGGTGCTGCGCTCACGCAACGGTCGCCCGCTCAGGCCGCCGGTCTCCAAGTAAGTCCGGCGACACCGCGCGTCGCGGGTCTCCGGGCGGGCGATGGTGGTGTTCGTCGCCACGAGGCCGGCGAGCTGGCGCGGGCCGACGAGTTCAAGGATTTCGTCCAGCGCCTCGAAGGTGAGGTCGGGCGCGACTTTCACGAGGATGGGCTTGGGCTTCGCGGACTTCGCCTGCTTCGCGTTCACCTGCTGGAGCGCGGCGAGGATTTCGTCCAGCGCGGCCTTGTCCTGAAGCTGGCGGAGATTGGGTGTGTTGGGCGAACTAACGTTGACGACGAAGAAGTCAGCGTGCGGCCAGAGGACGCGGAGCGAGTTCGCGTAATCGTCCGCCGCCTCGTTCAGCGGAGTGAGCTTGGACTTCCCGAGGTTGATGCCGACGGGGTGGTCCGGCCAGCGGCCGCGAGCGCGCCAGCCGGCGAGGCGCTCGGCCAGCGCGCGCGCGCCGCCGTTGTTGAAGCCCATGCGGTTGACGAGCGCCTCGTCGGCCACGGCGCGGAACATGCGCGGCGCGGGGTTGCCGGGCTGCGCGTGCCACGTCACGCCGCCCAGCTCGCTGAAGCCGAAGCCCAGCGCGCGCCACGCCGGCACGGCGGCGGCCTGCTTGTCCATGCCGGCGGCGAGACCGACGGGATTCGGGAAGCGCAGGCCGAACAACTCCACCGGCAGTTCCGGCGCGCTGTAGGCCGCCGCGAGCGCACGGCAGAGCCACGGCCGCTCCGCCGCCCGGCCCAGCGCGGCGAGCGTGCGGTTGTGGATGGATTCCGATTCCTGCGCAAAAAGCGCGGGCCGGACGAGCGCGCGGTAGCACCAACTCATGCGGCGAGGCTAGCGGGCGGGGAATTTGAAGGCCAGCGCAACGCGGCGGCCGGTCAGCGCGAAATGTCCGCCTGGCCCAGCACCTTGAACTGGTGCTTCCGCAGCGCCTCTTCGGCCACGTCGCGGTCCTCGAGGTTCAACGCGAGCGCGGTGCTGTCCTGCGAGCGGGTCATCAGCGCGTAGATGTAGTGGATGTTGATCTCCGCCTGGAGCAGCGCGGACAAAACGTCCTTGAGGCGCGTCTCCGACTCGATCTCCACCACCAGCAGGTCGCTCTCGCTGAAGGGGAAACCGTGCTCCTGCAGCAGGTCGCGCGCGGCCTCGGGATCGTCCACCACGAGCCGGATGATGGCGCTGTCCGTGGTGTCGAGCACGGTCAGGGCGAGGATGTGGACGTTGCGCGAGGCGAGGAGCGTGGTGAGCGTGTGCAGGCGGCCGAGCCGGTTCGGCGTGAAGACGGAGAACTGCTTCACCGGCCCGGCGGGCCGCCGGCGCATCGTCGCTGTGCCGCTCATGGCCGGAGTGTCCGCCCATCCGGCGCGGCGCGCAAGGGGCTTGGCGGCGGAGGTGGAAGCCAGGTTAATCCCGAAATCCGAAGTCCGAGCTCCGAAAGAAACCCGAAGCCCGAGGCCCGAAACGCGGCGCTGGGAAGGGTGGCCGCCCCGCACTGTTTCGGACGAAGGACTGAAGCGCAATTCGGCCTTCGGATTTCGGGCTTCCTTCGGGTTTCGGGAATTCGGATTTCGGAATTCGGGTTAATCAACGGCCTTTCGCCAACCCCATGGCCGCCCGCCGGATGGCTGCAGCCCAAGCCCGCCGCGCGCCTCCGGGTCGAATCGCCATCCTTTTGTTTCTGTCCTCTTTTTTTCTGTCAGTTGTCTTCTCCGAACGGCAGGAGTTGGCTGGCAGAAAGAAGGGGACAGAAACAAATGGATGGCCGGCAGCACCAGCCGGGGCAGACGCGGAAACGAAGTTGCCCGCCCTTCCCCGCCTCAATCCTCCGCGCCGGTGGCCACAGGCTTCAGCTCGAATTCGCCGCCCGGCTTCTGCTCAAGCTGCTTCACCTTCAGCTCCGCCTCGGCCAGCTTGGCCTGGCAGACCGCCGCGAGCCGCGTGCCTTCCTCGTAGCGCGCCAGCAGCGTCTCCAGCGGCAGATCCTGCGACTCCATGCTGGCGACGATACCCTCGAGCTTCTCCAGCGCGGCCTCGAAGGGCAGGTCCGCCGTCGGCGCGGGCGCGGCGGAGGGGGGCTTGGCGGCTTTCGACATTGCGCGGACGGTAGCAAGGCGCGGCACCGCGTCCAGTCCTTATCCGGTTGGGCCGGGGCGAAACGCGCTGAAGGATTCGCCGGCCGGCCCGTCCAAACGCCGGCAATTTTACGACCATGAACGCACCGATCCTCTCCCGCCGCACCGCGCTCAAGGGCCTGGGCGCCACGCTCGCGCTCCCGTGGCTCGAAGCGATGGGGCCGCTGACCAGTTGGGCCGCCGGCAGCACCCCCGCCAGCCAGGCCGCGCCCAACCGCATGGCCTTCCTCTACGTCCCCAACGGCAAGAACATGGTGGACTGGACGCCGAAGCAGGAAGGGGCCTTGCCCGACGAACTGCCGGCGATCCTCCAGCCGCTCACCCCGCACCGCGGTGACTTTTCCCTCCTGACCGGCCTGACCGCCGACAAGGCCCGCGCCAACGGCGACGGCGGCGGCGATCACGCGCGCGCGCTGTCGTCGTTCCTCACCGGCTGCCAGCCGCGCAAGACCGACGGCACCGACATCCGCGCCGGCGTCTCCGTGGACCAGGTGGCGGCGTCCCGCATGGCGGACCACACGCGGCTCGCCTCGCTCGAGATCGGCACCGAGGCCGGCTCGATGGCCGGCAACTGCGACTCCGGTTACTCCTGCGTCTATTCCTCCACGATGGCTTGGCGCTCGGCCACGCAGCCGTTGCCCAAGGAGGTGAATCCCAAGCTCGTCTTCGAGCGGATGTTCGGCGCGGGTTCCGCCGCCGAGCGCGCCAAGCGCGACGCGCAGCGCAAGAGCGTGCTCGACCTGGTGAAGGCCGACTTCAGCGACCTCAACGGCAGGCTCGGCCGCAGCGACCAGCGCAAGCTCGACGAGTATTTCTCCGCCATCCGCGATCTCGAGCAGCGCATCGAGCGCGCCGGGAAGTTCGCCGAGCCGAAGGCTCCCGCCGGCTTCGCCACGCCCACGGGCATCCCGCCGACCTACGAGGAGCACATCAAGCTCATGTGCGACCTCATGGTGCTGGCCTTCCAGACCGACACCACGCGCGTCTGCACGTTCGTCATCGCGAACGAGGGCAGCAACAAGCCGTATCCCTTCATCGGCGTGCGCGAGGGGCACCACGACCTGTCGCACCACGGCAACAGCGAGGAGAAGAAGGCGAAGATCGCGCAGATCAACCGCTTCCACACCACGCAACTCGCCTACCTGCTCGGGAAGATGAAGTCCGTGAAGGAAGGCGACGGCACGCTGCTCGACCACACCATGCTCGCCTACGGCAGCGGCAACTCCGACGGCAACGCGCACAACCACGACAACCTGCCCGTGCTCCTCGCCGGGCGCGGCTGCGGCACGCTCAAGCCGGGCCAGCACATCGTCTATCCCAAGGAGACGCCGCTGAACAACCTCTGGCTCGCCATGCTCAACCGCATGGACATCAAGACCCAGCAGCTCGGCGACAGCACCGGCGAGCTGGCGCGGCTCACCTGAGTTGGCCGGCCAATTTCTTTCGCGCAAACGCGGGCTCCTCGCCCGCGTTTTGCTTTCGCCCCCGCGCGACTTCGACTAGCCTCCGCGCGTGCGAACTCAAATCTCCCGCCCCGCGTGAACGCACCCGAACCGTCCACCGCCCCCGCCGCGCGCACTCCGTGGTATCGAGTGCTCTACATCCAGGTGCTGCTCGCGGTCGCGCTCGGCATCGTGGTCGGCGTGCTGTTCCCCCTCGACAAGACGGCCCCTGAACATTGGAGCGCCGCGAAGCTCAAGCCGCTGGGCGACGCCTTCATCGCGCTCGTGAAGATGATGATCGCGCCCATCATCTTCTGCACCGTCGTCCACGGCATCGCCTCGATGAGCGACATGAAGAAGCTCGGGCGCGTGGGCGTGAAGACGCTGCTCTACTTCGAGGTCGTCTCGACCATCGCGCTCGTCGTCGGCCTCGTGGTGGTGAATTGGCTCCAGCCGGGGGTGGGCTTCAACATTGACCCGGCCACGCTCGACCCCGACATCGCCAAGGGCTACGCGAAGAAGGCCGAGTCGCAGACGATGACGGCCTTCCTGCTCAACATCATCCCGGCGACGCTCTTTTCCGCCTTCGTCACCGGCGATTTGCTGCAAGTGCTGCTTGTCTCGACGCTCACCGCCTTCGCCATCACCGCGCTGCACAACCATCACCGGCTTGCGGTGCTCAATGTCATCGAGCGCGCCTCGGAAATCTTCTTCGGCGTCATGCGCCTCGTGGTGCAGCTCGCGCCGGTGGGCGCGTTTGGCGCGATGGCCTTCACCGTGGGCAGCTACGGTCTCGGCTCGTTGGAGAAGCTGCTCAAACTCATGGCCGGCTTCTACGCGACCGCCGGCGTGTTCGTCTTCGTGGTGCTGGGTGGCATCGCGTTGTGGTGCGGCTTTTCCATCTTCCGCTTCCTCGCGTTCATCAAGGAGGAGCTGCTGCTCGTGCTGGGCACCAGTTCCTCCGAGACCGCGCTGCCGGGCATGATTCAAAAGATGCGGCGGCTGGGCTGCTCGAACTCCACCGTCGGCCTCGTCATCCCGACGGGCTACAGCTTCAACCTCGACGGCACGAACATCTACATGACCATGGCCGCCGTCTTCCTCGCGCAGGCCACGAACACGCCGCTCGACCTCCGCGAGCAAATCACGCTGCTGCTCGTCGCGATGGTGTCGTCGAAGGGCGCGAGCGGCGTGACGGGCGCGGGCTTCGTGACACTGGCGGCGACGCTCGCCGTGGTGCCGAAGGTGCCCATCGCGTCGCTGGCGCTGCTCGTGGGCATTGACCGTTTCATGAGCGAGTGCCGCGCCATCACGAACCTCATCGGCAACGGCGTGGCAACGGTGGCCATCAGCCGCTGGGAAGGCGAAGTCACGCCGGAAACGCTCCAGAAGAACCTGGCCCCCGTAGGAGACGACACAAAGTAGCGCGACATTCCAGTGTCGCGTGTCTGCGGGCTGCGTTCGCCGAAGACGCGACTTTGGAAAGTCGCACTACGCTCACGACGCCTTCTGCTCCGCAAGCTGCTTCTCCAGTTCCTTCACGCGGCGCAGCAGCTCGGGCAACTGCTGCGCGGCGAGCAACTGCCGTTTCATCTGCCGGTCGGGCATCGCCGGTGAGCCGAACCATTTCTCGCCATCAGGGATGTCGTGCATCACGCCGGACTGCGCGGCGATGGTGACTTGGTTGCCAATCTTGAGATGCCCGGCGAGGCCGACCTGCCCGCCGAGCACGACGTAGTTGCCCAGCTTGGTGCTGCCCGCGATGCCAGTCTGCGAGACGACGATGCCGTGCTCGCCAAACTGCACGTTGTGGCCAATCTGCACGAGGTTGTCCACTTTCGTGCCCTTGCCGATGACCGTGGCCCCAATCGCCCCACGGTCCACCGTCACGTTCGCGCCCAGCTCCACGTCATCGCCGATGATGACGTGGCCGACTTGCAGCACCTTGTGATGCGCGCCGCTGTCGAAGACGTAGCCGAAGCCGTCCGAGCCAATGACGCAGCCGGCGTGGAGCCGCACACGCTTGCCAACCTGCGTGCGCGCGTAAAGGACGACATTCGGGAAAAGCTTCGAGTCCTCGCCCACCACGCAGTTGTCGCCGAGATGATTTCCGCCGAGCAGAACCGCGCGTGCCTCGATGCGGCAGTGCTCACCGATGACGCAGTGCGGTCCGATGTAAGCCGTTTCATCCACGAAGGCGGTTTTCGGAATGACCGCCGTGGGGTGACGCTGCCCTTCCAGCACCGGCTCGGCGTAAAAAAGCGGCAGGACTTTCGCGAAGGCCAGCCGGGCGTTCTTCACGCGGATGAGTGTCTTCTTGTCCGACTTGCGTTCGCCTGCGACGAGGATGGCAGACGCGGCGCTGGCTTCGGCGGCGGCGAAGTAGGCGTCCGTCTCCGCGAAGGTCAGGTCGCCGCGCTTGGCCGCGTCGGCGGGCGCGAAGCCAGAGATGGGCGCGGTCGGGTCGCCGAGGACTTCCCCGCGAACGTGTTTGGCGATGTCAGCGACGGTGTGAGGCATTGGGAAAGTGATTAGTAATTAGTAATCAGTAATCAGTCGGCGACGCGCTCGGAAGACCTTACCCGCTTACTAATCACTAATCACTAATTACTCGCCGTTCACTTCCCCCGCGCGTCCACGATCTTGTTCCCCTCGCCCAGCACGATGACCGTCGGCTCCCAGCCGCGCGCCTGCGCCGCGTCCACCTCGGTGAAGCTCATGATGGTGACTTTGTCGCCCATCTCTCCGAGGTGCGCCACCGCGCCGTTCAGTTCGATGGCCCCGGAGCCGCGCGGCCCCTCGATGACGTAGGTTTCCCAGCGTTCGCCGTTCGCCATGTTGCCGCACAGGATGCGCTCGAAGGGGAACAGGCCGGCCTGCTCCATCAGGTCCGCCGCGATGGTGAGGCTGCCCTCGTAGTGGAGCGACGCGCCCGTGACCGTGGCGCGGTGAATCTTCGATTTCAGGACGTGGACAAGCATGGTTCGCGGTCGCAATGGCTGGCCCGGGCCGGATTATCGCGGGGGAGGGTTCGCCGGTTCCAAGTCGCCGTTTGACTTGAAAATCGCGCGGCAATATAAAGCCCGCCGTTCGCAACACAACACTCGATTCCAAACTCCTTTTCCCATGAGCAGAAAAATTCGTTACGGCATGGTCGGCGGCGGGCGCGGGGCATTCATCGGCGCGGTGCACCGCATCGCGGCGGCGATGGACCAGCAGATTGACCTCGTCTGCGGCGCGTTCTCCAGCGACCCCGAGCGCAGCAAGGCCAGCGGCGGCGACCTCTTCCTGCCTGCGGGCCGCTGCTACGGCACCTTCGAGGAAATGATTCTCGCCGAGAAGGCATTGCCCGCAAGTGAGCGCATGGACTTCATCGCCATCGTCACGCCGAACCACATGCACTTCCCGCCGGCGAAGATGGCGCTCGAGAACGGCTTCCATGTCCTGAGCGACAAGCCCGCCACCTTCGACCTCGCCGAGGCCAAGGCCCTCGCCGCGCTCGTGAAGAAGACCGGACTGCTCTACGGCCTCACGCACAACTACACCGGCTACCCGCTCGTGAAGCAGGCGCGCGACATGATCGCCACCGGCAAGCTCGGCAAGATCCGCAAGGTCGTTGTCGAATATCCGCAGGGCTGGCTGGCGACACGCCTCGAAGCCAGCGGCCAGAAGCAGGCCGGCTGGCGCACCGACCCCAAGCGCTCCGGCGCGGGCGGCTGCGTCGGCGACATCGGCACGCACGCCGAGAACCTCGCCGAATACATCACCGGCCTCCAGATTTCCGAACTGGCCGCCGACGCCACCAGCTTCGTGAAGGGCCGCAAGCTCGACGACGACGTGAACGTCCTGCTCCGCTTCAAGGGCGGCGCGAAGGGTGTGCTGCACAGCTCGCAGATTTCCGTGGGCGAGGAGAACAACCTCAACATCCGCGTCTATGGCGAACTGGGCGGCCTCGAATGGCACCAGAAGGAACCGAACACGCTGCTCGTGAAGTGGCTCGATCAGCCCATGCAGGTCTTCCGCACCGCCAACGGTTATCTGTGTGATGCCGCGAAAGCAGCCGGCCGCACCCCGCCCGCGCACCCCGAGGGCTACCTCGAAGCCTTCGCGAACATCTACAAGAACTTCGCCAACGCCATCCGCGCCCGCCAAGCCGGCCAGAAGCTGGCGAAAGACGCGGTTGCGAACGACTTCCCGAAGATCGAGGACGGCGTGCGTGGCATGGCCTTCATCAAGGCCGTGGTCGAGTCCTCCGCGAAGAACGCGAAGTGGACGAAGCTGGACGTGTGATCGGCGGGTGTCACTTCACAAAGACGCGCCAGACCAGCAGCGCTCCGATGACGGCCATGAACGCGCCGACGAGCGCAAACTTGCGGGCTGGGTTCTGCCCCTCCGGGAGATTCTTCTCGACGACGTGCGTCAGCAGGCCCGGCCAGAGCAGGTAGAGGATGCCCTTGAGCGTCCACGCCCACCCGAGGAGCGTCACGGTCACGACGAGGTCCCACGCCCAGACATTATGGCCGAGGGCGATGACCGTGCCTAAGGTCAGGTAGAGCCAGCCGAGGAAGAACGGGAGAAAGCGGTTGCGTCGCCACTCGTCGAAGAGGTCCGCCCACAGTTGCGCTCGGAGCCAATGCGACAGCCCGATGACCAGCAGGCCGATGGCGATCACCTGCTCGATGAGGATTTCGACGGTCATGGGGCGGAGGTGGCGGACTCCGGCGACGGCGCGGTTTCGGATGAACGGCCCTTGAAGCAGCGGCTCACGAGGCCCTGCCCTGGGCTGAAGACCCACGCCAGCACGAACAGGCCCGTCGCGGCCACGACCATCGCCCCCGCGAGCGAGCAGTTCAGCCACACGCCGAGGTGCAGGCCCAGCACGGCGCTCAACGCGGCGTGCAGCACCGTCAGCGCGAGCATCACGGGGAAGCGGTTCGAGAGCAGCGTGGCCGTCGCGCCGGGCAGGATGAGCATGGCGATGACGAGGATGGCCCCGACCGCCTCGAACGCGCTCACCACCACCACCGACAGCGCCGCCATCAGCGCGTAGTGGACAAAGGTCGAGTTGATGCCCAGCGACACGGCCAGCGCCGGGTCGAACGAGCTGACGAGGAGTTCCTTGTAAAACAGGCCGACGAGCAGCGCGATCATCAGCGTCACCACCGCCATGCGCACGACGGACGGCGGGCCGAGCTTGAAGCCAGCGAGTTCCACCGAACCCTCCAGCGGGATGAAGGCAATCTCGCCGTAGAGCACGCATTCCTGGTCGAGGTCCACCTTCGAGGCGAACAGGCTGATGAGGATGACGCCAATCGCGAACAGGCTGGTGAACGCGATGCCGATGGCCGCGTCCTGCTTCACGCGCGATTTCTTGTGGATGATCTCGATGAGCACGGTGGTCACCGCGCCGGCCACGAGCGCGCCGACAAACATCGGCAAAGAGCCACGGCTGCCGCTCAACAGAAACGCCACTGCGATGCCCGGCAGGATGCTGTGGCTGATGGCGTCCCCGACCAAGGCCATGCGGCGGAGGATGAGATAATTCCCCACCAGCCCGCACGCGGTCGCGACGAGGAAGCCCATCGCGGCAATCCACACCGAGCCGGCCGCGTCCTGCGTCCACGGCGCGATGACGACGCGCTGGAAGTCGAATGGTGGAATCAGTTCACTCATGGATGCGAAGGGCACGCGGGGAGGGAGCCACACAGATTAAGGGCGGAACACAGATGGTCAGGGAGCAGTTTCCCCTGTTTGAACTGGCTGAGGCTGACCCAAAGATTCGGGGCGGACAAAGAGGGAGACGGAAATCTTTGTCCGCCCCAAATCTTTGGGCTTCCTGTTTTCGGCCCTGCTTCCGTCAGCATGGCTCGACCCTCGGGGCAATTTCCCCATCTGTGTTCCGCCCTCAATCTGTGTGGCTGCGACTTCATGTGCGGTTCAAATCCCCTTCCCGTAGCCCACCGCCTCGTCGCGCTGTTCGAGGCCCGCTCCTTTTCTCATGTCGGGGAGGCTGGGAATCACCTTCCCGTGCGGGTCTTTCGTCGCGTAGTTGAGGCGGCGTTCCAGTTCGCGCACCACGTCCTCGCCGAGGACGTGCTCGATCTTCTCCGCATCCTCGTGGACGTGGTCGGCGGCGATTTGCGCGGTGTGCGTGAGGTAGAGTTCCCAAAGGCGGTGGTTGCGGACGATGGCGCAGGCGGTCTGCCAGCCGGCGGGCGTGAGGAAGAGCGCGTCGCCTTCGCCGGGGAGCGTGGCGAGTTCATGCCGGGCGAGCGCGGCGGCCTGCGCCTGGATTTCCTCCTCGGTTTCGCGGCGGCGCTCGGCGAGTTCGCTGAAGGAGACGCCTTCGCCCTGAAAGCCGCGCGCTTCGAGGACATGGTAGATGGCCTTGAGCGTGTTCTCGCGCTGCGTGCGCGCGGCGCGGCTGCGCTGCCGCCACCAGCGCGCGATGACGCCGTGGCGCGGGCCGAAGAGGAACGCCGCGCCGAACACCGCCGTCGCCGCCAGCACCATGAAAGGGCCGGTAGGCAGATTGTTGCCGAGGAACGAGAGGAACGCGCCGAGCGCGCCCGCCGCCATGCCGAACAGCGCGGCCAGCAGCAGCATCCGGTGCATCCGGTCGGTGAGCAGATACGCGGCGGCGGCGGGCGTGATGAGCATCGCGGAGACGAGCACGACGCCGACGGCTTGCAGTGCGATGACCACGGCGAACGCGAGCAGCAGCATCAGCGCGTAGTGCAGCAGTTGCGCCGGAAAGCCGGACACGCGGGCGAACTGCGCGTCGAAACTCGTGACGAGGAATTCCTTGTAGAAGACCGCGATGACCACGACCGCGAGGCCGGTGACGACGCCCATGAGCTGCACGTCGCCCGGGCCGATGGCCGCCGCCTGGCCGAAGAGGAACTTGTCTATGCCACTTTTGTTTCCGGTCGGCAGCCGCTGAATCATCGTCACGAGGCAGATGCCGACGGCGAAGAACGACGCGAGCACGAGACCGAGAGCGGTGTCTTCCTTCAAGCGCGTGGTCTGCTTGAGCAGATGCACCGCGCCCGCGCCGAGCAGCCCCGCGAGTGTCGCGCCCAAGAAGATGGCGACGGGGTCTTTGCTCATGTTCCAGAGAAACCCCAGCGCCACGCCGGGAAGGACCGCGTGCGACAAGGCATCGCCGACCAGCGCCATCTTCCGCACGACGATGAACGAGCCGAGTAGCCCACACGAAATTCCCAGCAGCATCGAGCCGAGCAGCGCGTAACGGACGGACGGGTCTTGGAAGGTGAAGAAGCGGAGGGCCTGGTCCCAGAGGGAGGTTTCCGAGATGTCGCCAATGCGGGCGGCGTGGGCGGGGAGGCAGAGGAGGAGATAGGAGATGGCAGATAGGAGATGGGGGAGGAAGCGGCGGGCGGCCGGACGCCAGCGCGCGACTCCCTCGCCCCCATCGGGGGAGAGGGCCGGGGTGAGGGGGCAAGGCGTGCGCGGAGTCGAACGCGTTTTGAGCAGAGGGAATTGCTCGGTGCGCTTGGTGGATTCGTTTGCTCGCCTAGTTCGATTGCCCGCCCCCTCACCCTGCCCTCTCCCCCGATGGGGGCGAGGGTGGGCGCGCGGGGACGCAGTGGCATCGCCAGCGAACGCAGCCCTCTCATTAGCACCCGGCTTCAGCCGGGTGTCAGGCGTGGCGAGAGTGGAGAGCCGTTTCAACGGCTTCTCCGCGTCAGTGACGTGGGACGACCGGCCAAACCGTTGAAACGGTTCGGCCTCGCTCGCGGCGCGGGACACCCGGCTGAAGCCGGGTGCTAATGAGAGAACGGCAAGATGGCTCACGAGGCTCATCGTTTGGCTCCTGTCACTCGCAGAGCCCAGTCCAGCAACTCAGAAATCCCCTGTCCGCGCGTTGCAACCAGCTCCATCCGAAAAATTTTAGGTGAGTCAGGAATCACATTGAAGAGTGGGTCGCCCTGTCCTCTGTCCACCATGTTGCGCGCGAACAACCACGGAACACTGTCCCAACACGTGCCCAACCTTTTGGCTTCGTAAACCCACTCGTGAAAATTCTCTATCAAGTCATGCGTTCCACCGGTGGCAGCCGGGTAGATAAACACAACGGCGTGCGCCCCTTCCAAAACCAGGGATTTCATCCTCGGTCTGTAAAATACAGACCCGGAACAAGTAGCGAAGGAAAGCGTTTGCGAGAAGGTGCTCACGCCCAACGTGGTGAACCGGTCAGGAAGAGCTTGGACTTGTAATTCGCTGCCAGATATTTGCCTTTGGAGGGCCAGCAACGTCTCCGTTTTGCCAACCCGCGGTGCGCCGCAGACGGCGACCTTTAACTTTGGTTTCGCCGTTTCCGTTGGAAGCACCTCGCTCATTCGGTGAGTTTGTTCAGCTCTTCGCCCTGACCGCCTCCGCCACTTCGCTCAAAATCGTCAGCCGCCCGCCATACGTCTTCTGCAAGGTCTCGTAGTTGAACACTTCCTCCGTAGGGCCGAAGGCGACGACTCTCATGTTCAGCAGCAGCAGCATGTCGAAGTAGTTGCGCGCAGTGGGCAGGTCGTGGTGGACCACGAGCAGGGTCTTGCCGGCGGCGCGCAGCTCGTGCAGCAGCGCGATGATGGCGGACTCGGTCGCGGCGTCCACGCCGGCGAACGGCTCGTCCATGAAGTAGAGGTCGCTCTCCTGCGCGAGCGCGCGGGCGAGGAAGACGCGCTGCTGCTGGCCGCCGCTCAGGTTGGAAATCTGCCGGTTCGCGTAGGGCAGCATCTTCACCTTGTCGAGGCACTCGCGGGCCTTGTCGTGGTCGGCGCGCGACGGGCGCTTGAGGAGGCCGAGCTTGCCGTAGCGGCCCATGAGCACCACGTCCATCACGCTCACGGGGAAATCCCAGTCCACGCTCTCGCGCTGCGGCACGTAGCCGACGCGGCGGAGGTTCTTCGCGACGGGTTCGCCGAAGACCTTCACCCAGCCGCTGCTGACGGGCAGCAGGCCCATCGCGGCCTTGATGAGCGTGGATTTGCCCGCGCCATTCGGCCCGACGATGCCGACGAGCTTGCCCGGCGGCACCGCGAGGTCCACGCCCCACAGGACGGGCTTCTTGTGGTAGGCGACGGTGAGGTCGTGGATTTCGAGCGGCGGTGCGTCGGCCATGCGGAGGGGAGTTTAGACACAGAGGGCACGAGACGGCACGGCCGAAGGCGTGGTGCGTGGCGCGTGGTGCGTGAAAGCAAACGAGCGCGGGCGGTGACACTCACGCACCACGCACCACGCACCACGCGGAAGACCAACGGAGCTAATCCGGTTGTCCATCTTCAAAACCTCCACGTAATGCCGACGAACGGATTCCAGTCATCCGCCGCGCGGGTGATGCCGATGTTGATGCCGGCGTCGAGCTGAATGTCTTTCGTCAGCGCGTAGGTCAGGCCGAAGTCCACGGTGGCGACCCACGGGGCGCCGCGTTCGAGGCTGAGGCTTTGGAAGAACTCCATGTAGCCCGCGAGATCGCCGACGATGTCGTGGCCGAAGCTGATGGTCGTGACGAGTTCCGGGTGGTAGCCGCTGCCGGTGCCGTCCCGCGCGAAGTCGAGCTGCGGCATCGCGCCGAGGCTCCAGCCGGCGGGCAGTTCCATCGCGAAGGGGGCGATGAGGCCGCCCTCGACGCTGCGGTTGCCGAGCTGGTCGTGGTTCGTCGGCAGCTTGACGTAGGGCATCAGGCCGAACGCGGTGTCGCCGCCGTCGTTGCCCCAGAGGTTCCATTTCACGCGCACGAGGAAATCGTTGAAGCCGCGCTGCTTCGTCACCCCGGCGGCGGGGTCGGAGGTATAAACGTAAGTGTGCGGCTGGACGATGAACTGCGCGTCCACGTCGTTGAGCAGGCCGACCTTGAAGTTGATCGGCGCGAGGTTCCAGGTGCGGACGATGGTTCCGTCGCGGGCGGGGTTGTGCTTGTCGTAAGTGTAGGTGGCGAGGTCCATCTCGATCTGGAAGTGGCCGGCGTCCACGGTGATGGGCGACTCGGTCTTGTCCGGCCGGTCGGTGGCCATCTCGCGCATCCACTGCGGCGGCGTGGGATTGAAGAGATGGTAGCGCGACTTGTCGGGCGGCGTGTCGGCGGCGAGCGCGGCGGTGGAAACTAGAATCAGGGCGAGGGATGACTTCATGGGTTGGTTGAGAGGGATTTGAACCACTGACCGGCACTAACTGGCACTAATGGGAGGCCGCGAAGTCAATCGCGTCGGCTCGCAGATGCCTTGTCTTCATTAGTGCGGGTCAGTGCAGGTTAGTGGTTCCTTGAATGTGGTGACGGTTACTTCAGCGCCCCCACGATGGTCGTGAGGTTGTGCTTGATCATGCCCTCGTAGGTGCCGAGGTCGTAGCCGTTCTCGATCTCGCCGGGTGTGCCCATCGCGTCGGAGAACAACTCGCCGCCGACGCGCACACCAGCGTCCTTCGCGATGCGCTGGATGGTCGCGGGCGACACGCTGGACTCGACGAAGATGGCCTTCACGCGCTTCTGCTTGATGAAGTCCACGAGCTTCGCCATGTCCGCGAGGCCGGCCTCGGTGACGGTGGAGACGCCCTGCAGGCCGACGACCTGGAAGCCATACGCGCGGCCGAAGTAGTTGTAGGCGTCGTGGCTGGTGACGAGGATGCGGCGTTCCTTCGGCAGTTCGGCGGCCTTCTTGAGCGACCACTCGTGCAGCGCGCGGAGCCTGGTGGCGACCTCCCGGCCGCGCTGCTCGAAGTGCGCCTTGTCCTTGGGCGAGAACTCGCTGAGGCCCTTCACGACCGTCTGCGCGCACAGCGCCCACAGCTCCACATCGAACCACACATGCGGGTCGTAGTGGCCCTCGAACTCCGGCGGTTCGAGCAGGCGCGGCTCCGGCACGCCTTCGGTGATGGGATAAACGAATTTCTTCGTGCGCGCGAGCTTGGCGAAGATGTCCGTCATCTTCCCCTCGAGCACGAGGCCGTTGTAGAAGATGACCTCGGCCTGCTGGAGCTTGGAGACATCGGCGGCGGTGGCCTTGTAGAGGTGCGGGTCCACGCCCGCGCCCATGAGGCCGGCGACCTCCACGCGGTCGCCGCCGACCTGCTTCACGAGGTCGGTGACCATCGAGGTGGTGGTGGTGACGCGGATTTTGGGCGCGGCGGCTGAGGCGGTGGTGACGAGCGCGGCCAGGCTGAGGAGCAATGCGCCGCGCAGGAGGCGGCTACGGGTCAGGTTCAGTTTCATGTTCAAGGCGCCGGCCCGCCGACAACTGGCGGTCGCAGCGCGGGTGAAGGTAAAGGGAAGTTTAATTGAAGCAAGGAATATATTTAGCCTTATCTAAGTTTGTATGGCTCGCCGCTTTCACTGATGAATGGCTGCCGGCGCAGCGGCCGTGCCGCCACCGAGGGCGCATCTTGGCATCGAAAGCGCAGGCGCGCGGAGCGCGGGCGTCCTCGCCCGCTTTGCGTGTCTGGCTGGCGTGGCGCAGGCGAACTGCACTGGTGGCAGGGATGTTGCAAGCGGCCCGGCGGGCCGCGCTCCGGCGCAGCCAAGCTGCGCGCCTCCACCGAGGCCCGTTGGAAACGCCCTTTGCCTCCGCGTCCCCGCCCCGTAAGCTCGCGCCATGCGACCGGTGGACATGCAGCCGATTGGCGCGGAACTCGCCATCAAGTGGGACGACGGCACGGAGAGCTTCGTGCGGCTGGAGGTGCTGCGCCGCGCGTGTCCGTGCGCGGGCTGCAAGGGCGAGGTGGACATCATGGGCAACCTCTACAAGAACCCGGACAAGCCCTACGCGGCGAACGCGTTCCAGCTCACGCGCCTCGGCATCGTGGGCGGCTACGGCGTGCAGCCGCTCTGGGCCGACGGCCACGGCACGGGGATTTACGCCTTCGACTACCTCAAGCGCGTGGCGGACGCGGCAGCGAACTGAGAGGCGAACACGCGCCTAGTCGGGGCATTCCGCCGCACATTGAACTCGCCGCTCCGGCGCGCTTGCGCCAAGGTGCGGGCAGCTTAACGCACCACCCATCATGGCCGCCGAGTTCAAAGCCCTCCGCCGCGTCGAGTTCAGCGAGACCGACATGGCCGGCATCGTCCACTACTCGAACTTCTTCAAATACATGGAGACCGCCGAGCACGCGTTCTTCCGCTCGCTGGGCTTCTCCATCATCACGCGGCACACGGACCCGCCCGTGGGCTGGCCGCGCGTCCATGCGTCGTGCGACTACCGGCAACCGCTGCACTTCGAGGACGAGGTGGAAATCCATATGCTCGTGGCCGAGATGAAGCCCAAGGCGCTCACCTACCTGTTCAAGTTCCGCAAGCTGAACGGCCCGCATCCGGTCGAGGTCGCGCGCGGCAAGCTCACCGTGGTCTGCGTGACGCGCGACGCGCACGGGAAGATGACCTCGGTGCCGATCCCGAAGGCGATAGCGGAGAAGATCGAAGTGGCCCCGGCGGAGCTGCTGGCGTGACGCTTGAATCTGAAGCGGAAAGGGAGCAACCAC
>Ga0172372_10002648_pt1 | contig 26994 bp, 28 predicted proteins | sample LakKiv5m_2_FD_114544 | JGI IMG/M metagenome (GOLD analysis project Ga0172372, IMG submission 114544) | Freshwater microbial communities from Kabuno Bay, South-Kivu, Congo - kab_092012_9.5m | ecosystem: Environmental > Aquatic > Freshwater > Lake | place: Democratic Republic of the Congo...
AGTAAAGGTGTGTTGCAACATAACTATGACAAGATGAAGAACACCAGATTGTCCAGACTACCAGAAATGTGGTACACACTGTATGATTTGGCACAACAAACTGGAGAAAAATGATGAAAGTGGCTATGATTGGTTGTGGAAAACTTGGTGCACCATGTGCCAATGAAATGAAACGTGCAGGACATGATGTGATAGGATATGATGTGGTGAAGTCCAACCTTCCAGAATTTCCTTTGGTGAACACCATACAGGAAGTTGTGAAAGACAGAGAACTGATTTTCATTGCTGTACCTACTCCACATGACAAGTCTTATGGCGGTGAAACCCCTACCGCACATCTAGAACCCAAGGATTTTGATTATTCTATTGTGATAGATGTGTTAAAAGAAGTGAACAAATATTGCACCAAAGACCAACTGGTAGTTCTTATCAGTACTGTGTTGCCTGGTACTGTTCGTCGAGAATTCATTCAACACACCACCAACTATCGTTTCATCTACAATCCCTATCTGATTGCCATGGGTTCTGTGAACTGGGACATGGTGAATCCTGAGATGGTCATCATTGGTACTGAAGATGGGTCTTTGACTGGTGACGCCAGAATTCTCAGAAGTTTCTATGAAACCATGATGGTGAACTTTCCCCGTTATGTGATTGGCACCTGGGATGAGGCCGAGTGCATCAAGATTTTCTACAACACTTTCATCTCTGCCAAGATTGGTTTAGTGAACATGATTCAAGATGTGGCAGAAACATCTGGCAACATCAATGTGGATGTGGTAACACAGGCATTGGCAGAAAGTGACCGACGCATCATGGGTCCTGCCTACATGAGGGCGGGCATGGGTGACGCAGGTGCCTGTCATCCCAGAGACAACATTGCATTGCGATACATGGCAAACAAATTGGATTTGGGGTATGATTTGTTCAGTGCCATCATGGGTAGCCGTGAGTTGCAAGCCAAGCGTGTGGCAGAAAAATTGATGCAACTTGCCAAACAACATGATTTGCCCATATACATTCATGGCAAGGCATACAAGCCTGGCGTGTCCTACACAGAGGGTAGCTACAGTTTGTTGATTGGTCATTACATTGAACAACAACACATTGCAGTCACCTATATTGACCCATTGACGGACAATCATGTGGAACAGGCTCATGGTGTGATTCTATTGGCGCATCATGCTCCCACCACCTATAGTCACAGCCATGTGATTGGTAGTGATAAACAACACTTTTATTGCAACATTTTGCCAGGTAGTGTCATTGTGGACATTTGGAGATATCTGAATGTAGATGATGTGCCAGGGTGTGTTGTTGTGCGTTACGGCGATACTCGATGAAACTGAAAATCATTCAACCCAAAGCTGTGAATATAGAACAGCAAAAAGATTACCTTCTGAATGAAAGTAAATCATTTTGCATGTACCCTTGGATCAGTTTACATCTGAATCCTGTGGGACAACCTTTCCCTTGTTGCATTTCCAACATACAAAGTGACTTTGGGAGCACTGCCAGTCAAACTTTGAAAGATAGTGTGAATCATCCCAACATGAAGCGACTTCGTTTGGATTTGTTGAATGATGTGAAGAATGACACTTGTGTGGCATGCTACAACCATGAAGCCAGCGGTATCAAAAGTGCACGCCTTGATGTGAATACTAGATTCGGTCACTTTTTTGATACTGATGTGGTCCCCACCAAAGAAGATGGGCATCTGGATGATTTCAAAATGCGTTACTATGATATTCGCTTCGGCAATCTGTGTAATTTTAAATGTAGAACCTGTGGGCCCGCATTCAGTTCTCAGTGGGAATCTGAGATGGTGAAACATGGTAGTTTAGGGCCCATAGCATTTAAAACACCGCCCACCATTCTTCCAGAGGTGTTGGAGCATGTTCCCAACATGATGGAAGCCTACTTTGCAGGCGGTGAACCTTTGATTAGTGAAGAACATTATCTGATTCTAGAGGACATGCTTCGCCAAGGTCGTGATGACATCAAACTACGTTACAACAGCAACATCAGTAATTTGAAATACAAAGACAGAGATTTACTGGATTTATGGAAACATTTCAAAAAACCAGTGGACATCTACGCTAGTGTGGACCATGTGAAGGAACGTGCTGAGTACATTCGTCATGGCACGGATTGGGGTGTGATTGAAAACAACATAGAAAAATTACGAACCTCAACCAATGTTCAATTATCCATGAACACAGTGTTCAGCATTTTCAATGCCATGACCATCACAGATTTCTATGACTACATCTACAGCAAAGGTTGGTTGAACAACGCCTATCAGTTGTATGCCATGAGCACTCCTGTGCAACTGGCATCCACTGTGTTACCTACAGAAAAGAAGCAATGGGCGTCCAATCAATTGAATCAATATGTGGAATACCTGAAGGGTAAGTTGTATCATAACGATGATTCATCTGGATTCCTGTACTGGTTGTCATCTGCCAGCCGTTGGATGTTCAATAAAGATGATTGGCAGAATCAAAAAGAAGATTTCAGAAGCACCATTCAATCCATTGATGCCATTCGTGGTGAATCTTTTGTGAAGGTGTTTCCTGAACTAGCTGACCTAATGGAAGATTGATATGCTTATTTGGGGAATTTCTGCCAACAGTCATGACGCTGCCATCACGGTGGTGCAAGACCGAGAAATACTATTTGCTTCACAATCTGAGCGATACTCAGGTGTGAAAAATGACGCTCATCTGAATGCTGGTATTGTTTCAGATGCTTATAGATACGGTGAACCTGATGTGGTGATTTGGTATGAACGGCCTTGGATGAAATCATTACGTCAGTTACGTGCAGGCCAAGGCTGGGTGAACAACAGTGCCAAACAGTATGTTCGCAACTACAACATCCAGGCACCTGTGGTTACTGTGGATCATCATCACAGTCATGCTGCAGGAGGATACTACACCAGCAATTTTGAAGAAGCTGCGGTGTTGGTGATTGATGCCATTGGAGAATTTGACACCACAAGCATCTGGCACGGCAAAGGCACCAAGTTGGAAAAGAAATTCTCCATTTCATATCCAGACAGTTTAGGGTTATGGTACTCTGCCATGACACAGCGCGTGGGGTTGAAACCCAATGAAGAAGAATACATCTTGATGGGTATGGCTGCCTACGGAGATCCTTTGAAGTACACAGCCATGATTCTGGAAGATTTCTTCGACAGTCGGCATATGTTGAAGTTGATTCATAATCTGCATCAAGGGTGCATGTGGTGGCGTCCTGAACTGAACACCACACAGGATATGTACGACATTGCTGCTGCCACACAATTCATCTATGAAATGTGTTTTCATGATTTGTTGGATGAAGCCAAGAAATTGACAGGAAGCAAAAACTTGGTGCTTGGTGGCGGATGTGCGTTGAATTGTGTAGCCAACAGCATCGCTTTTCAGTATTTTGAACGTGTGTGGATCATGCCCAATCCAGGTGACGCAGGCAACAGTCTAGGTGCCATCACGGCGTATCAACAAGAATTTTTGAATTGGCATGGTCCTTATCTGGGGTTGGACATTGGCATGAAATATCCCACCGAACAGTTGATTGAAACATTACAACAAGATGGAATATCAGGCGTGGCCTCGGGTAGAGCTGAGTTTGGTCCCCGAGCGTTAGGTCACAGAAGTTTGTTGGCTGACCCACGTGGTGATGACATCAAAGACAAGGTGAACAGCATCAAGAAACGTCAGAAGTTTCGTCCATTTGCACCTGCCATTCTGGCTGAACATGCTCATGAGTACTTTCATATGCCTACAGCAGAAAGCCCTTACATGCAATACACAGCGTTCTGTAAGAAACCACTGGAATTCCCTGCCATCATACATGCTGATGGAACTTCCAGAGTACAGACGGTGTCCAAGACGGATTCTCCTGATTTCTATAATTTTCTTCAAGAGTGGCACCGTGAAACAGGGTGTCCCATGGTGTTGAACACCAGCTTGAACATCAAAGGCAAACCCATGGTGAACACCACTGAAGATGCCAAAGCCTTTGAGCAGATGTACAATGTTCCTGTGTTATGAACAATCTGTTGATTACCTTGGGTGACAGTTGGACACAAGGCGTGGGATGTTATGAACCGGAATTGAAACAGAAGATGTTGAATGATGAACTCACTCGACAGGAATTGTTTCTGGCATCCTTCAACAGATTTGCAGAACACAGTTGGCCAGTACATACCGCACGACACTTGAATGCTGAAGTGAAAAATCTTGCCATGGGTGGTGATGCCAACTCTGCTTCCGTGAAACGATTGTTAATGGGAAAACATGACCAGTACATAAACTATCAAAATGTGGTTGTGGTGTTCTTGATGACTGATCCTGCCAGATTTTCTTTTTACAACAGTGTAGATGCACCTGGTTTGATACAATCCTTTATGCCAGGCAGTCCTCATCCAGGACATGAACAATTTCTGGGACATTTCCTAGAACACTGTTTACACCATCCAGATGATGAAATACTAGAAATGGTGTTCTATTTGAAGGTAGTGGAACATTTCTGTAAAGCTCAGGGATACCATTTCTATTATGGGTCTGCTTTCTACAAAGACATGAAGAAATTTCATGGTGTTTATCCAAAATCCCGAGCATTAATTCATCCTGACCATTCTTGTATAGCAGAAATGGTGGAACTGGATTCCATTCTGATGTCTGACATCTGCCACCATCCCAATGAACATGGTTACCAGAAAATAGGGGATTATATTGGTGAATATATTCGTCAGGACTTGACAAAAACTGGTTGAACTGTTATATTCCATAGTAACTCTAGGAGGAGAAACTATGGAATCTATTTTTGTGACATTGGCGGCCACTTCCAGCCGTTTGGAAAAAGAAGCCATTTTGAAACAACACCATGCAGTGCAAGGAGCAGCGGCGGATGCAACACTCCGGCGTGTGTTGTTTCTTGCTCTTGACCCATATACACAATTTTATATTCGAAAGATTCCCACCTACACCAACACAACTCTGAAACACACCAAGGGTACCATGAGTTTGAATGGTGCCTTAGATAATCTGAACAACATCATCAATCGTGTGGTGACAGGTAATGCTGCCATCAATCATCTGAAAATCATTTTGGAAAGTGTCACGGCTGATGATGCCAAGGTGATTGAACGCATCATTGAGAAGGATTTACGCTGTGGTGTGTCTGAGGCCACTGTGAACAAGATTTGGCCTGGTTTGATTCCCACCTATCCTGTGATGCTGGCATCTGGGTTTGATGAAAAGATTATGAACAAGATGACCTATCCTGCCTATGTGCAATTGAAGCTGGATGGGATGCGATTCAATGCCATTGTGAAAAACGGGACCGTGGAGTTTCGTTCCAGAAATGGCAAGCAAATTGATTTGCTAGGACACCTGGAACAGGAATTTTTGGAGTTGGCAGGAAACAATACAATAGTGTTTGACGGTGAACTGGTGGTGTTGGATGCCAATGGTATCATGAATCGTCAGAAAGGCAATGGCATCCTGAACAAGGCGGTGAAGGGCACCATCACAGACAAGGAAGCTGGCATGGTTCACGCCACCATCTGGGATGTGATTCCTTTCACAGATTTCCAGACTGGACATTGTGACACACCTTATGGTGACCGATTCAACATGCTGGAACAGATGGAAATGCCTGTTCGCATCTCGTTGATTGAAAACATTGAAGTGGCTACTGAGGATGAAGCACATCACATATTCGAGGAATATTTTCAGAAGGGTGAGGAAGGCATCATCTTAAAGGACATCAATGCTCCCTGGGAGGACAAGCGTGTGAAGCACCAGGTGAAGTTCAAGGGAGAATTGGAGTGTGATTTGAAGTGTGTGGATTGGCAGGAAGGGACTGGCAAGAATGTGGGCAAGTTGGGTGCCTTGGTGTTGGAGTCTGATGATGGAGTGGTGAAAGTGAATGTGGGGTCTGGCTTCACTGATGAACAACGTGATAAATACACAAGAGAAGAAACAATAGGTAAGGTGGTGGCTGTGAAGTACAATGCCAGAATTCAGGACAAAAAGACTTTGCAACACAGTTTGTTTCTTCCAGTGTTTCTTGAACTTCGTGAAGATAAGGCAATTGCTGATGCTTCATCTTCCATCAAGTAGGAGGAGTCATGGAAAAGCATGAAGAATATTATGAAGAAGTTGACAACAGAATACGATATTTTGTGACAGAGGTTCACGAAGAACTGGACAACATTGAACGGCTGGTGCATGGCAATGAATCTGCTGTGTTGCTGTTGCAATGGGTTCGTGATGCTGTTCAACGTGTCGCAGAAAACTACGAAAGATAAATAAAAATATGCCAACATATGAGTATCAGTGTGAAGAATGTGGGGAGTATTTCACGAAGTATCTAAGTATACCTAACATGAATCAGCCTACGGAGGAACCTTGTCCAAAGTGTGGTGAGATGAAGGTGCAAAAAGTAATGTTCACAGCACCTACCATCGGAGATGCCGTTCGACTACGAGTTCGTAGGCCCGATAATGGATTCAAAGAGGTACTACAAAAGATTCATGAAAAAACTCCCGGTTCAACACTTAAAAACAACAGTAGCTACATCTAAGGACTCTCCGTCCTATTCAAATCCCGTCTGGGCCTCGGCCTTGGCGGGATTTTTTACCCCCAACCCAATCATTCCATGTCCAGAAAAAAGCGCCTTAAGTTGGTCACATCCCAAACTTATATTGTTCAAGAGGATCAGGAATCCAAGCACAAAGTCCGTGGTTCAGATTTAAAAGAAATCTGGGCCCTCACAGAAAATCAGGAGAATTTTTTCAACTACTATCGTAAAGGACATAAAGCCATTCTGTGTCATGGAGTGGCAGGAACAGGAAAAACCTACATTGCTATGCACAGCGCTTTCAAAGAAATTCTAGAAAACTCAGGTTACAAAAAAGTGGTTGTGGTTCGTTCAGCAGTACCATCTCGGGATATTGGATTTCTACCAGGCAATGAAAAAGAAAAAGTGGAAGTGTATTCACAACCCTATCAAGAAATTTGCGCAGATTTGTTCCCTAGATTTGGGGAACGTGCCTACAACAAACTGAAAGAACAAAGTTTGATTCATTTCATGGTCACTTCCTATGTTCGTGGGTTGACCTTGGACAACTGCATCGTGATTGTGGATGAGGCTCAGAACATGAATGACATGGAACTGAACAGCATCATGACCCGTGTGGGACAAAACACCAAAATAATTTTCTGTGGTGATTTCCGTCAAACAGATTTACAGAAACGTTCTGATATGTCAGGATTGAAGAAGTTCATGGCCATCGCCAACCATATGCCTTCCTTCCGTCACGTGGAATTCGGGGTGGAGGACATTGTTCGTGGACCTTTGGTGAAAGAATACATTCTAGCCAGAATGGCGTGTGAGGACATGGCTGTGGCTTGACAAAATTGTAGTATTGTGATATACTATTGATATGAAAACATTCCTACATGACCCAGTAACAATAGAAACCATTTCCGCTGTGAATCAGGAAGATGGAACCAGAGCCTATCAGACACCTGAAGGTAGGCTCTATCCATCTGTGACTACCGTGTTGGCTGAACATACCAAGAAAGGTATCCAGGAATGGAGAGCACGTGTGGGTGAGGTGGAAGCCAACAAAGTGTCTCGACAATCTGCCACGTGGGGAACTAGATTCCATACCATTACAGAAAAGTATCTTCAAAACAATCTGACAGGTGGTGATTTGTCACTTTGGGATTATGAAATGTTCAAGGTGGCCAATCCTGTATTGGATAGAATTGACAACATACGAGCACAAGAAGTGGCATTGTGGTCCCATCATCTACGCCTGGCAGGACGTGTGGATTGTATAGCTGAATTTGATGGCAAGTTGAGTGTGATTGACTTCAAGACAGCACGCCGTGAAAAGGATCTGGACCACATTCAACATTATTTCATGCAGGCAGCTGCCTATGCCATCATGTTTGAAGAACGAACCAAGATACCTGTGAATCGTTTGACCATTCTGATAGCGGTGTCAGATGGATTCATGCAGGTGTTTGAAAGCAAACGTGATTATCACGTGGAACAATTGCTGTACTATCGTGATGTGTACGAAGCCTATAAATAACTAAGTAGGATGGTAGTAGAACAGCTTGAATTGAAACATAGCTTGGACAGGGGTTCGACTCCCCTCACCTCCACTTGATGTACTGTAGGTCTTTCGGGGGTGCTTGGTTTCGACAGGTTACGGACTAGATGAGAGAGCTACCCGATAGGCGACTGCCGTAAGCAGAGCAAAAACATTAACAGGCGCATATAACGCACCTCTTGCATTAGCTGCCTAATTAGGTAGCATGCCGGGTTCGGGGTTTCCCTGGGAACAGAAAACCCCACTAAATTCTATGATTATAACTATCCCAGAACAAGCTGAATATATCAATGTTTTGATATCAGGTGGAGTTGACAGTACGCTATTAGCGTATCTTGTGGCCAGACAATCGAATAAACCAATTGTTCTACATACATTGAGTCCTCCAAAACACGTTTATCAGAATGTGATTGTTCCTATTTTAAATTATTTGGATCAACGGTTTGAAAAGAAGTTTCAGGTTGTAAACATCAGGAGACAGAAACTTCTTATTCGAGAAGCAGCTGAATATATTCTTAGTGTGTATCCTGGAGTGATTTTGACAGGATGCAATAAAGTGGTTACTCATTTCACTCCAACCGTGTATATTAAAGGAGATACGCCTCCTATCCGAGGGGAAGTGAGTTCAGAAAACCATATACGACCTTTCATCAATCTAGACAAAATTGAAATACTAAGAATATATCAAGAACATAATATACTAGATTTGTTAAGTTTGACGAAATCTTGTGGATTACCAAAACTAAAACGATGTGGTGGGTGTTATTTCTGTATGGAAAGAGCCTGGGCAGTTGGTGTGCTTGGTATAAATGATATAAATAATACAGAAACTTCGACCATTTAAAGGAACTTTCATGAAAACATTTAATATTGCCTATTCTTCAGACATCAGTGCCACAACACTTCTAGAAACGCTGTCTACTCACGGCACGGTTCTATATCATCTAGAAGGTGTTCACGTTGTCGGTCTAGAGGTGGAAGATGATTTTTCAGCAGAAACTTTGGAATCTGTTGAAGGTGTTATTCTAGTTGAACTGGATGCAGAAACAACTGTGACATCTCATGCTGAATGGCATCAATTTCGTTTAGTCACAGATGCGCTTCCCATGAAACAAAAATACAATCCCATTACTGAAGGAACTAATTCCGTTGTGTATTTGATGGACTCAGGAGTGGATGATACCCATCCAGAATTCAACGGGTCTAACATTCAACACTTGTATTCATTCAATGGAGATTCTTCTGATGTTGCAGGACACGGAACACTTGTTGCCAGTGTGATTAATGGTCAAACTGTTGGTGTGTCTAAAAATGCCGTCATCAAAAGTGTGAAAATTCCTTTCGGTTTAGCCACTACAGGTCAATTGCTTACTGCATTCAATGCAGTTTTAGAAGACCATTTAGTCACATCCAACGTGGTGAAAGTTGTGAACTGTTCCTGGAGTGTACCCAAGAGTGCATTGCTGGACAGCAAAGTAACAGAATTGCAAAATGCTGGATTAGTGGTTGTAGCTGCAGCAGGTAACACTGGAGTTGCAGCAGACACACTATCTCCTGTAGGATTGAACACTGTTATTGGTGTAGGAGCATCAGATGCCTATGACCGTGTGGTATCTTGGGCTATGGGACTATCAAGCAACTATGGTCCTGAAGTGGATATAACTGCTCCTGGTATAGATGTCACTGTAGCTTCCATCTCTGGTGATTATGCAACTTCTTCAGGTACTTCCATCAGCGCTGGTATAGTGTCTGGTGTTTTGGCTCAGTACATTGAACAAAATCCAGGAAGAGATGCTGAAACATTGAAGGATATGTTGTTGGAATATGCAGCAGAAGATATGCTGTTTCGTAATGAAACTATCTATGGAACAACACCCAACCGTCTGGTGAAAGCAGTGTATATTTCCAGCCCAAAGATTTGGAATCATAACATCTTCACCATGTTCCCAGTTAACAAACAAGAAATCACAACCTTGTCTTTCACCACAACAACGCCACTAGCAACAGCAGAATATGCGGATTGTCAAATTCAATCCAATTTCTTTAAAAAACTTCCTTGGGTGTCAGGTTCTTTTGCAGATGGAGTGCTTACACTAACAGTAGCACCAACTGAAGATGTTGTGGTAGGAAAATACACAATTCAAATAACCTCAACTGATGCCCAAGATGAGAAGTATTTCACACAATATGTTCTGGGTGTGTATGAAAATGATCCAGCTGAACTGGAATCAGTGGAAATTGAAAAGTATCTCACCGTGGATGAGGATAACAACACCATTCTTCGTGTAACACCTGCACAATGTTATTACAATGCAGATTGTGGTAAAAATCAAGTATGTTTCGGCGGTTCCTGTACAGATACATAATATTTGGATATGAAAACAATTGGCTTTGCGGGCTGTTCTTTCACTCATGGTGCAGGGTTAGAATATTATTTTGGGAATAGAGAAACCACTAGATTTTCACATCTAGTGGCTTCTCATTTTAATGCACATGCATTTAATCAGTCCTTTCCAGGCGGTTCTCACACTAAAATTATCAGTTGGTGGGAGTCTTTTCTTGAACATGAACACATAGACGCATTTGTTTTTCAATTTACCAGATGGACAAGAAGTGATAGTTTTCTTTTACCTGGTGTATCACATATTGACCTGCTTTCAAACCATGAAAAATTTTTTCATGAGTGGGCCAGGAAAAACAATAGTTCTGTAGATGATTACATTGAACAAGCTCAAATAAATGATGTTCTTACTGTCTTGAATTTTCTACAGAAGTATGAGCATAAATTTCCCATCTACATCTTGTGCTGGCCTCACACCACATTGTCTTACATCCAACCACATTCTTGGTTGATGGATAGATTAATTACATTGTCCTACCAAGGTGAGACTTATAAAACCATTGCTAATTTAATGGACACTCCATTACAACCTAAAACAGGTTTCACCAAAATCCTAGGTGAATTTTTTGATGTACGAACCTCAAAATTTGATACCATTAATTCATCCAGACCTGAGTTGACAATAGCCACAGACTATGTTAACTTTAAGAAGCCAAGAAAAGACTACCATCCATCCAAACTGTGTCATGAGGTGATAGCCAGTAACATCATTGATAGGTTAACACATGATAATCTCTTCCAAAATAACAAATGAAAAATGGATATGGGTGAAGGTTCCCAAGACTGGCACCCGAGCTTATTTAAAAATGTTTTATCCAGAGTTGGATTCTTCACTACATTTTCACTTCACCTTCCACACCTTATACGACCATCATCAGAGGAAGCACCCAGGGTTCACGGTCATCAGACATCCTAGAACACGCTTCATTTCCGCGTTGAAGCATTTGAGTCAACTTGACCTGTTGGGGAATATGCCATCTGATACAATAGAGAATCTAACAGATTTTTTATTCACCAACTTTGATAAAAATTGTGTGCCCAAACATACGTTGGAAAATATTTTTTCAGTTGATTACCTTAAATATCATGAATCATTTTTTCAAACTCAGGTGTATTGGGCATATCATCCAAAAGTCACTTGGTTCAAGTATGAAAATCTACAACAGTTCAACAAATGGATTGAAACACGCCTAGGATATGATACAACAAAACTGCAACAAATAGGAAAAACTGATAAACATCATTTGAACCATTTAGATTTTCAACACTCAGCATTTCAAAAAGTAGTTCAGCATTTGTTTCAAGATGATTTCACTCTTTTTGATTATCAGGAGGATGTATGAAAAGAATTCTTGCCATATTCATTTTGTTGTTGATGCTGTATCCTGTATCATTGAAAACCAACCTGAACATTCCTTCAGTAAAAACCATTTCCATGACCTCTGAAAAGGAATTGAGGTGTCTGGCAGAAAACATTCATTATGAAGCTCCCGCGGAACCCTATCTAGGCAAACTGGCTGTGGCCATGGTCACCATGAATCGGGTGCGTCATCCTGACTTTCCCAAAACCATTTGCGGCGTGGTGTATCAAAGAAATCCCCGAGGATGCCAGTTTTCCTGGACCTGTGGCGCCAAGATGAAGTTCAATCAAACCATCTACAATGAATCCATGCGAGTTGCTAAATCTGTCTTGACAGACCGTGAGCAACTAGTTAGTTTAGAGAATGCACTATATTTTCATAACACCAAAGTGACACCCAATTGGACATTTGCCCGACCTGTGGTACGTATTGGGGGTCACATTTTCTATGAGCCTAAAACATGACCGATGAACAAGACCCGAAGCTACTCACAGTGGAATATCTCATCACCCGTGAGTTCACCAATTCCACAGACTTCTCCATACATATTGAACGAGAAGCCATCAAAAGAAAAATCGGATGTTTCGAGGCACTTCTAGATTATTGTGAAATGAAAGGCATAGAACCCGTGGCTGTGGCCACCATGATTACCAGTTCATTGAAGGCCAAGATACAAGCAGAAGCTGAGGAAATGAATCTGTTGAAAAAGACTGCCAAACTTCCTGTATGAATGTTTCTGACGCTTACAAGATTTACACCTCGTTACGACTACACTTCACCACAGACAACTATGACATCCGAAGTGGCATCACACCTCGGCCTCCCAAGGCAGGGGTGAAGGTCAGCTTCAAGAAGAAGTTGGAAGTGTTGATGAAGCAATACAATTACAATCAAGATGAATTCATCAACTACCTGGTGGCCAATTTCCTGAATGGTAATGAATGGGGCATCTTTGAAAACACAGGTCCGGAAATCTACACGGAATGGAAACGCATCCAAGAAAGTTTGACCTACACCTACACACAAGATGTGAAGAATCTGGCATGGAATGTCACCATTCTGGAAGATGCCTGGGATTGTTCCCAGGGACATCCTGTGATTCTCAGGGAATATTGTGGTAAAAGATGTCGGTTGGAAACACTTGTGATTCTAAATAAATTATATAGATTTACTACAGAGGTGGATGAACAGCTGGTGTTGGATCCAGTTTGGAATTCTGTCTCCAGAACCATACACAAGTACTCACCGTTCATCAAAGTGGAGAAGGATAAATTTTCAATGATTACACACAAGGCTTTCTATGAGTAAAATGCGAGATTGGGATTATGAAGATGATTATCGTGATTTCAAACGTCCCAAGAAAATAGACAAAGACAAGTTTGGCAAGCATCGGAATGCCATCTTTGATATGCTTGACGATGAAGAGGAAGATGATTATTATTCAGAGAACAGAGCTGTAGAATATGATGAGTTTGATGAGGAGTAGTTTTGTCATGGCAGGTCACACGTTACATACACCGTTACATACACCGTTATACAAGGAGAAACACAATGTCATTCAGTAGTCTATCAGATTTACGCAAGAATCGTGGCAACTTCGATAACCTCATGAAAGAGGTGGAAAAGATTGCAAAGCCCACAACTGAACGCCGAGATGATGACCGTTTCTGGAGTCCGGCAGTTGACAAGGCAGGCAACGGCTACGCCGTGATTCGCTTTCTGCCTCCCACCAAGGGAGAAGAGCTTCCTTGGGTTCGCATCTGGAATCATGGATTCCAAGGTCCTTCAGGTCGCTGGTACATTGAGAACAGCTTGACCACATTGAATCTTCCAGATCCTGTGTCAGAATTGAACAATGAACTATGGAACTCTGGTGTGGAGAGCAACAAGGAAATTGCTCGCAAGCAGAAGCGTAAGCTTCAGTACATCAGCAACATCCTGGTCATCAAGGACTCAGCCAATCCTCAGAACGAGGGCAAGGTGTTCTTGTACAAGTATGGCAAGAAGATTTTCGACAAGATTAAGGATGTGATGCAACCTCAGTTCGAGGATGAGGATCCCACCAATCCATTTGATTTCTGGAAGGGTGCCAACTTCAAGTTGAAGATTCGCAATGTGGAAGGATACAGAAACTATGACAAGTCAGAGTTTGAACCTGTGTCAGCCATTGCCGAGGATGATGCTGCCATTGAAGCCATCTGGAATCAGCAACATTCTTTGACTGACTTCACAGATGCCAAGAACTTCAAGAGCTACGAGGAGTTGAAGCGGAAGCTGGACCTGGTGTTGAAGGGTGGTCCTGGCTCTGTGTCAGCCGACAAGATTTCCGAGAGTCGCATGGAAGCTGAACCTGTGGCAGAAGCTCCTGCTCCACGTGCCGCCAAGCCAGCAGCTCCCAAGTCATCAGTTCCTGATGATGACGATGATGATACCTTGAGTTATTTCAGCAAGTTGGCTGAGGATTAATTACATCACTCGAACCATGCGACGGTCCTGGAATCTCATGTGACTGTTTCGCACATCTCGAACCGTAGTAACTGCCCCACCGGTGTTGGCTTTCGGAGCCGCCTGTGGGGCAATTGTTTGTGGTGAGTTGTTCACAATGACCGGCGCGGCAGCAGCTACAGGAGCTGCAGCAGCTGCGGAAGCTGTTTCCACTTGTGCTGCTGCTCGTTGACTGCTTCTGAAGGGAGGTGTTCCTCCCGGAGGTTGAGCACTATCTCTGGCTTGACCTTCCACGGTGGCGCCTGGTGTGGTTTGACGAGATTGTGCTTCAGATGCTTCTCTCTGGGCTTTTTCTTCTTTGATGTCATTGGCAGATTTACCTAGCAAACCAAAGCTGAAACTGTTCAACAAAGCACTACCTGCATTTTTAATTTTTTGTCCAGTGCTAGCATCTGGGTCTGCATTGGCTCCCTGAATGGCATCATAGGCACCCATACCCAAGGTTATGGCGGCACCCACAGGGCCGGCAAATCTTGCAAACTTGGCAGCACCTTTCAGAGCACCTTTCATTATTCCTTTACCGCCCCCTTTAACAACAGCATTGGCAGCACCACGGGAAGCAGTTCTGGCTGCAGCTCGGCGGGGACCGCGGCGTGTCATCAGGTCCAACGCATTGTCCATCATGCCACCGCCGCCACCACCGCTCATTTCCTTGTTTTCCAGCGTAGTGTTCAGTTCTTCAATAGAACTTTTCACTTCATCCAATTTATCTACAATGTCCCTGGTGCTGGTGTCCGTGGGAGTATCAGTACCGGATTCCCCTTCAAAGATGCTACTAGCGGCAGGTCTGGCTGCTGTAGATGCTGTGGCTTTGGTTTCTGATGCTGGTGTACCATAGTCGTATTTTTTTCCAGTGGTTTCATCCACCATGCCACCAAGCGTGCCAAACTCAAATCTAGAATTTTTAGCACCAGATTCTTCAAACTCGTTGATTCTAGAACCGGATTTTGCAGTTCTATAACGCATTCCAGTTTCTGAATCCACCTTCACACGTAGATGGTCTGGAACATCTTTGATTTTTTCAGCAATCTCAGCTTTGCGTGCCTCACCTAAACTTGTTGAAATTTTTTCTGTGGCAGCTTGCTCTTGTTGCTGCTTTTGAATTGTTTCATCAACAGAAGGAATAAATGATTTGTTGAATTTATCTGGATCAGTGACGGCACCAATGTAATCTCTGGTGCCCTTGAATATAGATTTGGCTAAACCTTTTACGCCTCCCCCTTGTTCACGCATCATGGTGGGTTCCACACCCATGGCACGACCAAAAGTCTCACCTAATGTTTTAGGTGCTGCGTCCAAGCTTTGTAAAGAAAGTTTCTGCTGAGTTTCAGCTTCGCCACGAAGTGTGTCACGCATGCCTTGCAACTTGCTGGCTTTTTCTGTGTCACCGGCTTCTTTTGCTTCCTCTATCTGTTTGTCCAACTTGACAATCACTTTGATAAGTTTTTCCAAAGTGTCTTTGGATTGCTTTTCCTGTTCTTCACGATTTTGTGGAATTTTTTCTAAAGCTTTCAGAATGTCCAACAACACCTCTTCTTGTGAGTCAGACATCACTTCAATGGCAGCTGCAACTGCAGCAACATTTTGTGCTGTGTCTACGGATTGCGTAGGCTCATCTTTCGCCGGCATATCTCTGGACTGCAAGATATCCCCTCGAATAGTTTTTGCCACTTCCTGTTTTGTCTTTTTTACTTTGCTAGCTGCTTTAGATTTGGCCATTTAAGTTACTCGTTATTTTTCTTTTCCAAGTATTTTAGTAGTAATCCTATGTAAGTCTCTCTTTCCCATGGCATCATGTTCTCAATTTCTGTCAAAGAATATTTGTGTATATGCATCAACAAGAAATTGGTCTTGTAGAAATTCACCAAGTTATCATGAGAAAGAGTTATCCGAAAAAATGATTGATTCCATCCACCACAAGGTCATTGTCTTTGTTACAGGCCTTGCATGTGAATGCAATTTGTTTCCGTAACACAGGCATATTCTTGTAAAATCCTTCAAACGGTGCAAACTGTTCAGGCGTCAGATTGTCAATGAATTCCAACAACTCTGTCTGACTATTACCATCATTCACGAACATTTCATCTTCATTGTACACCTTGGTGATGCAATCTGCCACTACAGCGTACAAAGTTTCTTCTGCGTCTGTCTCAAACAAGGCAGCATAATGTTCCAATGTTGGATATCTCATCTCCACTTTAGTGGCTGCATCCAATGCTATAGTTTTGCTCAATCCAGGATTCACCACCTCAAAATCTGCCACATTCAATGTGTAGGGTTGTTTGGCTTGACAATCACCACACACCAAATATAAATCTATTTCCTCACCTACAGACTTACCGCGAATTTGTAAAAACAACCATTGCATGTCTGCCAAACAATGTTCATGTAAATTCACTTTGTCATAGGTACAAGACAGCACCACATCTTTCAGTGCGTGTATCACGTCCTCGGTGTTCTCACTTTCGCTTGCCAACAACAATATCTTCTCTTCCTTCACCAGAAAAGGTCTGAAGTCCACCTTCTCTCCTGTGACTGGCAGAGTGGTTGTGAATGTTGGAACTTTTACCTTGGGTATGCTCATATCATCTCCTTGTGTTAACCACGTCCAAATAATCTAGTTGCACTATTTTTGATTCCTGACTTTAAATCTGTACCTAATTTGTTCAAATCCTGCTTGGGTATCTTGTCTGTGTACTTCCTCAATCCCTTGGCCATGTTTTGTGTGATGTTGTTTGCTGTTTCCTCACCTGACAATGACACTTTGGCAATGGCGGATTCCCAATGATGATACGTGAAAGTGACACTCATCCGTTGCACTCCTGAGTTGTCCCACCCCAATGGCATCATGATAACACTCTTGGGCCAGGCATCCACCAATGTGACTTGGCAAACAATTTGGTCAGCTTCTGTCAACAGTTCCAACACAGGAGCTGCTATGCTACGAACAGCACCAAATGCCTGAGATTTCAGCTTGGTGAATTTGTTGTCCAGAGTTCTCTTACCACGCATGAACAATTTGTCCACTGCAAGATTGGCACCTTTGTTGCTAGTGGTGATTTTATCACGCAACCCCAAATCTGCTTGTGTTGGACTCCAGTTGAACAATGCTTCACCTGGAATACCTGCAGGTATCAACACATTCAAAGTTAAGTTTTTGGTATACTCAGTATAGAATCCCACCTCATTGCTAGTGTCTTTTTCAAAAGCTGACACACAATCATTCATCCAATTTTCCATCACAGCTCTTGGTGTGTAGTCTGTGTCCATGAGAAATTCCAATGTGATTTCTTGACCATAATCTGCTGTGTGCGCAAATTGTCTATCCAATCCATTGATTCTGAGTACTCGACTAGCGATGTTTCTACCAGGCAAAGAAGCTTGATGACACAACATTGTGAGTGTTTGACCTTGGTTCACACCTGGAAAATCTACGAAAAATCTTTCAGAACGAGCCAAATTGTTTTGTTTGATGAATGCGATGAATTCCAACAGTGAAGGAATCTTCACACTTTCAATTTGTTTCACATTGGGGGTGGCAGCAGCCGCTCCCTGGTCTCCTTCTGGTTTCACAGGTTTGGTGAGATTTGCTAAACCTTTGCCTGTGTTCTTGACAGCATTGCCTATTGCGCTAAGTACACTCATTAAATTTTGCTCCGTGCGTCGTTGAACACTTGATTACGTGAGGCTTTTTCGAAATTGTCAATGGGTAGCATGATGGTCTTTCTCCAATCCTTGGGATAGATTTTCATAAATCTGGAACCCACCTGTTCATACAGATAACGCTTCACTGCCACGTTGGCACCTGGATATCGTGTGAAATTACTCAACAACTTCCAGGTCACCATCATTCTGGTATCTTCACTCATGGTTTCATCATTCACCAGTTCCATCATTCTGTCCAACAGCTTCATTCGAAACAATGGTGGAAGATAATGCATGTTCAATCCAAAGAATCCTTCAGGTACTTTTCTGAACACCACTACCACAGGTAATGTATCATAGTATGGTAGTTTGGCAGACATCTTGGGATCGTACATGAACAAATACATTTGACCAGTGATGATGGTGTTGACAAATTCACCGATGTCACTTCTCAATACTTTTTGTGGTTGGATATTGGTCATACCCAACTTACGAATCATGTCCTGGTACCACCGGAACGTGCTAACAGGTGTTTCTCGGTCCCGCAGTTGTTGGATGGATTTGTTTAGCATTATGGTGAAATTCAGGGCTTGACTACTACTTGACAAGGTGATAGATTCACTATGTCCGGTATGAAGTTAAAAACTACTTACTATTTATAAGTACTCCCTAAATCCTTCTCTGTAACTAGCATAAACTCCCATCCGTTCTGAGAAGCAAAACGCCGTGCTGCTGTCCATTTGGCATTATTCACTCCCCATTGCTTCACTTCCGAAATGAAGCGTTGGGTTTTTCTTTGTGGGATGTTGGGTGGTACAGTGAAACGGTAGGGCTTCACTTCCACAAGATATTTCTTTCGTTTGCCAGTTTTGTCCTGAACTTCTATGTAAAAGTCCACATAGTATCTGTGAACCAATCCATCTGCTGGACTAACATAGGGAATGACAATTTCTTCACTGGCCCATCGTAGCACGGCGTCATTATTATCACACCATTTCATGAATTTCAATTCATAGCTACTGCGATAGATGATTTCCATGACATCCCCAACATATTTCTTGGGGTTGTTCGGGATGAATCTTCCTTTGTATGTGTCTTTGGTATAAGCCATATAAATATCTGTAAAGTATTCCCAAGGAAACTATTTATGGCCAACTATCGAAGTGCAAACACCCTGACACCTGGCAAAGCCATTTCAGGGTTAGAAGCCAATGAACTGACAGTGTACAGATATCCTCAGGATGTGGGTAGTGAAACCACGCCGCATTACATGATGTTCTACATCTCAGAACGTTCTGGTGTCACCCCCAAGGAACAATTGGCAAGCGACAAGGCTGTGAAAGCATTAAATCTTGTGGAACCCAGCTCACAGTTTCGTCCAGAAACGCAGGTGGGTCCAGCGGCAGCCGCTGCGGTACAAGGAGCTGCAGGTGCTGTAGGTGGTGCCAGTGTGGCTAGAAGAGCTGCCAGAAGAACTACTAGTTTCTTTGGGTTGAATCAAAAAACAGGTGTTAGGGTTATTGACACCACGAAACAAAATTTAGCCAACGTTGCCACAACTGGAACTACTGTAGCAGGTGGTGTAGCCGGTGGCACCCTCGCCGCCACAGTAGCCACAGCTGAAGGTGGTTCTGCCAGAGATGCAAAATTTTTGAAATACGTTGTGGCGTTGTACATGAACAACAAACCCAGAACTGAATACAATGCCACTTGGGCAGATGAAGATTTGGGAGCTTTAGGGGGCATGGCCAGTGAAGCTGCTGGTGCAATAAGAGGTATAATGACTGGTAACGGTGACGGTATGGCCGGCCGTGCCTCAGCTGCTTTGGACGCTATCAAAACCGTAGGTGGCGCAGGTGCAGCTATTGCATTGCAAAATGCCGACAGTGCCATGAATGAAATGGGATTAGGTGGCATGGGTAGTATTGCTTCTGCAGCCAGTGCATTTTCTGGAACTGCTGTGAATCCTTTCAAATCGCAGTTGTTCAAGACCATGAATTTTCGTACCTTCAATTTTGACTACACATTCATTCCAAAAAATGATTATGAAATGAATCAAGTGTTGGATATCATTGATTTATTCAAATACTATATGCATCCTACACTTGGTGATGAAAAATTTTTCGTGTCCTATCCTGCTGAATTTCAGATTGAATATCACTTCAAAGATGAAGGAAGAAACACCAATTTGTTTAGAACCAGTAGCTGTGCACTCACCAACCTGAAAGTGGAATATGGTGGCAGTGATTTCATATCTGTACGTGGTACTGGTGGTGCTCCTTCAGAAATTTCTCTATCATTGACTTTCTTGGAATTGGAATTGTTGTTTCGCGACCGCATTGCTACTGCTGGGTTCTAATCATGGATTACTTCTCACGATTTCCTGCAGTACTGGTTCAAAGCAACAACAAACCCATCATCATCACGGATTTTCTTCGTCGAGTTTCCTTGTCAGAAAAATTTCGTGAAAACACAGTGTTCATGGATGAATATCTAGTGAAAGATGGTGAAACACCTGAGCTGGTGAGCAATCTGTTCTACGGAAAACCAGTGTATCATTGGTTGGTGTTGATGGTGAATGACATCACCAATCCCAGAGAAGAATGGCCTATCCCAGATGCACAGGTCACAGACTTGGTGTATCTGAAGTATGATTTCAAAATTGAAGTGCCGGATTCATCAGAATATGCTGTTGATGATGTCATCACCTCAGACAATGATGGAAGTTTTTTGGTAACTAAAATTGTAGAGGATGTTGTACACATGCGTTCTCAGGTGGGAAAAATTATTCTAACAACAGAAAATGTGTTGAACAACATCACACAACAAACAGAAGATTTACCTATCACTTCTGTAACGGATCCAGAAGAAGATGTGCATCATTATTATGACACAGAAATAGGATACATTGTAGATGAAGGATATTCTGCCTCCACCAATCCTGTCACAAACTATCAATATGAAGTGGATGTGAATGATGCCAAAAGACCCATCAAAGTGTTGAGTAAACTGTATGTAGAAGCTGTGGCACAACAATTCACTGATTTAATTAATGGTGACAGTTAATGTCGGATTCAATTCAGCAGGCAGGTGATGTCAAAATTGAAGAAATATCTATAACGGCGAATGGTAAAAAATATGACATTCGCAATCTTGTGTTGGAAACATCCATCTACGAGGATATTTTTTCCAATGTGATGACTGGATACATCGTGGTTCGTGACTCTGCCAGCTTCATCACACAATTGCCCTTGGCTGGTATTGAGCAAGTCACAGTGAAATTTCGAACACCTCAATTCACAAACAGTGGTGTGTTACAAAAACAGTTCTATGTGAATGGTGTGGAAGAACGTATTCTAGACAACACGCAACAAATATACAGCATCAGTTTGATTTCATTGGAAGCATTAACAGACAACATCACACGTATCAGTAAAAAGTTTTCTGGAAAAACACATGAAATCATTCAGGCGGTGTTTGACAAATATCTAAAAGATAAAAAAGGATTGCAAATTTTAGAAGAACATTTGTCCAGCACTTCTGTGGTGTCACCTTACTGGTCACCTTTGAAACTAATCAACTGGATTGTTGCCAGAAGTTACAAAAATGCACCTAATGTGGTGTTTTATGAAAGCAATAAAAGTTTCTATTTGACTAGCATTGAACATTTGATTCGGCAGGGTGTGAACAATCCATATGACACTTTTCAATATAGTGCCACTGCAGCTACTGAAGAAGCATTGAATGTTAGTGTACAATTCAGAAGAATTTTAAACATCAGCCCATCAACGTTTTTTGATGTGTTTCAAGCTCAAGATTTTGGATATTATGCTAGCAACTTGATAACCCATGACATCACGTTGAAACAATACCATGAAAATTTTCACAATCAGTTTGAATATCATAACAAAGTGCTGAACTTACATGATACAGGAAAATCTCAAACATTTCCTCAAAAGATGCCAAGAAAACCAGATATGTTTCGCCGTGTCAGAACGAAACAATACGGTATGTTTGATGAGACCAAAGATCCTTTGTTTGAAAAGTGGGCAGCACAAAGAAACAGTTTGATGTATGAAGCCAGTCAGTTTCATTTGATGATTGAAGTGCCAGGAAGAACAGATATAGAAGTAGGAAAGGTGATTGTGTTGAACATCCCCAAATCCACAGAACGTGATTTAAATCAAGCAACTGGTAGAGACTTAACAGACCAGTATCTGTCTGGAAACTATCTGGTTACTGCCATTCGTCATAGTATTGCCACTAATAAACATACCATGTACCTGGAAGTCATGAAGGATTCATATCAAAAGGAACTACCATAATATGGAAAACATTTACGGAAATGGATTTTTCTGGTGGGTGGGTGTTGTTGAAGATAGAAATGACCCACTTCTGCTAGGTAGATGCAAAGTTCGCATTGTTGGTTATCATACTGCTGACAAGGTGGAACTGCCCACAGACAGTTTACCTTGGGCATATCCTATGCAACCCATCACCTCTGCTGCCATGTCTGGCATTGGAACCACGCCTATAGGTCCAGTGGAAGGCACCTGGATTGTGGGATTTTTCCGAGATGGTGAAGATTGTCAAGAGCCCTTGATGATGGGAACCATTGGTGGTGTTATGGCTCGTTCCTATTATGACAAGTTGAAAAACACCAGTAACTACGGATTTCAAGACCCCACCAACAAATACCCACTCCCTGAATACATCAACGAACCGGACACCAATCGTTTAGCCCGAAATCAAAAAGTACAAGAAACCATTGTTGAAAAGAAAAAAGATGCACGTGTCACTTTGGTGGATGTTGCCAATGACGGGGGTACCTGGGAACAACCAGAAATTCCTTATGGGCCCAAGTACCCATACAATCACGTAACACAAACAGAAAGTGGCCATGTTATTGAGTTGGATGATACTCCAGGTGCTGAAAGATTACATCTTTATCATACCAAAGGAACTTATGTAGAAGTGGATGGAGCGGGTACTATGATTCGTCATATTGTCGGTGATGATTATCACATCATTGATTGTAATGGCTTTGTTAATATCAAAGGTAAAGCCAATATCACTGTGGAAGGTAGTTGCAACATTTATGTGAAAAACAATTGCAATTTGCAGGTGGATGGAAACCTAAAAACACGAGTACACGGTGATTATGAATTGAATGTGGCAGGAAAAATTGATATGATTGCAGGCAAAGATGTCAATGTTGATACCAAGGGATCTATTGATGTGGTTTCTTCTTCTGACATTAGCATAAATTCAGGATCTAATTTGAAATTGGAAGCTGCCACAAAAACTTCTCTCACCAGTCCCATCACATCAGGAAATATTATTCAAGGTACATTCAAAGGAGCCTTGTCAGTTTCTCCTCCAACACCTGTTCCTTACACCGCAGCCACACCTGCTGACGCAGTTGAGGAAAAAACACCGGAAGAACCAGAAATCACACCTCCTGGATTCACACTATCACCTGAAGAACGTGCTGCTTATTTTGCTGAAGCATTGGAAGCTAGAGCTTTAGATGACCCAATGTCCCAAGAATATGCATCATTGAAACAATCTGAAGGAGATATAGCAGAAGTCATTTCTGCTCCTGCATCCAATCCTGAACCACAACAACCCACGTGTGAGCTTGCCAAGCAAGTTATTGAAGAAGCCATGAAGCATGTTGGTATGCTGGAAACAGGTACTGGTGCAGGAGCAGCAAAAAACACAGGTGGTAAGGTAGGTGGCGGTGAACTACCCGCCGGGCAGTTAGGCATCATAGATGAAATGGTGAAGAGCACCACATCTTATGCATTCCATCAACAACAATTGAAAAACACAGGTAAAGGTGTTGAGTGGTGTGCTTCAGCTGTGACCTATTGGTGGAAAGCTGCAGGTGCTCCAACACCTCCCAAAGATCCAGCTGCCTGCCGTGGTTGGCATGAATGGGGAGAGGCCAAAGGTCTATTGTCTGATACACCCAAGTTGGGAGCTGCTATTTTATACTATGGTGATCCAGCCAGACCCAACCATGCCAATCACATAGGTATCGTGGCTGGCATCTATCCAGATGCAGCTCCGGACAAACGATTAAAAACTATTGAAGGAAACACCACAGGGGGACCTGGATTCAATCGTTCAGGATGTGGATGTTTTGTGAAGTATCCCAATCCCGGCAGAAAGGTGAAATTTGTTCATCTTCCAGATAGCTGTCAGGAACCCGCCCCCGCTGCAACAATTTCTTCAGATTGTCTATCACCAGAAATGGCTACTTACATAGAAAAATTGAAGAACAAAATCCCAGAAACAGTGCGGCTACAGATTCCTGAAGTGGTGTGTAAATTCAATATCAACACACCACAACGTCTGTCTCACTTCTTGGCACAATGTTCACATGAGTCCGGTCATTTCAAAGCAGTGCAAGAAAATCTAAACTACAGCTGGAAAAGTTTAAGAGCTGTTTTTGGCAAATATTTCCCTACTGATGAGATAGCCAAACAATATGAAAGACAGCCTGAAAGAATTGCTAGTCGCGCCTATGCTAATAGAATAGGTAATGGCCCAGAAGCCTCAGGTGAAGGCTACAAGTATCGTGGTCGTGGCTACATTCAATTGACGGGTAAATCCAACTATATAGCATTCAAGAAGTTTGTCCCTGACGATGTGGTGGCCAACCCTGACCTGGTAGCCACCAAATATCCTTTGTTGTCAGCTGCCTGGTTCTGGAGCACCAGAAATCTTAATTCCAAGGCAGACGGAGGTCTGGAAGCTGTCTCTCCTGTAACTAAAGTTGTGAACGGTGGGTACAATGGATTGGCAGACCGTCAGAAGGAATTCAACAAGTTTATAGCTCTTGCATAACCATATAAATATTCAATAAAAATGCCTATTCTTTCTCCTAACAAACTGTACAAAGACTTGGACTTGTCTTTTGCAGCACATCCACAAACTCAGGATGTGTTGAAAAAAGTAGATGCCAATTCTGTGAAGCAGTCCTTGAAAATGTTGTTGTTCACCAATTTAGGAGAAAGATTGTTTCAGCCTACCATTGGGTCACCTTTACGTAATTTGTTGTTTGAGCCAGTGGATCCCATCACAACCATGGCTATAAAACGTAGCATTGAAAACACCATCAGTCTGTATGAGCCTCGCATTGTTCTGGAACAAGTAGATGTATTTCCTTTTGAAGATGACAATGCCTATGAGATTTCTCTGTATTTCACTGTTCTAGGTGTTAATCAACCAACTTCCCTTACGGTTACTTTAGAGAGATTACGATAATGGCTGAACTAAATGTCACAGAACTAGATTTTGATACCATTAAAGCCAATTTACGAACCTATTTGTCTGCACAACCTGAATTCACAGATTATGACTTCACTGGTTCTGCTTTGAGTTTGTTGCTGGATGTGTTGGCATACAACACACATTACAATGCTGTGTTGGCAAATCTTCAAGCCAACGAGATGTTCATTGACACAGCCATCAAACGTACATCCGTGGTATCATTAGCCAAGATGTTGGGATACAGTCCACGTTCCACAACATCAGCAAAAGCCGATGTGGATTTGATAGTCACAAAAGATGTTACACCTGGTAACACATTAAGTATTACTTCCAGCACCAAGTTTAACGCAGCTATAAATGGACAAACTTACACCTTCAATGTGAATGAATCTCAAACAGCTACAGTAAGTGAAGGTGGTGTGTTTGTGTTTGAAAACGTGGAACTGATTGAAGGTATCTATCTCTCCAACACATTTTTGATTGGTTCAGACAACACATCTGGGCCTTTGATTATTCCCAATGGTAACATAGACACCACTACCATACAAGTTTCTGTTCAGACTTCCTCATCCAACCTAACATCAACAGATTGGGCCAAGACCTCATCTGTAGTGGATGTAACCAGTACTAGTAAAGTGTTCTGGGTGGAAGAACACACTTCAGGTGAATATCAACTTGTGTTTGGTGATGATAATGTTGGAGCAGCACTCACATCTGGAAACATTGTGACTGTGACCTACCTTGTATCAGAAGGTGCCACACCAAACGGTGCCAGAGATTTTTCTCTTATCGGTGACATTGATGGAGAAACTGAAGTTACCATAACTGTGAACACCCCAGCTTCAGGGGGAGCTTTCAAAGAATCAATTGATAGCATTCGTTTCAATGCACCCAAGTTCAATGCCAATAGAAACAGAGCTGTCACAGCAGAAGATTATCGAACATTAATCAAACAAAATTTTTCTAAAGCTAGAGAAGTCACTGTTTGGGGAGGAGAAGAAAATGATCCTCCTGTGTATGGTTCTGTGTTTATTTCTGTTGATCCTATTACAAATGCAGTCATAACTACTGCTGATAAAGATTTCATCAGAGAAACTATTCTTCGCCCTAGAAGTGTGATGAGCATCAAACATGAGTTTGTGGATCCAGAATATGTTTATCTTGGTTTGGAAGGTGTTGTGAATTACAATCCTAAATTGACTGCATTAAAAGCTTCAGAATTGAGTACATTGGTGATTGCAGGTATCCAAGATTATTTTGACAATGAATTGGGTACTTTGGATAGAACCTTCTTTTTATCTAAACTTACAGAAAGTGTGAAACAACTGAATGTCTCTATTGTTGGTTCGGTGTTTCAACTTCGATTACAAAAACGTGTTGCTATTGGAACTAGTGATACATCTGGATATTCCAAAACATTGAATTTTCTAACTGCTATCCATCCAGAAACTTTCAGAAGCAGTAACTTTATCACCACAGTAAATGGTCTATCATATGCGGGATATCTACAAGATTTTGCTAATGATGCTGTGGCAAATAATGATGGAGAGGGAACTATAAAATTCGTGGACCAAGATACACGTTTACCTATTGCAGATGTGGGTACTATCAATTACAATCAAGGAACCATAACATTGCGAAATGTTATCGTTACAGAATAT
>Ga0172372_10002649_pt1 | contig 26993 bp, 15 predicted proteins | sample LakKiv5m_2_FD_114544 | JGI IMG/M metagenome (GOLD analysis project Ga0172372, IMG submission 114544) | Freshwater microbial communities from Kabuno Bay, South-Kivu, Congo - kab_092012_9.5m | ecosystem: Environmental > Aquatic > Freshwater > Lake | place: Democratic Republic of the Congo...
TGATTATCTACGGGTTCGGTCAACCATATTTGACTCATTAAGGCTTGGAAGTTTCTATTTACAAAGGTATTATCACTAATAATTGTTGAATCGACATCGTTAAATGATTGTGAGAATTTTAAAAACTCAGATTCAAAAGTATCTAAGATTTGTGTCTTAAATACACCAAATATCTCTTCAAAATTTGTATACTTTTGACCTAATTTAAAAGTTTCTTGAGGTGTTGTGCCAGAATAAACTTCTTTAAAATATTCTTTGTAATTTGGTTTTATAATATTTTGTAATTCAAAGTATCCATAATTAGATGCCGCCCAAAAACTTCTTGCACTACCATTGTATACCGCGCTGTTATTGAACGTCTCGGTTTTTAACTGTAATCCACTTGGTGTCAGTGTAAAACACTCACCAACAATTTGATTATATAAAGTACCAAAACTTGGTAACACCATTGTTTTGTTTAATTGGAACGATTTAAATCTTGGTGAGTTTTTAGTATCAAATGTTGCATACCACCCATTTAAATTAAGTGTTCTGTTAGATTGTGCGTTATCATATCCTGTTGGTAGTGGTATTGCTGAAGATGGTATTGGACCAACATTTAATCCGTCCGTAATAGCTTGTTGTATTTCAGTATTGGTATACGCACTAAACAAATCATGACCACTAATAAAATAATAAACATCGTTAATTAGTTGGGGATAAAATCCAATATTTTGGTCGGCTCTTTGAATTGAGTTATTTGTAAAACTTCCTTGTGCAACAATATTATATAGTTGCCCTGTTTGACCAGTAAAAGTATATTTGTCAAATAAACTATTACCACTTGGTGAATAATATTGTGATGCCGGTAAATTTGTCCAAACAGAATCTAATATATCAACACCAGTATCAATGAATTTTTTATAACGATACCAAATTGAACCATACTTTAAAATCCAAGCGTATGGTAATTTATGTATACCACCAAATTTTGTTAAGGTGGCAAACATATAATCCAAATCAGTTTCTTGGTCTAATGAATTTGGGGCTTTAATATTTTTATATTTTTCTCTTAGAGTTGATAAGGGTAATGAATTTAAAAATAAATAAGCGGCTTTAACATATGGATTATTATTCCCAACTGTTTTGTCATTAACAACACCTTCGTGAATTGCATTCATAAAGAATGGTGTATTCAATATTGATGTTGTTTGAAAATCGGTAATTAACGGGTTTGACCTTCCTGAATAATTTAAAGAACCTTCAGTCACAAAATAATCCGAACCATTATTACTTCTTTTTTCAATGTAAAATTGGTTGAAGAAATCATTTTCTAAACTTCTAACTTGACTTTCAGGTAAATTACTTGATAAAAAAGAACCATTAACAAAAGGTCTATTATTTAGTTGTTCTTCAGGGGAAATGTAATTAGTAATAAATTTCTTTTCAGGATTTAAATTCAAACTTTTGGTTGTATCATAAACATTTGTTGATGATATAAAATTAGCAAGATTATTAGTAGCCCAATTTTGATAAACAAAAGGGTATAAATCAGTAATATCAGTTTGACTAGACGTTGTTGATTTTACATACTCTTCAACTTTTGAAATTGATTCAGTTGTTAACGCAGTTGATATTGATTCTGGTTGAATGTAAGAATTATTTAATAATTCAAAATCAACATCGGTAATTGCTCTAAGATATGTCGAAGTAAATCCACCTCTAATAAATGTTTGCCATGATGGACCAGTACCGTCATTTGAAATTTGTCTAAGTACCGCCAAGTAGTTTACAGGATTTAATGAAATGTTCTTTAAAATTTTAGTAAGATACGGGCTTGAACCATTTAGAGATTTAGTAATGTTTGTAACTTCAATATCCGATATGGCTTTATAAACTTCTAATTGATTAGAATTTGGTTTAGATAATCTATCCCAATATGTTGCCAATAAAACTCTTTCATATATTTCATACAGGTATTTTACACTATCATAATCACTATATGGTTTATTAGTTAGTGGGAAATCAACCGCGTTTACCGATAAACGGTTAATAGTTTTTCCTTCATTTTGGTCTGATGAAGGTCCAGTCGGAACTGAAGTTCTTTGTGCCAATCCCCTAATGTATTCCTCAACAAATTGTACTTCAGGCCACACTTCAAAATTGTTCGCTCTAGTTCTTGATATTTCTCTTGGGTCACCAGGATACCTTAGTTCAAATTGTTCACCATTGTCAGAATTTGTTTCAACAAAATATTGTGGCCATGGATATACAGGTATACTCGCCAAATTATCACCGTTTGTTTTTTGAACCAAATCTTTACTATCTGAGGTTACAGATGTTTTAGAACCATCATAAACCGCTCTTTTTCTTATCGGATTTAATCTTTGTGACCAAGCTTGTGAATGAACTTCATCCATCAACCTATAAAACGCTTCTACTGAGGCAAATATCATAGACATAATATTTCTCATGGTTGGTTTAAATCCTAAACCATCATCACCTTCAATTTTTTTAGAAAGAAACTCACTTAATTTAATAACAATAAGTTCTTTCTTTTGTGATATTTCTCCAAATATTTTATCAACAATACCACTAAAATTATTTTTACCTTCAAAAACAAAATTATATGTTGGAAAAGTTAATGAGTCAGTATTTCCTTCTTCAATTGGTTTAAAAAACTCAGATTCTTGAAGTTGTAACCTAGCAACTTCAATACTTGATGGTTCTCGTTGATTTCTTAATATGAATGTTTCATACCAATCAATTTCTTCAGAACTAATAGACTTTCTAACACAATCGGGATTTATGACATTTGGTGGTGATGTTCGTATTGTTATATTTTTTATCTGTTTAATTTCAGAATCGTACTTAACTTTTTCAACAGTAAAACTACCACCCAATCCCAATGTTTTATTGGCGGTTAAGTCTTTTTTATATTGTGTTATAATCTGTCTTAACTCATTGTAAGCATCCTCCCTTGTTTGAGCGGTTTCACGAGTTTTTTGATTGTATATCCAAGTAATAACATTTGTTTGTCCATCAACAATATTTGATTTTAATATAAATGGTTTGCTTTGGTCTATGTATTTTGAAAACCAACTATTGTCTGAAGATGTTACATCATCCCTCATTTTGGTTAACAATGTAAAATAAGTATCAACGTCAGAAAGAGGTGTAAAATCTTCTTGACCAAAACTCATTTGTATATTTTTTTCTAATGCTTCTAAACGAGCCTTTAACTCAGGAAATGATAATTCGGGTAAATCAGACTGTATTAGACCTTCTGCCTTATATTTTTTGTAAACATCCCTAATCATTTGATAACCTTTTGTGGTTCTAATGTTTACCGTTTGTGTTGTTGCACCATTTCCTGTAGCAATACTATTTGAAGCCGCTGCAACACCAGGTGCTTGTGGTTGTGTGGCACTAATCTTAAAGTCTGATGGATACATGTATGGTGTTGCAAACAAAGAACCAACTTGGGACTCAGCTAAAATTGTATATTTGTACGAATAGAATTTTAAACTTATTCTATAGTTTCCAGTGTTACCTTCAAAAGCCGCTGAAAAATTAGTTAAAATAAGTTGATATCTAATGGCTTTTCCATAATACCCTTTTAGGGTAAGATAGAATGTTGGATATGGTAAATTAAAAAATGCCGCGTATTCTGAATTTTCACCCTTTTCAAAAAGAGCCCTACCTTGAGTATCAATTAGGGTCATTTCAACAGTTGGTGTTAAATTTCTCGTATTTTTAATACGAATCGATTCAATACCCAATAATCCAGTGTCTACACTTTTTAGAGTATTTTGTTTAACGTAAAATTCGTTTGGTTTGTCCTCAATTTGAATGTTTCTACCAGGTTGGTTTGTACCTTTATTATTAACTGTATTTAAACCTGTGATTTCATCCAAATATTTATTTTTTAAAGTAGTATCCCCACCAGGTCTTAAAAAATTGATTGACGCAACAGGTAAAACTCTAACAGCATCAGTAAGCGATGAACCAACAGCTAATTTTGTTCTTGGGAGCATTTTTGCCTCCAAGTTTGCATACATTACTAAATTTCCATGATGGATTTGTCTTTCTTGAATGGTTCCATCCAAATTTACTGTTTTATTCGGGTCTACTAAAACAATATTTTGGTAATCGAAATCTACAAGTATATTATCATTAGTGTTATATTCGTTACCTGCCATAATAGAAGAAATAGTTATCTAAACCATTTTTATAATCCTGTAATGAAGATATGAGAGGATATGGTATAGTCAATATACTATTGTTAGGTATATTCCATTCCAATCCTCCATACTGAGGATTTGCTTGTAAAATTAACCAACCAAATAAAGGTGTACCATAATATTGTTGTGATACTTTATCTAACCTACTAAAACCTGTTCTATAGATATATCTTTGGTCGGAAGTTTTGGATGGTAACGGCACAAATGGAACAACAGTTTGTTCACCGTTAATCAAGAATTGTTGGTATCGGTTATAATATGCGTCCATTAGTTAAATTTACGTTTAAAGTTGTAAGGATTAAAGTTATTACTATCGTTTTTATTTGCGTAAATACTTTGAAGGGTTTTCTTAGTTGCTTCATCAGCAGAACTATTTTCCGAGGCAGCAAAAATTCTTGTTTGAGTTGTTCCAAAAGTTGGTGTGTATTTTACATAAGTTTGACCGGTTTCACTGTCTTTAAATCCGTTTAAAATTGAAATCCCATTCTCATTATATTTTTTATATTCATTATATAATAGATTTCCATAATAGTTTTCAACAACGTTTTTAGTTGTTTGGTCTAAACCAACTATTAAATCATTAACAAATGTTGTTTTGTTTTTATCAGATAACGCAACAGACATACATAAGTATTCAATCTTTTTAGGTGATGAACTCAATCCATCAAAACCAGCAGGTAATGTGTATTGGTCAATACCACTATTAAACGCTGTCGGTACAAATAAGTTGGCAGATGTTAAAGCTGATATAAATTGGTTATTGTTATTTGCAATTGTTGTATAATCATTCTTTAAAGAAGTATATGTGTCAATTGAAGCTCCATTTACAGTTTCACTATTACCTGTGGTTGAGAATATAACAGCAATATTTTTATCATTTAATTTACCGTCTTGACCATTTGTAGAACCTGAAACAACAAAATTTAATCTATCAGCATTGTATACATAATCTTGTTCTATTTGAACTAAAGTATTTACTGGTTCTGTTGTACCACCAATAAATGTTTCTTTATATGTGTTTGTTACAAATTTTTTGTAATTTGATTTAAAAATTCTTTTTTGAGCGTTTGTAACCGCAGCTCCAAATGTTGAAAAAATCGGTAGTGTTTCATCATCTAAGTCTGACAATAACTTATCAAATGCTGAGTTAAGAAGTTCTTGAGTTTTTAATGGCTTACCGTACAAAGTAGTTGTTGTAGAACCAAATGAACCAGTATTATAACCTATGTTATTATCTTTAGAACTATTAAGTAATTGAAGTGTTGGGTAATTATAGTTTAATAATGTACTGTTAAACATATTCAACACCCCGTTATAATACTCACCCGTTTTGGTAACAAAATTATTCATAAATGTTGCATATTCTATGGTACCTGTAACACCACTTGATGTTGCACCGGTTGAAGTGAATACCCCAATCGTATTTCCACCATCATTAGTATTTTGACCTTGATTATTTGATACACCAACAACAGGATTTTGTTTTGTTAACGCATCTACAATTTGTTTGTCTAATTTACTAGTATCTTCAGTAGCTTCGGCTCTTTCATCATACATTTCAGTATTTGCATAATAGTTAAATGATAACGCATTTTGTAATGTGTCCACAGGATTTTTCAATCCAGAACCGCCAACAAAATTAAAACTCAAATTAGCCTCAACAATCATGGGTTGGAATCCAATACCTTCAGGATTCATATCAAACGTTTTGTCGTAACTAAAGTTAATTGATGTTGGAATTATTTTGGTATTAAAAAAATCACCAACTCTTAAAACTAACACTGGCGGTGCCCCAAAAGATGTGTTAAGAGCATCATTATATAATTTCTCACCATTAGGACCAATAGTTGGTATGGTGTCGCCAGGTCTCATACATTGTTGTAGGAACGTTAATCTTGAGTTAAGTCCTTCAGGTGTTGTTGAGTGGAATGACGGTTGAAAATATTTTAATTTTTCTTTAATAGAATCATATATAAATGGATTTTCAGCCTTTAAGACTTCAAAATAATCACATTCATTTAATAAGTATCTTAGTAGTTTTTTAGACGCACCTTTATATAGGTCTTTTTGCGGCTGTTGCGACCCACTGTTAACGTTTGCACCAGGTTTAATTGGTTGTGGATTTTTTCCGTCAGCAACCAAATTAGCGTTTGGTGCTGTGTTTGTTGGTTGTGAATTTGGAACAACAGGTGTTGCAGTAACATTTTTAATTAACGCAGTTCTACAAGCCATTGCTCTAACTGTGTAAATTTCTTTGTTTGGTTGATTGTTTGGGTCACCGTCAGTACAATTAAAATTACCAAGATTGATAACACCTTTTGGTGATACGGTGGTTGTTTCACCAACACTAGTTCCTTTTACTACTAATCTACCATCGTTAATAAAATCATTTAATGAAATACCTCCAGGAAAACTATAAGTTTGGAAAAATTGAATTGCGGAATCTATCCTACGACTTCCTAAATCTTTATTATATCCTTGAGTTTGTGGTGGTGACGCACTTGCTTGTAATTCAATAGTTACTTGTTGTACTTGGTTTTGAGTTAATTGTTCATAAACTTTAAGACCAAGTTGTTCTATTTGGGTAAAATTGTTTTCAACAACACCTGAAAAGAAAGTGTTTGTTGCTTGGGCGTTTTGTCCGTTTTGTTCATAAGACAACTGATTTGGTGATGAAATATAAGCACTATAAGATTGTTGATATGCGGCATTTGCCACCACACCAGTCTGTGGACCAGGAATATCGTTATCAAAATAAAATCCTAAACCAACGTAAGTGTTAAAATCAACAGTTTGTGGTGACGATGTTGTCGAACCTCCCGCTAAACTAGCGGTTGATTCTGAATTATTACCCAAATTATTAGAAACGTCACGATATTGTTCTTGTGATACATTTGGGTTGTTAACAATTTCCTGCCAAGCTTGTAAATCGGTTAACGGAACAGTATTATAAATTTTTGCCAACTCATATAAATCATACTTTTTACATCCAGCAAAGAAGGAATTAACAATTGAATCAACTTTTTCTCTATCACCTTGGTTGGCCAACACTTTGTTGACAATTAAATTCATAATTGAAGGGTGGTCAACAATCATTTTCCACTTTAAAGTGCCGCTTCTTGATGTATTTTTATATGTGTATATTGGTTCGGGTCTTCCCAAAAATGTTGTTTCATTAAATGATGGTCTAGTGTCCTCAGTAAATGTTAAATCATATGGGGGAAACCACATCACTCTACCACCATTTGGTCCTTTTTCACAAGCGGGCAAATCATCAACTCGATATCCTGGTCTGTATCCTGTTCTCCAAGCCAAGTTTTCAATAGAAAACATATATTTCTTAACTTGCCCATTAACAATACTATCACCCCCTTTTTCAGGAGCAATATTGATATTATATGTCGAATCCATTACAGAGTAAGAAAACTTACGAATGTTACCGTCTCTTTTTTGTAAATCATTAAATGTCATATACGGAGTGTCTTTTGAGAACACTCTACAATACTCCATACCCACATTTTGTTGTCCGTCAGTATATCTTATAACTTGTGAACCTTTAGTAATTTCTTTATATCCGTCAAAGAAAACTTTAGATGTTTGGTCAATGGCATTACCAACGTGTCCAAATCTAGCACCAGTATTTGGGACAGAATCAATAAGTCTCTGAGTATCATCTAAAATAGACCCAGGTTTGAAATCATAATTGATTGATGATGTTGATGTTAAATCATCGGCAATTGAAGGGTAGTCAGGGTCTTGTTGACCATAATCACCACCAGGTTTTTGATACCTACCAGCATTTGGTGCCCATTTACCATTAACCCAAGAAAATCCACCTGTAATATCACCAGTATCATCATATGTTCTTCCCGCCAAACCAAATTCAAAGTTTTGGTCGGGTCCTTCATATTCTTTACCTAAGATGTCAGGTCCATAAACAGGAGCGTTTACTTGTTCACCAAATTGGTCAATTGGTACTTCACCAGGAGGTGATGTTAAATAACCCGGTTCTCTTTCAGGACTACCAACATAATAAAATCCTGCAGATGCGGCATCGGCAAATCCACCTGTAATAGCATTTCCAAGTGCTGAAATAATACCCGTACCACCCGTATTGTATTTCGGACGGAAACGGTTCATGTCAATATTAGATGTCAACTGAGCTCTTTGTCCTGAGCCAGTGTAGTCCAAAAATAATTGTGATGGTGATGTTGGTCTACTACCAAATAAACCAAATAGACCACCTCTTAAACCCCTTCCAGCGGCTTGTGATTCCGATTGTGTTGAGTTAAAATCTCTTTGTTCAAAATAACTACCAGGAATTGGTGAGAATGGGAATGTGAATCCGGCAATTCTTTGGACAATATCTTGTCCTTGTGATATTGCATCACCACCTGATGTAATTTTCCAATCTCTATCGACAATTGGTCTTTTACCAGCAATTATTTGGGATAAATTAACCGGGTCTTGTAAACCATTTAAAATATTTACCCTACCAATAGTATTGTTCCTAACATTTTGGTCAACTCTTTGTTTAAATGAATATTTCGCCCTTTCTGTAGCAATTTTTGCCATCTCAGAATCTTGGGATAATAAACCATTATCACCTGTTGGGTCTTCTTGTATTAAAACTGCGTATGGTGAATACGATGAAGGTCTAAAACTTGGTGGGTCCCAATATGTGGCGTTTTTTTGTACCTTAACAATATCACCAATATTATATAAATTTAAGTAACCACCTTGTGGTCCATACACGTTTTTAATGTATTGTCTTTTTTGGAATGTTGTTGAATATAATTCTAAGGCATCCGTATATGGGGGATAAGCACCGTAAGGTCCTTGATTTGGATTGTTTGGTGATGTGTTTATTAAACCACTAATATCTTTGTCATACCCACCTAATGGACCAAATTCATTAAGTGGATAAAGTATATCTGAGTATGGACTACTATCTATTAAAATATCAGGTGAATCAACGATATTGTAATCACTTTGTACTAGTTCCGAAGTTCCTGGTGCCGATGTGGGAACAAAATTTCCAGGTTTTACATATGGTAATAAGTTTCTTAAGAGTAACTTATCCCTTAATAATTTTGTCGCACTGAAACTTAACGGACTTGGCATTATTTTATTTTTCTATAAATAGGTGTTAGTTAATTTTTTAACTACCAATCTTGTTTGGTACACTCGAATATGGTCCACTAACTTGTGAGTCTGATATCATCTTATTTAATTGTTTTAAAAATTGTTCATTCTTAAATAAGTCAGCCACTTGGGAGTCAGTAAGTGTTTGTGTTGTGCCGGCAGGTGTTGTTACTTCAACTTTAATAGTTCCTTGGTGTTGTATTGGGTTAACAATTAAATTTTGTTGGGTTGTTGGTGCGTTAATAATTGGTTTAGCACCTTCGGGTGATAATACGGGTGTTACAGTTGTTAATGCCGTCTCTGTTAATTTTTTTGTACCAGCAGAAAGAGTTTCAAATAACTTATTATTCTCATTGATATACTTGGAAATTGATTCACCTAAGTCTAGTTCACTTATTTGTTTGCTTAACCCACTTAATCCCTCACCTAATTCTTTTGTTGTTACACCAACAATATTACCTAAGTCTTCTAAACTACCCTCACCAGATATAAGTTTTGTAATAGCAACCGCAGCTGCATCACCAACATTGTTTACTCGGTCTATACCTGTTCTAACATCAGGAAGTAATCCCAAACCCTCTTGAGATAGTCCTTGGACTGATGCTCTTAGTATCTCATTTAAATCACCGGTAATTCTAGCACCAGCAGGTACCGCACCAAGTTTAAAGGCGATTGAATTTAGCGCTGAGATTTGTAATTCTGAGTTTGTTAATTGAGCTTTGGCAATATCTTCTAAAGTAGCAGGTTCTTCGGTAAGTTTTTGAACGTCTTCGTTACTTAATTCAGAAACTAATTTTGTTTCACCAGTTTCCAATTTAACTTCGTAAGCCCCTTCTTTATTTAGATATGCAACATTAGCGATAAATTGTTTTGATTCTTCATCAATTCCGGCAAATTTAAAATCTTTTTGAATTGCGTTCAACTTTTGTTGACCTATCGACATTTTAACCAACTCATCATAACTTATACCCATTTGAGTTGCTAATTCCCTCAAATCCCTTTTTGCGTTTGGAAATACTTTAAATTCTTTTGATTTTTCATCAAAATATGTAAACTTCTGTGTCATTTGAACCACTTGATTTTGTAGTTCTCCAACATCTTCAGAAGCCAAATACATTAACCTAAATGGGTCTGCTAAATCACCCGCAGCAACACCTAATCTTTGGAAAGCAGCAACCATGTCAGTAGCACCTTCAGGGTCAAAAACTTTGTCAGCAAATCTAAATACATTATCCATACTGATTCTAAGACCAGCAGCTTGTGCGGACATTTTTGCTAATCCTTGTACCCCATTTTGGAATCCAAATTCATTTATCTTAGATAAATTACTTTGAACACCTTTAAATACAGCACCTGTATTAACACCAACAGCTCTTGCAATGTCAACACTGTCTTGTATTCTATCTCTAATAAAAGCACTTTCAATACCAGCATCACGAAATCCTGACACTAACTCACCAACATTCTCACTTGATAATCCTACAGCTTTAGCTGCGGTGAATAAATCTGAGGTTGTCTCTCCTAAAGTTATTACATTTGTATTTAAATTTTGTGCAATATCTCTTTGAATATTTAGAACGTCTTGTGTTGAACCACCTAATTCAATAATTCTAGGTGTTGCAACCGCAATTTCTTCTCTAATACCCCTTACAGCTTGTTGTGTAGTACCAAATAACCCCGCAATTTCCGCAGATGATTGTTGAGTTCTAACAATTAAAATATCTATAGCAGACTTTACCTTTGAGTTAAAGTCATCAACTTTAGATAACCCCTTCTCAATTAAATTTGTTTGGTCAGGAGGTTGGTTTTGATTTTGATTGGGTGTTGGATTTGTCTGCATTTTTATTTAAAACCTTATAATAAATAGAATTACTTAAGGTTTTTTGTGACTTTCAACTATTTTGTCAATTAAATATCGTCTAGCGTATGTTGGCATAGTTAAATAATCACCCCAAGACATGTGAAGGTCTCGAGCTAAAAGGTAAAATTCGTCTAATTGGTATCTTGAGTAATCAGAAGAAAGGCCGAAAAAATTCTACCCCGAAGGCGATGTTCACATCTACCTTTTCTCCTGACGGGGCAATAACAGTTTTGGCTAAATCTAACCTTGGTTCATTTTCATCAATGAAATTTCTAATGTATTTTGAATCCATAATTGGAAGACCTTCAACAAATTTTACAATTGTTGATTTGTCACTATCACCATTAACAGAAACAATTTGTTTTTGTAATTTCCATTGGATTCTTGGAGCAACTCTACCGGTAGGATACATTTCAGCATCTTTATTGATTTGAGCCATCTCTTGATAAGTTAATGGTTTTAAAACAACTTTTACATTAGATTTGGGTAAAGTAGTATTAAAAGTACCATCTTCATTTGGTTCAGTCTCAGTTTTTTTGAAGTCTAATTCATCTAATTTAATTACAGATGCGAATTTTTTTCCTGTTACAGGGTCTACAAGTTGGACATTATATTCGGGTCCAAATGATGTGTTTCTTAAAAATATTAAAATGGCTTCAATATCACCATTTAACATTTCCTCAGGTTTTAAATCGGGTTCATATAATTTTTGTCGAACCAATGACATTACAATATTATCTGAATTGGTTGATAAGATAATGTTTTCATCCGCAGCAGTTAGATAACCAACTTTAACAGATTTTTTTTTGTTTTTATAAAATTTACCACCTGATGGTAATTTTACCACATCGTGTGGTAACGAGAAATCTTTTTGACCATATTCTAATACATTATCTTCCATAAAAAAAAACACAGGGATTAGCCCCTGTGTTTAAATATACCTAACAAAATTTATTTATCAATAAAAAGTAAATACTATATTAGTAAACTAAGATACAACGGTCCATCTGCAATGTTGCTTCAAGTCCTGCTAATTTGTCATCACTATAAGAAACTTGGTCCCAAGCCACTTTAGTAATCATACATCCTTCTAAAATCCATTTTTCTACAACAACACCTGTTGGGTCTAACATTTCTAAGTCAACATTTTTCTTGTAACCTGCGGCGTATCCCATACGACCAGTTACAGATTCAGCGTGTAGACGAACCCATTCCATCAACGCTTGTGTTGCTGATGGACCAATTGGGTCACGGAATTTCACATTTATAGCATTCCATTTAAATCTACCAGCAACAAAAGTTGATGTATTTAAAAATTGGATTTCTACTGGGTTAATATCAATATTGGGTCTACCTGATGATTCTACAAACCATTCGTTAATACCCAATGTGGTGTCAAATCTTAAAATAAATCGATTCGCTCTTTTTGGTTCATACGGAACCGGCATTTTCATCAATAAATCAGCCATGGTATATTTTTTCTTTTATTAGTTGTTTTATTTATTTCACTATAAATACTTCCTATTTGAAAATTTTTGTATTTACTTTGTTTTTGAAAAGTTTATTCTCCCTTAGAATCTAGTTTTAGTTCCTCCTGCTGTAGAGTAAGTTTGTAATGATGGTTCATCTTCAAAATGTTTCTTCATAACTTCTACATTTCTTATATCATCATCTGAAAATCCAATACTAGGTACAAATTTATTTCTTACATCATCTTTAATGTATAATTTTTTCCCTAGTTCTTTAGCTTGAGTTTTAACATAAGAAATAAATTCTTTCATTGCACTAACTTTTAATTCCTCAGGACTGGCGGCTCCCGCATCAGTACCGTAAGATACGGGGTAATATTTGTTTAATTCTAAATATTCTTTAATCAGTTCGGCATCACTCTTATCTTCCATATCGTGAATGTCACGGTATTTTCTAAGATTTCTAACTAATAAGTCTTTATTGATACCCATATGGTCAGACACAATTAAATTGTAAACAGCCTCTTTTAATGTGTTTGGATGGTGACCTCTTGCAGTAATAATTGAAAAGATTGAACCGTTATTGATTGTTTCGACAAAATCTGGCCAAGCCGGTCCCGCCTTTGCTCTCATTGAATCAATTAAAAATTGTTTGTCCCCTAAAGTTCTAAAATTTCTAAACGGGTCTTCGGCAAAACCAACAACTTTAACACCTTTATAGTCAAATGGTTCTTTACCAATTTTACTTCTATATTCAGCAAAATCTTCTGTGGACATACCAACTTCATTATTATTTTCATCTAAAACAATAATCTTGGTTGGCATAAACATAATATTATCGTCCCAATCAAAAGCGTAATACTTTAAATCTGGTGTTCCTACATCATCAAATCCCTCAATTAAATTTCTTTTCATGTATAAAAAATGGCTAAAGGTGGGGATTTCTCCCCACCATAATTATTAAATGTTTTCAAATGAAGCTCCAGTTGGGGTAATCAAGAATTCAATATCAATGAATTCAAGTGCCTTAGTTGGTTTCAAGTAAATTTTACCTGTCATAGTATTTCTATCCAAATCTTCAGGTGAATTACTTACCGTTACTCTGAAATCATATAAACCTCTATCTCTTCTGATTGCATCTAAGATTGGGTTAACTGAATCCAAGAAGTCTTGTCTAACTTTAGCGTCATTTTGTTCAAACAACAATCTTACAGCTACTGCCGAAATTAACTTACGAGCTTGTAATAACAATCTTCTTACGTTAATTCTGTTCAACGCTGTGTCAGCAATTTGTAAAGTTTTATTACCCCAAATTACTGTTCCAACATCAGAGAATGTTGCGATTGGGTTAATTCTACCTTGGTATAAAGTATCTCTATCTTCTTGTGTAAGTTTCTTACGTGCTTTGATAGCATTTACTAAACCTCTTGTATAACCCGCAGTTGCGAACCATGGGAATGAGATATTATCAGTTAATGCTAAGTTTCTACATACTTCATTTGTTGGTGGAATGTAAATTTGTGTATTATTTACAGTGTCTCTAACCAAAATCCATGGGTAGTAAGTTGCTGTGTAGTTATTATCGATACCAGTATTGTCAAGATTATCAACCGCCTCAGTTGGGTATATAAAGTTGTCTGTTTGAGTTGGTATATAAACGTTACTGTCAGGTGTTGTTACAACGTAGATAGAGTCAGCTCTGTCATATGTAACCATATCAATAGCCGCTTCAGCCAAGTTTGAGTTATTAACATAGTCAATACCAGGAGTTGCAAATACGTTAATGTTTACTGCCTCAGGGTTATTGAATGTGTAGATACCTAACAAGTAAGCATAGTAGTCAGTATTAGCAAAATCAGTGAAGTTACTAATTGTAATTGGTTTAAACGCTCCCCAACCTGTTGCGTTTGGATAACGAGTTGTTGAACAAGCTCCCGCTTGATAACCAGCTCCACCCAATACAAATCTATCAGTGTTAGTTCTGTATTCTCTGTAAATGTCCCATCCGTCAAAACCACCTTGTACTAAGAATGAGAATTTACGTGCTTGGATTTGGTAGTAAGGACTCGCAGAAGTTTCAGGGTCAGATTGGAATGAAGCGTCACCACAATCAAAAGCTGATGTACCTGAAGTAGGTCCAGTTGCGATTGTTACAACAGTAGCTCCTGAATCCATGTGGAAACCTTTTGTTATGTAATTCCAAGGTTCTGCTACCACATCAACACAAAGATTATTAGGTTTTTGAGCTCCTTTATATTCGTAGAACATAGGGTCATATCCAATTTGTGAAGAAATACCTAAGTAAGAACTTCTAACTTTGTCACCAGCGCTTTCAACAGAATTATCAGCTCCCGCAGTTGTGCCAAATGGTGGGTTGTAAATAACTTGACCTGGGAAATTGTATGATGTTTTATATACTGGGAATGGAGGTGTTGCACTTGAGTACTCTCTAATTGTGTAACCTTCAAATCCACTTGGAAGTGAGTCGATTGGACAATCAACGTTCAATTCCAACATAATATATTTTGAATTTAATGCATATTCTCCGTCAGATGTTCCAATTTTAACACCAATATAACTATTGTTAGCAGGGTCCATAGAACAATTTGTGAATTTTTCTAAGATAACAGGATTAGTATCTGTATCGAAGAAATCACGAACCGCTAAGTCAAATGAGCCGTTGGTAAATGATATATTTTGAATTGAAATTTTTATTTGTGTGTTAGCACTGTTACCATCAGCAATTGTGATAACCTTAAACATTTTATCAACCGTACTACCACGTAATTGTGATACAACCCATGGAGATTCTGCTGATTTATATTTTTCTAAATAATATGCAATTGTTCCTGTTGTAGAACCATATCTTAATCCTGGTAATGATACTAATGTAGAATTAAGACCTCTAATATAACCTTTGTTATATCCGTAGTTTAATAAGTTCTGATACCACTCTTCAGTAAACAATGGAATTTCAGCTCTTGGTTTACCAAAGTTAGAAACACCAAATACTTTATTGATGTAGTTAGCATCTGAACTATTTAATGATGTTGCAAATGAGAATGATTCAGGTGATGAAGCTCCGTCTGTATAACCTGAAATCGCAAATTGTGCGTATGGGTTTTGAGAAATACCTGAATATGAACCAGTATCATCAATAACAACACTTGTTAAACCTGTTACTTGGTAAGCCGGACCTGTATTTGAACCAACATATGTTGAAATACCTCTTGAACGAAGAGTTGCCACCACCAAATTGTTATAGTCTGAATAAGCAGTACCTGTATATGTGTATACCGTTCCTGAAACTGTACCAGTAAAAGCTCCAGAACCTAAATCAGCCATTTGATTTACTAATGTGTAGAAAGAGAAACCTGTATACGCGTTTCCTGATGAAATATTAAAGTTAGAGTAATACCAAGAATCATTTAAACTTGATGTAAAATCAGCATCTGATGTTGAAACGCCAGAAACTTGGAATACGTTTGTCTCTGCGGTGTAAGTAGTTGACAATCCAGTATATCCTGAAGCAGGTATTGTACCAAAATAAGAAATGGAACTTCCTGATGTTGAACCCGAATCATTTATAATTTCAGTAATTTGTGTGTTTAAGTCATTTTGAAAAGTTGTAGTACTTCCATTATATTGTGTGTATTGGGTATTTAATTGGGTTTCAATTATTGACGGGAACGATGTTGTAAAATTAACTGATGTCGAACCTGTAGAACCTGACCAGTTAACACTGAAAGTTGTTCCGGTACTTGCCGTGTTTAAACCAACTGTTGAACCGCTAACATTAGCAATTGTTGTTATAGACCAAGATGGACCCGCATCGTAACCCGATAGTCCAAGTACTCTTGTTACAAACAATTGGTTAGATTGTTGAAGGTATGATTTGGCGATATAGGCCAATTCGTATTTAGGGATTTGGGTGTTTACAAATTTTTCAGGAATTGTCCCGCCAAAGTAAGCTTCGAATTCATCGTAGTTAGTGATAAAGATAGGTTCAAACGCTGGACCTGTTAATGTCTCACCAACAAGACCCAAAGTTGTTACACCCACACTTTGAGCTACGAAGCTAAGGTCTCTTTCTGATGTGTATACACCAGGAGAAACGAAAATTTTATTTGATACTGCCATTTTTCTTGTTGTTATTCAGTTTAATTTATTTTTATTACATAAATATTCACAGAAAACAGAAAAACTTTACTTTATATAATCTATTTATAAAATGGGCAGATTATATTCTGCCTTTTTTCTACCTTATGCAGAAGAAGATTAAAAACTTAAAGATATCTGAAGAGTCACATCAAATACTAAAAAAGTATTGTGATGAAAAGGGTATTAAGATGTATAAGTTTTTGGAAAATTTAATTAAAGAAAATTGTCAAGGAAAAAAAGATATCTACGGAGAATATTAAAGTAGTTTGATAGAGTACTCCAAATTAGATGTTTGACCTGTAGTTGACTTAGTTATATCAAACCTCAGTGTGTCGTTAGTATTAACTTGAATCGTTTCAATATTGGTTCCGTAAAAATCATCATTTATATAAACTTCATAAGTGCTAACATTATTTGAACCTAACAAGTTAAAATCACCAGTATAATCTGCTACTAATGATTTTGAAACCACTGATGAATCAAACTCAACAATAGTTTTAACAACATCTTTATTTTCAGGATATTTTTTTCTTTTTGTTCTTGGGTTTTGAGTATCTACTTCAAAGCTATTAAAAACTCTTGATACCGCGGGGGCGACCTCAAACTCTTCCTCATCTAATAGGAAACCCATCATAGTAAATTCGTAACTTTGAATATAAAATCTTCTTTTTTGAAAATCTGTTACAGATTCGTCAGACGAAATATTATTAAGAATAATTGGAATGTAGTGACCATTTATCATTCTATAGGCTTGTCTTGATGCAAAAGTTTGAATTACATTTTTATTAAATTCATTCAACTCTCTCATTCTATTACACAAAATTTTTACTTGGTAAGTAATATCAACAGGAACAGGTTGTGGTATTTTGTATATATCAATACCTTTAATATTACCGTTCCATGATGGAACCGCAGCATAGTAGTATTCTTTTCTATTAGGAATGTTATATATAATTGCCGGATTGTTTCCGTATTTTACATCAGGTTGACGAACAACTGTAATAAATGGAAGTGTTGGATTACCATTTAAATCTTGGAAATTCCAAGTTTCAGTGAATTGAGCCCAGTTTTGTGTTGTGATAATTAAATCAACCATTGGTACTATTTGACCAGATACAACAGTTTGTAAATCTTCTTTAACAAAATCTAAAAATCCCCTATCTAAATCAGGATGTAGCAATGATTTAGGTAAATAAGTTCCATCTTCCTTAATATAATCAACAAGTTGTTCTCTTCTCTCCCAAAGAATTTTTTCGGGTTTAAGATTTATTGTTGGTATTATTTTTTTTGGGTATGCCATTATAATCCTCTAAATTCATTTTCACTTACAGGTGTTGCGGTGTATGAATAATAGAATGACTTATATCCTCCGTAAGTGTGTTTATTATCATAATCAGGAATACCCGCATCAATAACTGAATAATAACGAGCTTGTGACTCGGTAATCCAATATCCTATATAATCACCAAGTTCAATATCCAATTGTAAATCTTCCAAATCTTTTTTATAAATTGAAAACTTTAATAATCCTGGTTCATTTTGGATTATTTTACTATTACCCATAAAAGTAGGGGTCGCTTCTTCAATTCTAACATATGCGGTAACAGAGACTGGCGGTAAAAATTGAATACCATCCTGTAATACTTCACCATATACATCATCCTGTACCGTTTTTGTTCTATCAACTTTATATACAATAAGTTCAAAATTCATATCACCACCAAGCCATTCACGACCCATAGAAATATCTAAAGAAAAATCCTCACCACCGAAGAATTTACCTAATCTTGTAATTGGAACTAACTTTTCAGACATAAAAAACGATATATTGATAAATACAACAATTTTTATTATCTTTTCAAAGATTGGAAAATGCTGAAAACATAAATAATATTTCCGTTGTGGAAAGGAAAGCCCTCGACATACTTGAAACGTATGAAGGAGCTAACAATTATATTATGCGGTTAAAATCCAAAATGATTAACAATCCAAAGTTTTATCCTACAAGAGCTCAAGCCGAATACATAGTTAACTACCATACAAATATACCTAAGGTTGCTAAAAAATGGGTTGGTTTGGATATGTATTTTGCCAATAAAATTGCTGATGAAAAATTGTTTCAACAAACACCAACACATGTTTATGTTGAAAAGTTACTAGTTGAAAAAGATACGTCATACCATATTTGGGGTAAGTATTTTGAATCCGAAGAAATTAAAGATTTTTGGGTTCCCAAAGCGGCGTTATTTAAAGATAATAAAGTTAAAAATGTTGTTATTGATTTTGACAAATACTCAAACCGTCCACCATTAGAACATCAAAAAGAGGCTATTAAGTCTTTGCTCGAAAACAAAAAGTTTATTTTGGCGGATGATATGGGATTGGGTAAAACCACATCAACCATTATCGCTGCTTTAGAAACGGGTGCTAAAAAAATTATGATAATATGTCCAGCGTCTTTAAAGATTAACTGGCAAAGAGAAATTCAAAATTATTCTGATAGACCTACATCTATTATTGAAGGGAAAAAATGGGAAGATGGTGATTTTATTATTATCAATTATGATATAATAAAAAACTTTCACGATGAAAAAGATAAATCAAAATCACTTATTCTTAACTCAGGTTTTGATTTGGTAATTGTTGACGAGGCTCATTATATTCAAAACAAACAAGCACAAAGAACCAAGTTAATTAACGATATTGTTAAAAATATTGATAGGTTATGGTTGTTGACAGGTACACCAATTACCTCAAGACCAATTAACTATTTTAATTTACTTAACCTAATCGATAGTCCTGTAGCACTTAATTGGATGGCATATGTTAAAAGGTATTGTAACGGATTTCAATTCAGAGCGGGAAAAAGAAAAGTTTGGAATGTAAGTGGGGCTTCTAATTTAGAAGAATTAAGAGACAGAACATCACCACAAGTATTAAGAAGACTTAAAGAAAATGTGTTAGATTTACCTGATAAAATTATAACACCTGTTTATCTTAGATTAAAATCAAAAGAATATGAATCTTTAATGGGTGAGTATTATGAGTGGTATGACAAAAGCGGTGAAGCGGATTCTTTAACACTTCAATTTACAAAATTAACTAAAGTTAGACAAGTGATTGCCGAAGAAAAAGTTAGTTCTACTATTGAACTTTGTGAAAATATTATTGAACAGGGTAAAAAAGTTATTGTCTTTACAAACTTTACAAAAACTTTGGAAATGATATTGGAACATTTTGGAAAAAAGGCTGTTAGACTTGATGGTAGTATGTCCCAAAAAGATAGACAAATTTCTGTTGATAGATTTCAAACTGACGAAAATGTAATGGTGTTTGTTGGGAATATTAAAGCGGCTGGTGTTGGTATTACTTTAACCGCGGGTGAAGCTGTTGTAATGAATGACTTATCATTTTTACCTTCGGACCACTCACAAGCCGAGGATAGAAGTTACCGTTATGGACAAAAAAATAATGTGTTAGTTTATTACCCAATTTTTGACAATACTGTTGAGGGAATCATTTATGACATGCTCAAAAAGAAGAAAGATATTTTTGAAACTGTCATGGGAGATAAAATTGCAAATGGTGATTATGTCCAAGAAATTTTAGAAGTTATAAATAATTGGAGAAGATAAATGAAAATCGGCTTATTTATAAACAATAAACTTTTAATAAGCCGCACATATGAAGAATCTTAAAAATAAGATTGAAGTAATTGAAGAAGAATTACAAAAAAACGAAGAAAAAAGAAAACACGAACAATCAATTAGAAAAAGTGTTAACGAAAACAAACAAATTAAAATAGAAAGATTACCGTATTCATACTCAGCGTTGAAACAATTTATTGACCCTGAGACAATGAATGTTCATTACAACAAGCATTATAAAGGGTACGTTGATAAGTTAAACAACGCTCTAAATAACAAAGATGATAAAGAATTATCATTAGAAGAAATTATAAAAACTATTGAAAGGTTTAATAAATTTATTCGTGATAATGCTGGTGGAGCTTATAACCATCAATTATTTTGGAAGATGTTAACCCCAAAACCAACTAAAATGGGTCCAATTACAACCAAAAAAATCAATCAAGCATTTGGTTCATTTGTAAATTTTAAAAAGAAGTTTGAAGGTCAAGCTAAGGATAGATTTGGTTCAGGATGGGTTTGGTTAGTTCTTACAAAAAGAGGTGTTGTAAAAATTATGACAACCCCAAATCAGGACAATCCTCTTATGGATGTTGTTGAACAAGGTGGTTACCCAATATTGGGATTGGATTTATGGGAACACGCGTATTACCTAAAGTATAGAAATAGACGTGATGAATACATTAAGAACTTTTGGAAGGTTGTCAATTGGGATTATGTTGAGAATGAATTAAAATTAAAATCTGACAAACAAATTAAAGAATCTCAAATCGCTAAGGAAGTATTGACCGAAGCTGTTAAAAGCGAACCATGTACCCAATCTGAAAAGATGGATTCGAAAAAATTATTTAATACAAATAGAGACGCATTATCGGTTTATAAAAATGCGATAATGCAAATTTTAAAAGAAGTTTTTGCCGACAGATATTATGGACGAGATGAATATGCACCAGGTCAAATGTCAGGAATTTATAATTTAGAAGGTGAAGGTAGGTCTGTTATAAATTATTTAAACACTAACTACAGTGCTTTTTGTGTTCTTAAAAAAGACCTTAACAAATACCTAAATAAAGTTGGTCAACCCATAATAGATTTTTCAAACAAAAATCCAAAAGAACAAGTTGATGAAATGGTTAGGATGTTAAAAATTTTAAACCAAGTTAAATTTAGAGTTTTTTCATCAGAATCAGAAACATTTAAAACAATAATGGGTGTTATGGGAGCAACATCCACAAAAGGTAATAAAACCGAAGATGTTGTTGTTGAGAAACTAAAGTCAGTTTTTGGTGATGACAATGTGATTAGAATAGGTGAACTTGGAAGTAAGGAAGATATGATGGCTGGTGTGGATGTTAAAATTATTATAGACGGAAAAGAACATACTGCACAAGTTAAACCGTTCAGTCATATAACAAGAGTGGAAGATGATTATAAAGTTGATGGAACTGCGAATGTTAAAAAATACAAAACGGATTGGATGATATTTTTAAAACGTTTAGAAGACTTAGTTATTTTTGATAATTCAAAAACTAAAATAATTGATGGTGTTTATTTCTTTCCTGTAGATACAAAATTGTATCAATTGTAAGTTAAAGATATTTATTAGTAAAAAAATATGGCGGTAATTCCTGAACCACAAAGAACAAGACTCTACAATCGAATTTTAAATCAATTGGGCGCTCCATTAAGAGCGGTTGAATTAGAGTTTGAAATGATGGACTCGTTGTTAGAATTGTCCATTGGTGATTATACACAATACGTTTACGATTGGTTAATTGAATCTCAGTGGACAACACTTTATGGTATGAATTTAGACACCCAATCTGTGGCTAACGCTTTAGTTAGAAGGACTCTTGATTGGGAAACTCAATATACTTACGCGTATTCAAAAATTGTAGGTCTTCAAAGTAATGGTCCTTGGGTTTTGAAAAAAGACTATTTTGAATTACAAGAAAACGTTCAAATTTATGAAATACCTGCCGGTCGTGAAATTAACGAACTTTTATGGTATTCGCCAGCAGAAGAAAACAACATGATGTTTGACCCATGGTCATTTGGGTCTTTTGGAGGTAGTGGTGGACTTGGTGGACCTGGCGGGTTTGCTCAAACAGGGTATGGTGGTGGAGGATATTTCTTTTTCCAATCTTATGATGTTTTAGCTAGACTACAAGACGTTAATTTAAAAAGAAGAATTATACAACCAGATGTTAGTTATAGAGTAACAGCACTTCCAGATGGAAAAAGAGCCATAATGCTTTATAATACACCGGGTGGTAAATTTGATTTTGGTGACTCAGAACTCATGAGAGGTAGAGTTTGGTATTGGTATTATGATACTGGAGATGCCGATAGAGACCAATGTTTGAAAGACAATCCTGACATCGTAAAATTACCATCAGACATCCCATTGGATGCTTTAGAGTGGATTGATTTGAATGACCCCGCACAACAATGGGTTAGAAGATGGTTTACCTCATATTGTAAAGAAACATTAGCCAGAGTTCGTGGTAAATTTAGTGGTAATTTAAAAACTCCTGATAGTGAGTTAACGATGGATTATCAATCTTTACAAACTGAGGCTAAAGATGAAAAAGTCTCTTTATATACAGAACTTAAAGAAAGATTAGAAAGACTTCGTCCAGAAAAACAAATGGAAAAAGAAGCGTCAATCGCTGAAAACTTAAACAAACAACTTAAGTTTAGAGCAATGCCAATTCCAATTACAGTAGTTTAATATGTCAATTATTAGAAGTATACCAGCAAAGAAAATTATTAACGGTTTTGAAGTTAAAACTTCAGAACTGGCAATTGTATCTGAAAAAGAATATAAAACAAATGGTGAATATTCCATTGTAATTAGAGGAGTTGAATCTTGTAAACTAAAATTAGACTCATCAACAACTGATAGAATTAAAATCAAAGCAATGACAAATGTTCTTGTTATTCCTGACATGAATTCTGTAGATGAAGAATGGGACGAAATAACCTTAGAAAAAGGTGCCTGTGTTGAGTTTGTGTTTATTAACCAAACTTGGTATATACTATCTTCAGATGGTTTGAAAATCTGGTAAGTTTATCATTAAATCTCTCCAACCATCTTCAGCGTTATCATAGATATACGTTGGTTCCAAACCTCTTTTTTTCCAATAACTTAATTCATTTTCGGATATTGTTAAAACGTCATTTAAATCATCTTGGTCACCATCACCCAAAGGATGTCCGTTAATTAGTTCACATTGTGAAGTGGTAAAAATACCTCTATCTTCAGGTTTATCAACAATCAAAGCCTTTCTAACTTCATCTTTAAAAACAACCAATAATGGTTCAATTCGTTTGTTGAATGTTGACATTGCTCTTGGAACGTTGTATTCACCGGTTAAATCGGGGTTATTTTCTAATTCAGAGGTATCTAACATATAACAATTAAGTCTAATCATAGAATCTAACTTATCATCAGGATTTTTACCATAAGTTGTTAAATAATATTTTAAATCATCTTCTCTCCAACCACTCTTAAGTTTATTAACTTTTTGAACATCCCCATGAGAAGCTTTAGTTCCGTTATTAACATACATAATAACATCACCCAAATTAACATTTAATTTGTGTTGTATTGCAAGTTCCATATGAGCTTGTCTAGACATTAAAGAACCCGCCTTTGTTTTTTGAGTACATCTTGATTTATAATCAGACAAACTCTGTTTTACTTTAGCTCTTTGAGCAATTTTTGCCAATGGAACTTTTTGGTCGTAAATTTTTTGAATATATTCATAGTAATATTCAATAAAGTCTTTACCCTTACCTTCTAAAAGTAATTTAATTCCTTTGTCCAAAAACTCCTCAATATAACCTGGTAATTTCTTTGATTTAATTGTATTACCAACCAATTTGATTTTACCTTTATCAGTCATAAGAGCGTAGTTTTTACGAGCCAAATTTATACACGCCGGCCAAACACCATCATTATCAAGAGCCATTTCTCCTCTCATGAATATATCGTTATATTCGGCAATATCTGCCGCAGCACCAATATATTCTTTACCTTCTTTTACTTTCCAATTTAAACCTCGTCCAATATATTTTCGAGTTTCCACATCTGGTGGTGATGAAAAGTTAACACCGTCAGTATCCATAACCAATGGTTCATATCCTCGTTTCATAAAGAAACCAATCATCTGACGCAAGTACTGACGACCCGTACAAGTGATTTGTTCACCCATGTACATATCACCCCAATGGAATACCTGTGGAGCGGATAATGCACCAAACATCGAGTTAATAAAAATCTTAATAGGTAATTGTTTACGGTCATAAGATTTAGATTTTTTAGGGTCAGACTTTTCAAATTCTTCCGCTAATTGTTTGTATTTGATACGAGTTGAACGAAAATATCCCAATAAACCTTTCATCGCGCCTGTCACATCACATTCAGGAAATACATCGTGTACCAACTGAATTGATGGGTATAGTGATGAGAAGTCCAATTTCAATACAGATGTTGAGTATCCTACTTTAATCAAACGTGATAGTCCCCCAACAAAATCGGTTTTACTTTGTTTTTCAGGAATGGCTAAGTTGTACTTATACGACCAAGCCAACATAATCATTTTCCATAATGTTGCGGTACCCATAGTTGAAACCCTTTCATATGTTGTTGGGACCAAAGACGCCAACAAAAATGAACCCTGATTAAATTCATCATCTACTCGTAAGGTTTCATCCAAGTCATCATCAAGATATTGTTCAACCAATTGGTCACCTGTAACTTTTTTATAGGTACCAGGAAATCTAACATCCAAATTATCAAATTGTGGATTGTCAGCTCGTTTATATTTACCATTTTTGATGTTTAACCAATATTCTTCTTTCTTAGAATACATGGGACCAATATCCGTATGGTCAATATATACACGGTCTTCATCCTCAATTTCTAGATACTGAGTAATATATTTCAAACCTGCCGACTTAATATTTGAGTTGATGGCTTGAGCTCTACGTACCGAATGTAAAATATCAATAATGTTATATCCCCACATAGAAGTTTGGGGGTATCTTTCCACCTCATTAGCCAATTTCAACATTTGTTCTTTTTGAGAAATTGGTCTATCGGGATTTAATGATTTGGCAACTTTTCTAATATCTAAACCCAAAGCTTTTGCTCTTTCGAATATCCAATACCAGTCGAAGTTAAATGAATTGTATCCACCAATAATACTTGGTTTTAGTTCATTTATTGTGTCAAAAAAACGTATAATTCCTTGTTTTTCCTTTTCTTCAGTATCACATTCAATAACTTCATGAAAACCTCTATTTGTTTTCATTCCAATCATAAAAATACGACCGTCCTTTGGTTCAAGTGAGGTCGTTTCCAAGTCAAATACAAATCTGGTTATGTCATTATATTCTTCATACCCCTTGAATAGTCTCTTTTCTTTTTGAATTAAGTATTGTTCAACAGGGGGTAACATTAAAAATAACTCACGAGATTTCTCACCCCAAGGGTCTATACCACCATCACGAAAAAATTGAGTTAATGCTCTGTATCCCGCCAAAGATTTAACCATATAAGTCAAACCTTTTTCTAATCTTTCATTTCCATGTGTTTCTAACTTGTCAATAACAATCTTATGTTTTGACATTGCCTCTTTTTGTAATGCTTTTGAACCTTGGTAGAAATTTAATCCTCTAAGGTCGCCAACCCACGCAAATGGAACAAAATGGTCTTTTAAAATTTGTTTTCCCTTACCAGGAATCTCCTTAATCTTATAAATGGAGTCAGTCACATAGTCAAATTCTATGGACACAATAAATTCTTCTGGGTCGTTGCCCTGAAGAAAAGATTCAATTTCTTCGTTAGATATCATAATTCAACATTTTACGAGTGACACATTATCTTCCGAACATACGGAATTTGTCTTCCTCACCTACTAAAATATATATCTAAAAAAGTGTTGAATCAACAACAGGGACTATCAATGATGAAACTTTCTTGAACGTAAATGTTCAACTCATCTCTAAGGGGTAAAATTAAATTACCGTCATCATTTTTTATTAAGAACTGACCTACGTATTGACCAACTTGATTTGTGTCTCTTGATGTAAACCTAAAATAAATATAGTATTCGGGTTCAGCATTTTCATCTAAACCTGTTAATTCTACAATGTACGCTGGTTTAGCAACTATCTTTGGAATACCTGTAGCAACATTTACCATTGTGAAAAATATTGATGCCGTTGTTAAAGATTCCATAAACGATTGATACTCGCTACGACCATCTTTAATTACCTGCATTTTAAGTAGTGGTAATGTTGCGTTCTTTTTGATATAGAAATCCATCGTATATAAATACTATCAAGATTCTTTTCTCAAACTACCATCATAAAAATCAAATCTGTCATGTTCAGTGGGGGTCAAAAGTAATAAAGCGGGATTTATATTACCTTTTATTGTTTCTTGAAACATGTGACTCATCCAAGTTTGTTCAAA
>Ga0172372_10002650_pt1 | contig 26991 bp, 25 predicted proteins | sample LakKiv5m_2_FD_114544 | JGI IMG/M metagenome (GOLD analysis project Ga0172372, IMG submission 114544) | Freshwater microbial communities from Kabuno Bay, South-Kivu, Congo - kab_092012_9.5m | ecosystem: Environmental > Aquatic > Freshwater > Lake | place: Democratic Republic of the Congo...
CGAGAATGATACTGATGTCCGCGGGGGTCACGCCGCTGATGCGGCTGGCTTGGCCCAAGGTCAGCGGGCGCGCGGCGGCGAGTTTCTGGACGCTCTCGAGGCGCAGGCCACGGATGCTGGCGTAGTCGAGCGTCTCCGGGAGCCGGATCCGGTCGACGTGCTCGCGGCGCCGCCATTGGCGTTCCTCGCGTTCGAGGTAGCCTTGGTACGCGACCTGGTAGAGCACGTTCTCGCGCACGCCGCGGTCCTCGGTCGCGAAGCCTTCCGGCCACGCGGCGCCCAGCCGATCGCGGCGCACGCCATCGCCCCACGTGCTCCCCTGCCCCGGCGGGCGCTCGCGCTCGAAGCGATCCCGCCAGGCGGCGATGCGGGCGCGTTTGGCGTCGATCCGGGCGAGGCGCGCGGCGGAGACCAGTCCGTGCTGGCGGGCGTGCTCGACGAGGCGCAGTTCGGCGCTGCCGTGGTTGAAGAGGAGACGGTGTTCCGCGCGGCTGGTGAACATCCGGTAGGGCTCCAGCGTGCCCTTGGTCACCAGGTCGTCGATCAGCACCCCGAGGTAGCCCTCGTGCCGGCCGAGCACCAGCGGGGGGCGGCCTTGGACGTGGTTCGCGGCGTTGACCCCCGCGATCAGCCCCTGCCCGGCGGCCTCCTCGTAACCGGAGGTGCCGTTGATCTGCCCCGCGAAGAAGAGCCCGCCCACGAGTTTCGATTCGAGCGAGGCCAGCAGCTGCGTCGGCGGGGCGAAGTCGTACTCCACCGCGTAGGCCGGACGCAGCAGCACCGCCTGCTCCAGCCCGGGGATACTGCGCACCACCTCAACCTGCACCGCGAACGGGAGGCTGGTGGATAAGCCATTGACGTAGAACTCGTTCGTCGCCCTACCCTCCGGCTCGAGGAAGAGCAGGTGGCGGGGCTTGTCGGCGAAGCGGACGAATTTGTCCTCGATACTCGGGCAGTACCGGGGCCCTACCCCCTCGATCTCGCCGCTGTACATCGCGGACTGGTGCAGGTTGGCGCGGACGAGCTCGGCCGTCCGGGGCGTGGTGTAGGTCATCCAGCAGGACACCGGGTCGGAGCCGGGGGCCCAGCCGAGCCGCCGTTCCCCGGATTGTTCCACGTGGAACAATGCATCCGGATCGCGGGTGTCGTGGAACGCGAAGAAGGTCGGGTCCGCATCGCCCTTCTGCTCCTCCATCGCCCGGAAGTTGAGGCTGCGGCCCAGCAGGCGCGGCGGGGTCCCGGTCTTTAAGCGCCGCAACTCGATGCCGGCCTCCGCCAAACTCGCGGACAGGGTCCGCGCGCTGAAGTCCCCCAGCCTGCCGCCCTCGTTCTTGTTCTGGCCGATGTGCATCAGGCCCCGCAGGAAGGTCCCGGTGGTCACGACCACGCTGCGGCCCGCGAAGTCGAGATCTAGGTTGGTGCGGCAGCCCACCACCCTGCCCTCCCGGTAGATCAGACCCGTCACGGTCGCCTGGAACAGGCGCAGGTTCGGCTGCAGTTCCAAGGTGTGCTTCAGCCGGAACTGGTACGCCTTCTTGTCGCATTGGGCCCGGGGCGACTGGACCGCGGGGCCCTTGGACTCGTTCAGCAGGCGGAACTGGATGCCGGTCAGGTCGGTGTTGATCGCCATCTCGCCGCCCAAGGCATCGATCTCCCGCACCATTTGCCCCTTGGCCTGGCCGCCAATGGCCGGATTGCAGCTCATCTGCGCCACGGTATCCAAATTGCCGGTCAACAACAGGGTCGACGCCCCCATCCGCGCCGCGGCCAACGCGGCCTCCACCCCGGCGTGGCCAGCGCCGCACACAATCACATCAAAGGTTTCGTCTGCTCCTTGCATCGCGGATGAAGCCCGACTCTCAGCGCCTTTGCGCCGGGGGCGCAACCCTCGGGCGGGATTTTCCATCGCGCTGGGCCCGGGGGTCTGGGCGGACCCTACATTGTCCAGAGCTTCGCGAGCGGCACGGCCAAGAACCGCGGATCGCGCATCGGCAGCGTGCTGGTGCCGGAATGGAACAGCACCCCACCCCGGAAATCCTCCCCGCACTGCTCGGCCAGCCGCATCAGGCCGCGACCGTCCGCCTCCTGCACCGAGGCCGAAGCCTTGACCTCCACGCCCCACGTCTGGCGGCCACGCGTCACCACGAGATCCACCTCGATCTGGTCCTTGTCGCGGTAATGCCAGAAGCGCAGGTCCGGATCGGTCCATCCCGCCTGGGCGATGAACTGCTGCACCACGAAGGATTCCAGCACGTGCCCGAACCGATCCCGGCGGGTATTCCATTCGTCGGCGGTCAGTCCCGCCAAAGTCGCCGCCAGCCCGCTATCGGGCAAATGGACCTTGGGCGTTTTGACCAACCGCTTGGCTTCATTCCGATGCCACGCCGGCAGACGCCGGATCAAAAACAAGCGCTCCAAAAGGGTCAGGTAATGCTCGACGGTGCGCCGATCCAGGCCGAGCTCGTGACTCAGCCCCGCCGTGTTCAGGAGCTCCGCCGTCCGCAGGGCCAGCACCTCCAGCAGGCGCGCAATCTCCTGCGCATCCCTCACCCGGGCAATGTCTTGCACATCCCGAGCAATCAGCGTCTGGACGTAGGCCCGGTGCCATTGCCGCGCGCGGACCGGCGCGCGACGCAAGGGCTCGGGGTACCCTCCCGCCACGAGTTGCTCGGCCAACGCGTTCCCAGGCTCATTCAGCTCGCCCGTGATTTCACTCCTCAGCTCACCGGCCAGGAAGGCCGCCAAAAACCCTCCGGGAGCCCGGGCCTTTTCCGCCTCGGTCAACGGATGGAGCGGCACCAACTCGATCCGACCCGCCAGGGACTCGCCCAGCTGCGGCAACCCCAGCAGATCCGCCGAACCGGTGAGCAGGAATCGACCCGGCCGCCGGTCCCGATCGACCGCCACCTTGATCGCCCGGAAAAGCTCCGGCGCCCGCTGCACCTCATCCAACGTCACCGGATCCCGCAGGCCAGCGACGAACCCCGTGGGATCCTCGCGCGCCGTCCGCAGGATCGCCTCATCGTCCAGCGTGACATAACTCCGGCCCGGCGCGCAGCCGCGCGCGAGGGTACTCTTGCCGCATTGACGGGGCCCGATGATCGCGACCGCCGGGGTATCCGCCAACGCCGCGAGCAGCACCCGCTGGATCGGGCGAGGGTAGAGGGGGACGGCGGCGTCCATTTGTACCTTAACGTAGCGTCCAAATGTACATTGTCAACGCGTCCAAATGTACATCAAGGCCTCGTCCATTTGTACATTAGAGTGCCGTCCAAGTGTACATTACGCCGCTACTAAATCGCACCTCGCTAAATCGTAAATCTCTCTATCGAAATCACTTGCCGATGCAGAAGGTGGCAAACAAGGCGTCGAGCATCCGCTCGTGATCGATCCGCCCCGTGATGCGCCCGCAGGCGTCGAGCACGCCGCGGATCTCGCTGGCCACCAATTCCACCGGCCCGTGGTCCCGCCACTGCGCCCGCGCCGCCGTCACGCCCGTCGCCGCCTCCGCCAAGGCCACGGCGTGCCGCGCATTCACCGCCACGAGCTCGCCCGGATCGTAGCCCAGGGCGTCGACGCGGCGGATGATCTCCGCGCGCAAGGCCTCCAAGCCCTCACCGGTCAACGCCGAGGTCCGCACCACGCTGGCGCCCGGCCAGGGCAGGGGAGGGGCGCCCGCCGAGGCAAGGTCTACCTTGTTCTGCACCACGATCACGGGCAGCTCCCGTCCCTTCGCCTGCAACTCCACCGGCAATTCCGGCGGGGTCGCCTGGGTCGCATCGAGCACGAGGATCCAGAGATCCGCCCCCAGCGCCCGCTCCACGGTCTTGGCGATGCCCAGCCGCTCCACCGGCGCCGGCGCCAGGTTCAACCCCGCGGTATCGACCAGCCGCAGGCAATGCGGCCCCACGATCCACCGCTCCTCCAGATAATCGCGCGTCGTCCCGGGCTCCGGACTCACCAGCGCGCGCTCCTCCCCGAGCAGGCGGTTGAGCAGGCTGCTCTTGCCGGCATTCGGCGCCCCCAGGAGAACCGTCCGCACCCCCTCGCGCAGGAGTTCTCCGTAGCGCGAGGTCGATGATAACCGGTTGATCATCAACTCGATCGCCTCCAATTCGCTCGCCACCAAGCCGCGATCCTCCGGGGGCAGATCCTCCTCCGGGAAATCAATGTACGCCTCCAGCCGCGCCAGCACGCCCAGCACGCGATCCACGATCTCGCCCAGCCGCCGCCCCAATCCGCCCTGCAGGTGGTGCCGCGCCGCCGCCAAGGCCCGTTCGCCCCGCGCGTGGATCACCTCCATCACGGCCTCCGCCTGACTCAGATCCATCCGCCCGTTGAGGAAGGCCCGCCGCGTGAATTCCCCGGGTTCCGCCAAGCGACATCCCCGCGCCACCAGATCCTCGAGGATTCTCTGGGCAATGTAAGGATTGCCGTGGCAGCTCAATTCCCAGACGTCCTCGCCGGTGTAGGACTTGGGTCCGGCGAAGAAGGTGGCCACGACATCGTCGATTTCGGTCCCGGCGAGGTCCCGGTAAGGCGCGTGGCGGGCCCGCCGCGGCTCCGGTTCGCGCCCGAGCACGCCCTGCGCGATAGCGGCCGCCGCCGGGCCGGTCACGCGGATCAGCGCCAGCGCGGCGGTGCCGGCCGGGGTGGCCAAGGCGGCCACGGTGTCGGGATTCGGGGACATCCGCGCCGAGGTTTCGGGACGGTCCGGGGCAAGTCAACCGGACGCCGGGTGGGGCGGGGGAGGGGGAGGAAGTGCTCGATTCCGGGCCGTTCCTGCGCCGGAATGGGACGATGTCCGTCCCGTTGCTGTACGAGTCCCACTGCCACACGCCGCTCTGCAAGCACGCGTTCGGCCAACCGGGCGAGTACGCGGCGCGGGCGGAGGCGCGGGGGCTGCGCGGGATCATCATCACGTGCCACGCCCCATTGCCGGACGGGCTGGGCATCGACCACCGGATGGCGCCGGAGGAATTTGAGACCTACGTGGACCTGGTGGCCCGGACCCGCGCGGAGTTCGCGGGGCGGGTGGATGTGCGGCTCGGGTTGGAGAGTGATTATTTCCCCGGCGTCGAGGCGTGGGCCGAGAAGCTGCACGCCCGGGTGCCGCTGCACCACGTGCTCGGGTCGGTGCATATGCAGGTGACCCACTACAAGGCGAAGTACTTCACCGGCGACCCGTTCGCGTATCAGAAGCTCTACTTCACCCACGTGGCCGAGTCGGCCGAGACGGGCCTCTTCGACACCCTCGCGCATCCGGACCTGGTCAAGAATGAGGCGCCGGCGGCGTGGGACTTCGCGCGGATCCGGCCGGACATCGAGCGGGCGCTCGACCGCATCGCGCGGACGGGGGTCGCGATGGAGTTGAACACCAGCGGCCTCAACAAGGCGTTGCCGGAAATGAATCCCGGGCCGGAGATGCTGGGGATGATCCGCGAGCGGGGCATCCCGGTGGTGCTCGGTTCGGACGCGCACCGGCCCGCGCGGGTCGCGGACCGCTATGAACAGGCGCTCGGGCAACTGGCGGCGCTCGGGTTCCGCACCATCAGTTTCTTCCTCGATCGCAAACGTCAGGATGTGCCGATCGCGGAGGCGCTGGCCTCGCTGCGGCCGGCACCCGCCGCCTGATGAACCCGGAGCGGATCGACCTCTACGGCCTCACCCGCGAGGAGCTCCGCCTGCAGTGCGTCCGCTGGGGCCTCGCGCCCGTGCACGCGGCCAAGGTCTGGTCGCACCTGTACCTCGATCTCGCCGCGGACGTTTCCCCCGCGGCGATGCCGAAGCTGCCCGAGCGCGTGCGGGCCCGGATCGCGGAGGCGGCCGCCCCCGGGGTGCTCCCCACCGCGGCGCGGACGGACTCCGCCGATGGGTGGACGCGCAAGTTTCTCCTCGGCCTCGGGGATGGCGGGGCGGTGGAGACTGTGCTGATGCGTTACCCGGGGCGCGTGACGGCCTGCGTGAGTTCACAGGCCGGCTGCGCGATGGGCTGTGTCTTCTGCGCGACGGGCCAGATGGGGTTTCGCAGGCACCTCACCGCGGGGGAAATCGTCGCCCAGGCGGTGCACGTGGCGCGGACGGCCCGCGCCGAACCGGGGGAGGGGGGCGACCGCCTGCGCAACATTGTCCTGATGGGAATGGGGGAACCGCTGCACAACTACGAGGCGGTGATGCGGGCGGTGGAGATCCTGCTGGATCCGGCGGGCCTAGCGCTGGCGGCGGACCACATCACCCTGAGCACGGTGGGCGTGGCTCCGGCGATCCTGCGGCTGGCGCGCGAGCCCCGACCGCCGCATCTCGCGGTGTCACTGCACGCGGCGACCCAGGAGGAACGTGCGGCGCTGGTGCCCGCGGCGAAGCGTTGGCCCTTGGAGGAACTGATGGCGGCCTGCGCGGCCTACAGCGCCGCGACCGGCCGGCGCATCCTGTACGAGTGGACACTGATCGCGGGCCAGAATGATTCCCCGGCGCACGCGCGCGCGGTGGGCCGGCTCCTGCACAGCCTGCCCGCGCAGGTGAACCTGATCCCGTTGAACCCAACGGACGGATACGGCGGGGCACCGGCGGAGCTGGGGGCGGCACGCGCCTTCCAGCGAGTGCTGGCGGAGGAGTTTTCCCTGCCGTGCACCATCCGGCAGCGGCGGGGCATCGACATCGCCGCCGGGTGCGGCCAGCTGGCGCAGCCGGATTAGCCGCGGGGCTCGGTGGTCGCCGGACCCGCGCGCGTGGCGCAGTTGATCCACGCGGTGGTGCCGGAGGCGTAATGCTCCTTTTTCCAAATCGGCAGGCGCGCCTTGGCCTCGTCGATGATGTAGCGGCAGGCCTCGAAGGCGGACCCGCGGTGCGCCGCGGTCACCCCGACCCAGACCGCGAGATCGCCCAACGCGAGGTGGCCGACCCGGTGCACCGCGACCGCGCCGAGCAGCCCGAAGCGCGCGCGCGCCTCGGCGAGGATGCGTTCGCCCTCCGCCTCGGCCAGCGGCACGTAGGCCTCGTACTCGAGGGATTGCACCGCCTGGCCCTCGTTGTGATCGCGCACCCAGCCCTCGAAGGTGACCAAGGCGCCGGCGCGCGCATCGGCGAGCGGAGCGCGGAGCGCGGGCAGCTCGAGCGGGGTGGGGGAGATGCGGAACATGGGCCGAGAGGTTCAGCCGCCGGCCACCGGCGGAATGAAAACCACGAGGTCACCGGAACGCAGCGGGGCGTCCGCGGCGGCGAAGGCTCCGTTGATGGCGGCGCGCACCCGGTCACCCGGCAGCGTGAAGCCGTGGCGCGCCTGCAGTTCCGCGTAGAGCGCGGCCGGCGTGGCCGCGGCGGTCACGAGGCGCTCCGTCGCCTGGCCCCGCTGCTCCCGCAGCAACGCGAAATACTCGATCGTGAGCTCGTTCATCCGAGGGTCCCCTCCGGCGCCCGGTAATCGCGGCGCCCGCCGGTCTTCTCCAGCAGCCGCACCTCGCGGATCACGATCCCGTGCGAAACGGCCTTGGCCATATCGTAGAACGTCAGCGCCGCCACGGTGGCCCCGGTGAGCGCCTCCATCTCGACGCCCGTGCGCCCCTCGGCCCGGACCCGGCAATGGATCGCGATCTCGCCGCGCGCGGGATCCGGGGTGATCTCCACCTGGCAATCGTCGAGCGCGAGCGGATGGCAGAGCGGGATCAGGTCCGCGGTGCGCTTGGCGCCCATAATCCCAGCGAGACTCGCGGTCTGGAACAGCGGCCCCTTGCGCGTGGCGATCTCCCCGTCGCGCAGGAGCGCCGCGAGTTCGCCCGGCAGGGTCACGCGCGCGATCGCGTGGGCGAAGCGCCGCGTGATGGCCTTCGGGCCCACGTCCACCATCGCGGGACGGTTTGCGGCATCGAGGTGCGAGAAGGGTTGGGCGGGATTCACCAGGGGAAGAAGGGGGCCGCGTAACCGGCGGGGAACTCGTTCTCGGCGGCGGGCAATTCGAGGAAGCCATCCGTGCCGGCGAGGCCCGCGAGATCGCCGGAGGTGTTGGCCGGCTCGGGCCACGCGACGGGCGCGCCGTCCGGCCCGGGCCCGATGCGCACCGGCAGGAGCCAGGCGAGGAGCGGGCGGAAGGTGACGCCGGCCGCGAGCCGGAGCATCCGCGGCGGAGCGGGCAGGAGCCCCGCAGCGTGGTCGAGCGCGGGCAGCACGTACCGGTGCAGGCAGGTGTAGGCCGAGACCGGATTGCCCGGCAGCGCAAAGACCGGCACGCCCCGTGGGCTGACGCCGAACCAGAACGGCTTGCCCGGCCGCTGCGCCACCCCTTGGAAGACCTTGCGCACGCCCTGCCGGTCCAGTTCCGCGGGCACAAAATCGAAGCGGCCCTGGGAGACTCCGCCGACGATCACGAGCGCATCGTATTCCGCGAGGAGGTGCCAGAGGCGGTGTTCCACCTCCGAACGCAGGTCGCGCACGTGGTGCCGCTCGACGCGCGGGTAACCGCGCAGGCCCAGCGCGGCCGCGAGGGCGTAGTCGTTGCTCCGGCGCACCTGGTGCGGCGCCGCGGCCGAGGCCACGTCCACCAGTTCATCCCCCGTCGCGAGAATGGCCACGCGGGGTTGCCGGCTGACCGTGAGCCAAGGGTGCCCGCAGGAGGCCGCGATGGCGATCTCCTTGCCCCCGAGCCGCACTCCCGGGGCGAGCAGGACCTCGCCCGCGCGGTGATCGCTCCCCCGCCGGTGCACGGCGCCGCCCGCGGGGGTCGTGGCGGCCTCCGCGGTGACCTCCATCCCGGGACCCTCGCGCTTCGTCTGCTCGTAGGGGACCACGCAATCGGCGTCCGGCGGCAGGACCGCGCCGGTCATCACCTCGATGGCCGCAGCGGCGGCGGGGCCGAGCGGGAAGGGGACCATCCCGGCCGCCTGGACGCGGCTGACGTTGAAGCGGCGGAGGCCGGCGGCGAGGCTGGCGGAGCGCAGGGCGTAGCCGTCGAGCGTGACGCGGTCGAAGGGTGGCAGGTCGCGGTCGGCGCGGATCTCCATCCGGAGCACGCGGCCGGCGGCGGCGGCCAACGCGCAATCCTCCCGTGGGGCGGGGGACATTTGCTCGAGGACGAGCCGGAGGGCATCGGCGGGGGACAGCATCAGGGGAGGGGGCGGCGGGCCGCCCGATCGCGCCCAGCTTCTGCCGCGCCCCCGGCGGCGCAAGCCGCACTTGCGGCGGCCGATCGTCCCTTAGACTATCCATCCCACGAACCTAACCCGCCTTCGCTGAAATGCCCTCCGTGACCGTCAAACTTTCCGAGGCCGAATCACGCAAGATTCGAGCCGCCGCTCGTTCCGCCCGCCGCTCGGTTTCCGCCCATATCCGTGCCGTGCTTTTCCCGGAAAAACCGGCGGGGCGCGTGCGGCTGGTGCGCGATCCAGAAACGGGCCTTCTGATCTTCAAGTCACCTCCCAACACTCCTCCGATCACCTCGGAGGATGTCCACAACGCGCTGGCTGACTTTCCGTGAAACTTCTCGCGGACATCAACGTGCTGCTGGCGCTGGCTTGGTCGCAGCACACGCACCACATCAGAGCCTATAACTGGTGGAAGAGTCTGCGCCCGGAGGATACCTTGGCGACGTGCGCAATCACGGAGCTCGGTTTTGTCCGTATTTCCCTGCAGCCACCTTTTTCCGCCTCTTCCATCGCGGAAGTTAAACAGGCTCTCAAACAGCTGCACTTGTCGCGCCCGGGACACCAGTTCCTCCCGGATAATCAAAGCGCGGTGGACTTACCCGCTTGGGTAAATACCGCGAAGCAGACGACGGATGGACACCTCCTCGCTCTCGCTACCGCCCACGGAGCGCGGCTGGTGACCTTCGATGCGGGTATCCCAGGGGCGGTACAACTCTGATTCTGAAATCCGGAAAAGGGTTTCGCCCGTTGATTCACCCGCCCAATGGTCCCCGCCCGCGACGCCTTGCACCGGCCCCTCCGCGACCTGCGCGTCTCGGTCACGGACCGCTGCAACTTCCGCTGCCCCTACTGTATGCCCGCGGAGGTGTTCGGCCCCGGCCACGCCTTCCTCCGCGATCCCCAGCTGATGACCCTGCCGGAGATCGTCCGCCTAGCCCGCGCCTTCCAGGCCCTCGGCGTGGTCAAGCTCCGCCTCACCGGCGGCGAGCCGCTCCTGCGCCCGGACGTCCCGGACCTCATCCGCGCGCTGAAGCAGGACGTTGGCCTGCCCGAGGTCGCGCTCACCACCAACGGCTGGCTGCTGGAGAAACTCGCCCCGGCCTTGCGGGCGGCGGGTCTCGACCGGGTGAACGTCTCGGTGGACTCCCTCGACGATGCCACCGCGGGCCGGCTGAACGGCCGCGGCTTCAAGGTGGGCCGGGTGTTGCGCGCGATCGACGCGGCCGCCGCCGCCGGCCTGCCCGTAAAGGTGAACTGCGTGGTCCAACGCGGGGTGAACGACGCGGAACTGCCGGCGCTCGCGGCCTATTTCCGGGAGCGCGGCCACCCGCTGCGCTTCATTGAGTTCATGGACGTCGGCAACACCAACCACTGGGCGGCCGACCGCGTGGTGCCGGCGCGGGAGATCGTGGCCCGCATCGCGGAGCACTGGCCCCTAGAGCCGGCCGGCCCCGCTTACCGCGGGGAAGTCGCGGCCCGCTACCGTTACCGCGACGGGCGCGGCGAGATCGGGATCATCAGCTCGGTCACCGAACCCTTCTGCCGCGACTGCCACCGGGCGCGGCTCTCGGCCGATGGTCGCCTGTACACCTGCCTGTTCGCCTCGCTGGGCTGGGACGTGCTGGCGGCGGCGCGTTCCCCGGGGATGACCGATGCGAACCTGGAAGCTTACCTGCGGCGGATCTGGACGGGGCGGACGGACCGCTACAGCGACGAGCGGGCGGAACTCCTCGCCGCGGGCGAGACCCGGGCGAAGGTCGAGATGAGCTACATCGGCGGCTGAGGCCGCAGGTGGCCGGACTAGGTCCGCGCCCCGCGCTGCCGCACGGCCTCGAAAAGGGTGATGATCGTCGCCATCGCGACGTTCAGCGAATCCGCCTGCCCGGCCATCGGGATCCGCACCGGCTCGTCCGCCTCCCGCAGCCAGAACTCACTCAACCCGTACTGCTCGCTGCCCATCACCACCGCGAGCGGACCGCGCAGGTCGGCGTCCGAATACAGCCGGGTGGCCGCGGGCGTGGTGGCCACGGTGCGGATGCCCCGCGCGCGCAGCCAGGCCCGCACCGGGGTGGATTTCGCTAATACCGGGGGCACCGAGAACAGGACCCCGGTCGACGCCCGAACCACGTTCGGATTGAAGGGATCGGTGACCGGATCGCAGACGATCACGGCATCGCACCCGGCGGCGTCCGCGCTGCGGAGGATCGTGCCGAGGTTGCCGGGTTTCTCGATCCCCTCGACCACCAGCAGGAACGGGTCGCGGCCCGGCGCCGGGGCGGGCAGGTCGTCCAAGCCGAGGCGCCACTGCGGGGCCACGGCGAGGAGCCCATCGGGGCGTTCGCGGTAGGCCACCTTGGCGAAGGCGTCGCGGCTCAGCTCGATGCAGGGGGTGCCGGCGGCGGCGGCCTGCGCGAGGAGGGCGGGCTCGTTCTCCCCGAGGTACCAGCCGGGGCAATGGTAGAGCTCGGTGAGGCGGATCCCCTTCTCAAGGGCGCGCCGGATCTCGCGGTAGCCCTCGACCAGAAAGACCCCGGCCTCGTCGCGCGGGCGCCGGTCGCGCAGGCGCACGAGCTGTTTCACCCGCGGGTTCTGGAGACTGGAGATCACGGCTTCGGCCACGCGGGGCAGGACACGGAACGGGGGCCAAAAGACAAAATCCTTTTCCTCGCCGCGGTGCGCCGGGCCGTGTTCGGTGCGGGGGTGGCGAAGCCCCGCAAGTTCAACGACCGTCCCTTCCCTTACCACACGGAGCTGGAGCTGGAGATCACGACCCTGACCAATCTGGGTTCCGGCCTGGGCCGCGTGCCGCTGCCGGCGGCGGAGGGGGCCACGACCGGCGACGGCTGGGTCGTGATGGTGCCCTTCGCGCTCCCCGGCGAACGCGTGCGGGTGCGGGTGTTCCGCAACCACCGCAACTTCTCGGAGGCGGACCTGGTGGCGGTGCTGACCCCCTCGCCGGAGCGGGTGGAGCCGCGCTGCCCGATCTTTGGCCGCTGTGGCGGCTGCCAGTACCAACACCTGGCGTACCCCGCGCAACTGGCCTGGAAACAGCGCCAGGTGGCCGAGCTGCTGGAGCATCTCGCCGGCATCCCCGGCTTTCCCGTCTCCCCCGTCGCCGCCTCCCCGCAGGCCTACCATTACCGCTCCAAGATCACCCCGCACTTCGCGCCGCCGCGCCCCGGCACCACAGGGCCCGTCCCGATCGGCTTCCTGCGGCAAGGCACCCGCTTCGACCTGGTGGACGTCCCGGAATGCCTCCTCGCCACCCCCGCGATCAACGAGCGGCTTACCACGGTGCGCGCCGGGGTCCACGCCCGCCAGGGGGAATATGTCCGCGCGTCGACCCTGCTCCTGCGCGAGGCGGGCGGCGCCGTCACTACGGACCACGACACCGTCATCACCGAAGTCATCCCGGTTGATCCCGAAGCCGGGCGGCCGCCGCTGCGGCTGCGGTTTCTCGCGCGCGATTTCTTCCAGAATAATCCCTTCATTTTGCCCGCCTTCGTGCGCCACGTCCGGGATGAGGCGGCGGCGACCGGCGCCTCGCGGCTGATCGACGCCTATTGCGGCAGCGGCCTGTTCGCGCTGGCGGCGGCCCCGGCCTTCACCGCGGTCGCAGGGGTGGAGGTGAGCGCCAGCAGTGTCCATTTCGCGCGGGAGAACGCCCGGGACAACGGGATCACCAACGCGACGTTCCTCGCCGGGGACGCCTCGACCCTCTTTGCCGGCCTCGACCCGCAGTTCCGCCCGGAGGACACCGTGGTGGTGATCGATCCGCCGCGGAAGGGCTGCGACGAGGCGTTCCTGGGGCAGCTGTTCGCCTTCGGCCCGCGGGCGGTCGTGTATGTCTCCTGTGATCCAGCGACGCAGATGCGCGACCTGCGCCATTTCCTGACCGCCGGCTACACCCTGCGCACCGCCCAGCCGTTCGATCTGTTCCCGCAGACGCGGCATCTGGAGTGCGTGCTGACCCTCACGCGGAAATAGGTATTAGTCTGCAAATCAAAGGCTTACTGTATTTTTGGTGCCCGCTCACGGGAGCGGCGCCATCGTCAATTTAAGAGTTGCTTCCTCCGTGCTGGGCCGCAATCGGGGTGGAGGCAGAGAAAAGGTCGCGCCCAGCCCAAGCTGCCTTTGACCCGGAAGCCGAACCCGGCATCGTCGGCCTATGCGTTTCCTCCCGGCGTCCTCCGCGCTGCTCCTGTTGGCCTGCGCCGCCCCCCTCTTCGCGCAGGAGCGGCCCCTCGCCCTCACCGGCGCCCGGATTTACCCGATCGACGCCGAGCCCATCGCGGACGGCGTGCTGGTGGTGCACCAAGGGAAGATCGTGGCCGTGGGCGCGGCGGGGAAGGTCAACGTGCCCGCGGGCGCCGAGACGCGCGCCTTGCCCCCGGGGAAGGTGATTTTGCCGGGGCTGGTCGATTCCCACAGCCACATCGGCGGCGCGCAGGGCGGGGACGGCTCGGGCGCGTTGCACCCGGAGGTGCGCGTCCTGGATGCCCTGGATGCCCGCCACGCCTCGATCCAGCGGGCGCAGGCCGGCGGCATCACCACCGTGAACGTGATGCCAGGCTCCGGCCAGCTCATCTCCGGCCAAACCCTCTACCTGAAGCTCCGCGACGGGCGCATCATTGATGACCTCCTGATCCGCCTCGCGGATGGTTCCCCGGCGGGCGGGTTGAAGATGGCGAACGGCACCAACCCGATGCGCTCCCCCGGCGGACCGTTCCCGGGCACGCGCGCCAAGGCGGCCGCGATGGTCCGCGACCAGTTCATCAAGGCGCAGGAGTATCAGGCGAAGATCGCCCGCGCCAAGGGCGACCCGGAGAAGCTGCCGGCGCGCGACCTCGGGCTCGAGATGATCAGCGAAGCCCTCGCGGGGCGGCGGGTCGTCCAGTTCCACTCGCACCGGCACGATGATATCCTGACGGCGCTGCGCCTGCGGCAGGAGTTCGGCTTCAAGATGGTCCTCCACCACGTGAGCGAGGCCGGGAAGGTGGCCCCCGAGATCGCCGCGGCCGGCGTGCCCGCCTCGGCCATCGTAATCGATTCCCCGGGCGGCAAGCTGGAGGCGCGCGACCTCAGCTTCGATACCCCGGCGGCACTGGAGAAGGCGGGCGCAGAAGTGGGCCTGCACTCCGACGACCCGGTGATCGATTCGCGCCACTTCCTGCGTTCCGCCGCCATCGCGGTGCGGGCCGGAATGAGCCGTCCGGCTGCCCTCCGCGCCGTGACCCTCGCCAACGCCAAGATGCTCGGCCTGGACGACCGCGTGGGCACCCTGACCGCGGGCAAGGACGCCGATTTCATCGTTCTCTCCGGCGACCCCTTCAGCGTCTACACCCAAGTGGAGGAAACGTGGATCGAAGGCCGACGGGTGTTCGACCTCACCGATCCCCGCGACCGCACCTACGCCCTCGGCGGCCCCGGCGCGGGGGATCCCCGCCGCACCCCGCTCTGCTGTTACACCAGCGCCTGGGACATCATCCTCGCCGCCAACGGCGCCCTCCAGCAATGAACCGCGCCGCCCGCCTCGCCCTGCTCCTCCTGCTCGCCCCGGCCGCCGCCTCCGCGGCGATGCCCTTGGCCATCCAAGCCGGCATCCTGTACCCGGTCTCCGGTCCACCCGTGCGGGAGGCGCTCATCCTGATCCGGGACGGCCGCATCACCTTTGTGGGGCCGGCCGCCGACCGGATGTTCTCGGCGGATCATCAGGTCATCACCGCGGCGGTCGTCACCCCAGGCCTGATCGACGCGCGGGCGACGGTCGGCCTGTCCGGCCTGCTCAACCAGCCGCACGACCAAGATATGCTGGAGCGCTCGGCCCCAGTGCAGCCGGAATTGCGGGCGATCGACGCCTACAATGGCGGCGATCCCCTCGTCACGTGGGTCCGCAGCCTCGGCGTGACCACCGTCAACACCGGCCATTCCCCGGGAATGCTGGTCTCCGGGCAGACGATGGTCGTGAAGACCTCAGGGAGTGCGCGGGACCGGGAGGTGCTGCAGCCGGCGGCCTTCATCACCGCGGCGCTGGGCGGAGCCGGCCTGAACCGGGCGGAGGGCAAGGCCCCGGGCACGCGGGCCAAGGCGGTTGCGCTCCTGCGGGCGGAATTGATCAAGGCCCAGGAATACGTCCGCAAGCGGGCGCTGACCGACGAGACCAAGCGCCCCGCGCGGGATCTGCGGCTGGAGGCCCTCGGGCGGGCCTTGGACGGTTCCCAGCGGCTGCTGATCACGGCGCACAAGGCGCCCGACATCCTGGCGGCGCTGCGGCTGGCGAAGGAGTTCAACCTGCGGATCGTCCTAGACGGCTGCGCCGACGCGCCGCTCGTGCTGGAGGAGATCCGGGCGGCGGGTTTCCCGGTCATCCTGCACCCCACGATGGCGCGGGCGGGCGATGAGACCGAGAATCTGGCGATGGACACGCCGGCCAAGCTGGCGGCGGCGGGCATCCCGTTCGCGTTCCAAAGCGGGTATGAATCCTACGTGCCCAAGACCCGGGTCGTCCTCTTTGAGGCGGCCGTGGCGGCCGGGCGGGGGCTGGGCTTCGAGCGTGCCTTGGCCGGCGCCACCCTCGAGGCGGCAAAGATTCTGGGGGTGGCGGACCGGATCGGCACCGTGGAGGTGGGCAAGGACGCGGATCTGGCCCTGTTTGATGGCGATCCGTTCGAGTACACCACCCGCGTGACCGCCACCGTGATCAACGGGGAACTGTTCCGCGACGGACCGCGCTGAGCCGCGGCCGGTAAGGACTGGAAGACCCACTACGGTTTTCCAAACCCTGCAGGTTGTGCTCTGACGTAACCAGCTTTCCCTCGATCTTTCGTGCCGATGCCTGAATTCAGCCTGTTTCCCTTCACCGACTACTGGTGGTTCTACGCCCTCTTCACGGTGGGCGTGCTGGGCCTCCTCGCGCTCGATCTGGGCGTGTTCCATCGGGAGGCGCACACGGTATCGTTCAAGGAGGCGCTGGGCTGGTCGGTGGTCTGGTGCATCCTCTCGCTGATCTTCTGCTTTGGCCTGTGGCGCTACGCCGAATGGAAGCTGCCGCAGGACCCCAGGTTGCTGGCCCTGGGGATGACGGCCGAGCAGGCGACGGGTTTAGCGCGGCAGACGGCCTTGGAGTTCCTGACCGGCTACGTGGTCGAGCTGTCGCTGTCGGTGGACAACATCTTCGTGTTCGTGGTGGTGTTCACCTTCTTCGGGATCCCGGCGCAGTACCAGCACCGGGTATTGTTCTTCGGCATTCTGGGGGCACTGGTCTTCCGGGTGATCTTCATCTCGCTCGGTGCGGTGCTGATGAAGTTCCACTGGGTCATCTGGGTGTTCGGCGGCTTCCTGATCCTGACCGGCCTGAAGATCCTGTTCGCGCCGGAGAAGCCGATGGATCCGGAGAAGAACCCGATGCTGCGGCTGCTGCGGCGCTTCATTCCGATCACGACGCGCTTTGACGGGCAGAAGTTCGTGGTGATGGAGAACGGCGTGCGGCACGGGACCCCGCTGCTCGTGGCCTTGGCGGCGATCGAGTTCAGCGACATCATCTTCGCGGTCGATTCGGTGCCGGCCATCTTCGCCATCACCAAGGAGCCGCTGGTGGTGTTCACCTCGAACATCTTCGCCATCCTCGGGCTGCGTTCGATGTTCTTCCTGCTGGCCGGGGTGGTGCACAAGTTCCGCTACCTGAAGTACGGCCTGGGCATCGTGCTGATCTTCGTGGGCCTGAAGATGTCGTGGCTGAACGAGCTCTCTCCGGACGGCAAGTTCCCGATCACCTGGTCGCTGGGCATCATCGCGGGCGTCCTGGGCGCCTCGGTGGCGATCTCGCTGCTGATCCCGGCTAAGCCGGAGCCCGCGTCACCCACTGCCAAATAATCTCCACGGCGCCCACGCCGAGGAACCCGATCGCGGCGAAGAAGGCCGTGGCCAGGGCCGCGCAGACGTGGCCGGCGAGGATGAACCCGCCGTCCCGTTCCAGCAGGCCCGCGGCCAGCAGGATGATCGCCCAGGCGGGGATCACGTTGCTGAGGGGCACGGGCAGTGGCAGCAGCAGGAACAGCGCGCAGACGATGATGGGCAGCGCGTGCAGCTGCTGCCGGCGGGGGCTGGCGGTGACCCAGAGCAGGCGCGGCCGCAGCAGCCGTTCGAAGCCCAGCACCAGCCGCCGGGTGAAGGCGAAGACGCGGCGGAACGTCGCCGGCGGGAGGCGCAGGTCGAGGAAGCGGGCGGGAAGCCACGGCTTTTGCCCGAGCGCGAGGCGGATCGCGATGAGCAGGATCACGCAGCCCAGCGGGGTCGAGAGCCCCGGGAGCGGGATCGGGGTGCAGAAGGGCAGCGACAGCAGGAGCATCAGCAAGATGAAGCCGCGCCCGTGGAGCACGGTCATCACCTCGCGGAGCGTGACTTCCTCGACGTCGAATTCCCGGAGGATGAGTTCCAGTTCCTCGGACAGCCGCCGCGGGGGCGCGGGGGTGTCAGGTGCCGCGGCGATGGCCATAGAGCTCGAGGTGGAGGCGGTGGCCGTAGCGGTAGCCGCGGGCCTTGCAGAGTTCGCCCAGCCAGGCGGCGTGGCGGCGCATCTGTTCGGGCGAGGTGGCCTCGGGCATCAGGAGCACCTTGTGGCGGGGAATGTCGCGGCGGAGGGCGGCGAGCATTGATTCCATTTCGTCGAGGTCCGCGGGCCGGGAGACGACGAACTTGAACTGGTAGGGGTATTGGTCGATCCAGGCGCGGACGACGTCGGGCTGCCAGCGGGTGGCCTCGTGGCGTTTGCGCCAGGCGGCGTGTTTGATTGGGTCGGGGGCGGAGTTGAGGAGTTTGGGGGAGAGGGAGGCGAGGTCGCAGCCGATGCCGGCGGGGGGGATGGTGGCGGCGGTCTCGATCGTGAGGTGGCGGCCGGTGGCGCGGATGCCGGCGGCGAGTTCGGCCACGTCGCGGGCGATCATTGGTTCCCCGCCGGTGAGCACCACGTGGCGGGTGGCGGGGTGGGCGGCGACGGCCTCGAGGAGGGCGGGGAGGGAGCGGGCCTCGCCTTCGGGGTTCCAGGAGGCGTAGGGGGTGTCGCACCAAGCGCAGCGGAGGTTGCAGCCGCTGGTGCGGATGAAGAGGGACGGGACGCCGGACAGTTCGCCCTCGCCCTGCAGGGAATGGAAGATCTCGGAAATCAGCATCCTGAGGGCGGGAGCAAAGCCAACCCGGCCGCGGAGGCGAACGCGGAGTTGCCGGGGCCGGCTTGCCTCCAGTGTGCTTCCAGTGTGCCTCCAGTCCTGCTGCAGTCGGCTCGGCTGGCGGCGGCGGCGGTCGGAAATCGTTAAGCGGAATCAGCCGGCGAACAGTTCGGCCAATCAGTCCGCCAGTTCCTCGCGCAAGCGGTCCACGAGCGCGGGGGTGATTTTGGGTCGGTGTCCTCGGGGTGACCGTCGGAGGACCGGCAACCCGTGCCGGCTGGTTTCGGCTACGATGACCGCTCCAGTGACGTGTCGGAGGCCATCAATGACCAGCCCGCCGAGGGAGGTACCGCGCCGATCCGCGAGCACCTTGGCCCTACGGAAGGGGGGCTCCGGGAGATCAATCGTGATCTTCACCGGATCATCAACCTAAGCGGCAGCGCCCGGGTCAAGGGGGCTGACTACCTGATTTGGCTGTGCGGGAAGCCGCCGGGTTTGCCTTAAATCATTCGACGCGCAGGGACGCCCGCATCCGGCGACGACCGAAGACTAACTTTTTAGCAGCCTGCCGCTTCTGCCGGCCCGCCCGCTTGAACTGGTCGATCTCCTCCTGGCTGGTGGTGAAACCAAGTCGGGCGCGGAATTGCCGCATCCCGGCCTGCAGCGCGGCGACCTCCAATCTCCGGGCAGGGGCGACGGCTTCCTCCAGCACGGCGAGGACCTCCTGATTGAGGCTGCGCTGGTGACGGGCGGCCCTGGCCTTGAGCTGGCGGTGCAGGCGGGCGGGCACGGCCTTCAGGGAAATGGCTGGCATTATGCGACTGGAATGGTGTCAGCCGCGGAACGGTCAAGCGGGGGCGGTCGTGGGTGATCAGATTCGGTCTCCATAGCACTTTCCGCCGACCTCGACTGGTCTGAACCTTGGCCCTCGAGGGCTGGCGTGAGCGATGGAGCCAAGGGCCTGAACGATCAACGTACCTCGACCAGCCGAGCCCCCTCTCCGATGAGCCACACCACCTCGGACAGTTGCGGCACCAGCCAGGACCGCAGCGCAGCGTTGGACGTGTTTCCGACCCTCAGCCAGACGATCACCGGCCCGGACGCCCCAGTCTGGGCGCGGCGCGCAAAGTCCTCATCCTTGGTGAGGATCACCCGGCCTTCCGCCTGCGCGAACCGCCAGATCACGCTGTCCTCCGCCTCGCGCAAGCCGGCTTCGCGCGCCGCCTGCGCGTCATAACCGGCTTCGCGCAACCATTGCGCGAGCGCCGGAGGGAGCTGGGCATCGACCAGGAACTTCACCGCGCGGCGAGCGTCAGCACGGGATGGTCGAGCTGAGCGGCCGCATATTCGAGGCAGGCCTGGATATCCTCGGCCTCAAGGTCCGGATAATCGGCGAGGATCTCCGCCGTGGACACCTTGGCCGCCAGCAGATCGAGCACGTCCTTCACCCGGATACGCATACCCCGGATGCAGGGACGTCCGCCGCATTGGTTCGGGTTGAAGGTAATGCGTCCGGTGGCGGGCATCCCACCATCTTACGGGCTTCCCGCGCTGCGACAAGCCCTCGCTGTTCCACGCCCGCTCCGGCGGCCGCTTGAGGGCCTTGGCGGCTCCCATCGGCGGCCTTGCTTTGCGTCATCTCCCGTGGCCGGCGCGCGGTCTATGGCGCGTTCGGCGCGCGCCAGCTCGAGGACCCCGACTTTCCGGTGTTCCGGGTGCCCAGTGCGGTGGTGCGCGGGGAGTTCTGCTTCGTGCTCAATCCGGACCACCCACACTTCGCGGCCCTCGTGATCGGTCGCCCAATTCCCTTCCAATTCGACGACCGGGTCCTCCATTCGGGCACCTGAGCCAGGCGCCGGCCGCGAACGAACATTTCACGACCAGAACTGTGCCGAGGCGGGCGAGGACGTACGATTTTCCCTCGTTGCCTCAACCAAGCCTAGACAGAGGTTAGCCACAAAAGTCGCAAAGGGCCCAATCCGCGGTCGAGACCGTGAGTGGCGTCCATAGACACCACAGGGATCATCAGGGGGACGCGCTGAGCCAAGGGGCTCAAGCCGCAGAGCTTCGATCCAAGTCGCCGGATGACGGCTCAGACCTGTCTCCTTGGTTTGTGACCCTCCCGCCTGATCGCTCGCCCTAAAAGATGCGCGGCGCGGCGGAACGAGGTCAGGCCGTGAATCGTTACTCTTCGGTCGTTGCCAGGTCAGGACGCACTTGCGTTTCCAACCAATAACGACCGGACCCCTTCGGAGATTGCTCCTTGCGCCGCCTTGGTCAGGCGATGTGGCGGACGCTCGTCACGAGCTCCGCAAGGCCGATGGCCTCGATGCGGTCGCCGAGCGCGTAACGACGCAGGCCGGGATGAACCACCCACAGGTGGTCGAGCTTCAGATCGGTCAGGGCAATGCGCATCGACTTGGTCGTGGAGGGGGTATCGTTGAACTTGAACTCGAACCCGATGCGTTTACCGCCGGTCAAAAGGAACAGGTCGAGTTCAGCGCCCGCGTGCGTGGACCAGAAGTAGGTATCACGGGTCGGAAAGCGGGCGATGACCTGTTCGATGGCGAAGCCTTCCCAGGACGCCCCGAGCTTGGGATGGGCCAGCAGGGCACGGCGGTCGGGCAAGCTCATCAGGGTATGGAAGAGCCCGCTGTCGCGGATGTAGATGCGGGGCGCCTTGGTCTGGCGCTTGCCCAGGTTCTCGAACCACGGGGGAAGCTGGCGCACGAACAGCGCCCCGGTCAGCGCGTCGAGATACGAGCGGGTCGTCTGGTCGCTCACGCCCAGGGAGCGGCGTTTTCACGTTCCTCGAAAATTCGAAGTTTCAGCTCGAAAATGCAAGGAAGTCATTCGGGGCAAAAAAACGGGGCCTTAACGGTCACGACCGCCTCCGGCACGGGCTCAGGCCGTCAATGGTTGGGATGCGGCGGGCGGGGCAGGTTTGCCCCATCGAACCGGGGCGGCGCGCCCTGCTCCACCCGCAGGTGCGCCAGCAGGCGCTCCGTGCCCGCGGCCATCGACAGGCGGGGCTCGTAGCCCAGATCCCGCCGCGACGCGCCGGGATCGAACCAGTGGTCCTTCGCCAACTCCGCTGCCACAAAGCGCGTCACTGGCGGCTCCCCCGCCAGCCCGAACGCCCGCCACCACGCCTCCACCACCACCCCGGCCGCCCAGGCCACGCCCAGCGGCACACGGCGGGTCACCGGCGGCAACTCCATTCCCCGCAGCAGGCCGTTGATCCAGTCCCACAGGACCACCGGCTCCGCATTGGTGATGAAGTACGCCCGCCCCCCCGGATCCCGCCCCGCCACCGTGGCGCCCCGGCCCGCGGCCAGGGCCGCCTCGGCCAACAGGTGCGCGTCCACCGCGTTGTCCACGTGGACCATATCCACCCGGTTGCGGCCGGAGCCGACGATCCGCAGCCGCCCCGCCCGGGCCCGCTGGAGCACCCGCGGCACCAGGTGCGGGTCGCCCTCGCCCCAAATCAGATGCGGCCGCAACGCCACCGTCCGCAGCGCCGCCCCGTGCGCCTCCCGCACCAGCCGCTCCGCCGCGGCCTTGGTCAGGGGATAGGGACTCGGACAGGCCGTCGTCAGCGGCAGCGACTCATCCGCCCCGGCCAGATCGCGCCCGTTGTAGACGACGCTCGGGCTGCTGGTGTGGACCAATCGCGCCACCCCCTGCGCCCGGCGCGCCGCCAGCAGCACCCGCGTGCCCTCGACATTGGTGCGGTGAAATTCCGCCGCCGGTCCCCATACGCCCACCCGCGCCGCCACGTGAAACACCGTTTCCACGCCCTTGCACGACGCCGCCAGGCCCGCCGCCTCGTGCAACGAGGCCGTGAAGACGGGCACCCCCAAGGCCGCCAACCCCGGATCCGGCCGCCGGGCCAGCACCCGCACCGGGCGCCCCGCGGCATGCAGCCGCAGCACCAGCTTGCGCCCCAGAAAGCCAGTGCCGCCGGTAACCAGGACCGGACCCGTGGGCGAAGAAGGCAGGGTTGCCGTCATCGTTCAGGCGACCGCCTCCGCGGCAGGATAACTCCGGGCTGTGGCCGCCCAGCGGGCGAGGGCGAGGCGGTGGATCTTGGCGTTGTGGCGCACATCCACCGGGAAGCGCGGATGGAACAGGAAAGTCCGAATCTCGCGGGTCCCCGGATGCGCGGCCGCCAAGGTCCGAAGTTCCCCGGCCAACGCCTCCGCCGCGGCGGCCCCCAGGCTCGCCTCCACGACTAGGGCGGGCCGCTGCCGGGGGCGTTCCCCGAGGCCGACCAAGGCGCAGCGGGCCACGGCCGGGTGACGGCGGAACAGCTGCTCGCACGGCTCCGGAAAGAGGGTTCCCCTCGCGGTCTCGACGCGCTCCACCTGGCGGCCGCAGAACCAGAGGCGACCCTCGGCGTCCAGATACCCGCAATCCCCCAGGCGGTGCCAGGTGCGGTCGCCGACCACGATCTTGGCCCGCGCGGTGGCCTCCGGCGCGGCGTCGTAGGCCTTGGTGACGACCGGCCCGGCCGCGATGATCTCCCCGATTTCCCCGGGGGGCAGGGGTCGTTCCACCGCGTCCGCCGCCAAGGGGCCCTCCGCGGCGGCGATGACCCGGATAGTGATGCCCGTCAACGGCCGCCCGACACAGGCTCCGCCCGCGGGCGGGGTGGTCAAGGCCGCGACCTCCTCCTGCGCGATGCTGGTCAGCGGGAGGGCCTCCGTGGCCCCGTAAGGGCTCTGCAGGCGGCCGCGGGGCAAAAGGCGGGGGGCGGCCGCCCAGAGGTCCGCCGGCACCGCGGCGCCGGCGCAGAGCACCCGGCGCAGGCTGGGCAAGGTGACCTGGTGTTCGTCACAATGGTGCGCGATCCGTCGCCAAAGGGTGGGGGAACCGAAGGAGTTGGTCACTTGCTCCTGTTGGATCGCCTGGACAATGCGCTCCGGGGCGAAGGCGGCCGGGCGGCGCGGGTCCAGTTCCGGGACGACGGTCGTCATCCCGAGGGCGGGATTGAACAGCGCGAAGATCGGAAGCAACGGCAGGTCGATCTCGCCCGGGGTGATATTGTAGGCCTGCCGGATCAGGTCCACCTGGGCGGCGAACATCCCGTGTTCATAGCAGACGCCCTTGGGCGCGCCGGTGGAGCCCGAGGTGAACAGGATGGCCGCCAGACCCTCCGGCCGCGCCGGCCACGCGGGGCGGGACGCCACCGGCGCGGGGCTAGGGCGGGTGAGCCGGGCCGTCAGGGAGCCCCCGGCGAGGATGCGCGAGCCGACCGAGCGGAAGGAACCACGGAACAGGTGGCTGAGCAGCAGGGCCAGGGGAATGCCCACGAGGCGCCGGGGCTGGGAGCGGGCGACGCAGCTGAGGAAGGCGGCGCGGCCCATTCCGGGATCGATCACCACCGGGACCGCGCCGAGGTGAAACAGGGCGAACACGGCCGCGATCAGCGGCAAGCCGGGCGGCACCATCACCAGCGTGCGGTCTCCGGGGGCGGTGCCGGCGGCCTCCAGGCGGGCCCGCCACGCGGCCACCTCGGCGCGGAGTTCGGCGAAGGAGAGCGTGAGGTAGTCGATGTCACCTGAGCGCGTGCGGCCTCGCGGCACCTTGAGTGCGGCGGCCTGCGGCCGGGCCTCGGCGGCCCGGTCCAGGTGTTGCACGATGTTCGCGCTGGGGGGCGTCATCCGGCCGGCGAGCCTGCGCGCGGTCCGGGTCCGGGCAACCTAGGAAAGCAAAAGTCTCAGGAAGGACCTAGGAAAAGGGGTCCGTCCGCTAATTGTTGATTTTCGGCCAGCGCCAGCTCCGGGCTCGCTAGCGCTTTCAACAATCAGCGGACTGACCCCTTTGAGGACAGCTCCAACTGAATCGTCCCGGCTCAGGGCGGCCGCCTCAATAATCGTTGAAGGTCAGCAGGCCCCAGAAGAGGGAGACCTTGCGGCCGGAGGGGCCATTCTTGCCGACGAGCGTCGTGGTGTTGGTGTTCACCGTGGCGGGCGTCACCGGCTGGAAGGAATCGCTGGCCATCACGACGGCCCCGCCGAGGAGATTCGTCTCCTTGCCGCCCGTGGCGGTGGTGCGGGTGGCGCAGCCAGAACCCAGCAGGGTGGCGGCGGCGAGGGCGGCAAGGGCAATGGGCTTTTTCATGGCGCGCGGGGAAAGGACGCTGATTCTCGGGGGGAAGTTTCGCAAGCGAAGGATTGGCGGACTCAGGAGGCCGCCTTGAGCGAGGGCTGGTCGCGCAGCAAAGCCACCTGCCAAGGCAGGAGCAGTTCGGGCAACTGGCGGGGATCCCGCGCGATCCGGCCCAACTGGGCCCGGTTGGCAATGAGCGTGGCCTCGATCCGCAATTGCTGCGCGACCCGGTCCCGGTCGGCCCGGATCCGGTCCTGCAGCTCCACCTGCGCCTGGGTCAGGGAAACGTGGTTCGGATCGCGCCCCGGGCGGCGCGGCAGGGTCTGCGGGTCGCGCTCGAAGCCAGCCTGCAGGGCGGCCGAAAGGGAGCCCACGAGACGCTCGTGCCGCTTGCCCAAGTGGACCTGCGCCAGAATGGCGGGCCCGCTTTCCCCCGCCTCGGCCGCCTCGGCGATTTTCAAGAGCAGAGCGTTGCCACAGACCTTGAACGGCGGGGTGTCGAGGCGGCGCGCCTGCTGTTCCCGCCAATGCCAGATCGCGTGCAGGACGGTGAGTCCGGGGCCGCGTAGGCGCTCGCTGCGGCCGATGCGCCAGTCGTGCTCGGTCGCCGGGGCGAACCCCTCGGCGCCGGCCGCGATCTGCGCCCGGCACTGCTGCTCCAGCCATTCGAGGCGGCCCAGTTTCTTCAGCTCGCGGGTCAGGATGTCCCGCAGCGCCGGCAGGTGCCAGACGTCGAGCGCGGCATAATCGAGGAGCTTGCGGGTGATGGGACGCCGGGACCAGTTGGCTTTCTGGCCGTCCTTGTCCAGGGCCACGCCGAAGTGCTGCTCCAGCAGCGAGGCGAGGCCGAAGCGTTCGCGGCCCAGCAGCTGCGCGGCCAGCATCGTGTCGAAGAGGCTGCGGGGCTGGAAGCGGCAGAGGTCGTGCAGGAGCCGCAGGTCGAAGTCGCTGCCGTGCATCACCAGGTGCTTGTCGGCTAGGGCTTCCCAGAGCGGGGTGAGGGAGAGCCCGGGCGCGAGCACGTCCACGAGGAATACTTCCTCCCCGACGAGGAACTGCAGCAGGCAGACCCGCGTCTTGTAGTGGTACATATTGTCCGCCTCGGTATCGAGGGAGACCTCGTCCACGCGGCCGAGCGCGGTCAGTAAAGGCCCGAGCGAACCCGGCTGGTCGAGCAGCAGGAACGAGGCGGGGCGGGGGGTCGGGGGCGTGGCAGGGGCACCGAACAGACGGCGCAGGGGCGACGGCAGGAGACGGGAAATCATCTGGACTGGGCGGCCTTATCCCACGCCGAGAGGAAGGCTTCAATCAACAATGGGAGATCCTCGTGGTATCCGCCCTCGAGGATCGCCGCGGCGGGCCGGCGGGTCTCGCCGAGCCAGGTGCCGAGCGTCGCGAAGTCCTCGCGCTCCAGCGTCATCGAGGTGATCGGATCCTTGGCGTACGCATCGAAGCCGGCGGAGACGAGGATTAGGTCCGGGCGGAAGGCCAGCACCGCGTCCAGCGAGGCCCGCAAGGCCGCCATATGCTCGGGGCGGGGCGTGTGCGGGGCGACGGGCCAGTTGCGGGCGTTGGGGCGCACGTCCTTGGTGCCGGTACCGGGATAGCCGGGGAACTGGTGGACGGAGGCGAAGAAAAGGTCCTCGCGGCCGAGCAAAATCGCCTCGGTGCCGTTGCCGTGGTGGGCATCGAAGTCCCAGACCGCGACGCGGGCGGCCCCGAAGCGGCGTTGGGCGACCAAGGCGGCGACCGCGATCTGGTTGAGGTAGCAGAAGCCCATCGCGCGGTTATCGGTCGCGTGGTGCCCCGGGGGGCGCATCAGCGAGAAGACCGGGGAGCCGGCCCCTTGGGTGAGGGCGTGCTCCGCGGCCTCGATCGCGGCGGCGACGGCGCGACGCGCGTGCTCGCCGATCCGGGGGAACCACGGGGTGTCGGCATCGAAGTCCCGTCCGGCGTCGAGGGAGCGTACCAGCGATTCGACGTGGGCCAGGTGCAGGATGGAGTCGGGGGCGGTGCCGGCGCCCGGTTCCCGCCAGAGCCAGCCGGGTTGCGCGCGGCGGAGGTGGGCGACCGACCGGAGCACGCGGGCGGGCTGCTCCGGACGCTGGGACGAGCCGTACTCGGCGCAGCGCGGGTCGTGGAACAGGAGCATCGAGCGGCACCGTAAGCGCGGCACTGGGGCGATGCCAAGCCGCGGCTCATTCCGGTGGCGACAAGCCGCGGCGGACCCGCCATAGCGGGGCGATGAAGGTGATCGTGCTATGTTCGGGGGGAATGGACAGCGTGACGGCGCTGCATTGGGCGGTGCGGGAGCACACCGTGGTGGCGGCGTTGAGCTGCGATTACGGGGCCAAGCACAACGCGCGGGAGTTGCCGTATGCGGCCGAGCAGGCGCGGTTGCTGGGGGTGCGGCACGAGGTGGCGGCGCTCGATTTCCTGCCGCGCCTGTTCACCTCGGCCCTGCTCCAAGGCGGGGCAGAGATCCCGGAGGGGCATTACGCCGACGCGACGATGCGGCAGACCGTGGTGCCTTTCCGCAACGCGATCCTGCTTTCCGTGGCGTGCGGGTTCGCCGAGAG
>Ga0172372_10002652_pt1 | contig 26976 bp, 24 predicted proteins | sample LakKiv5m_2_FD_114544 | JGI IMG/M metagenome (GOLD analysis project Ga0172372, IMG submission 114544) | Freshwater microbial communities from Kabuno Bay, South-Kivu, Congo - kab_092012_9.5m | ecosystem: Environmental > Aquatic > Freshwater > Lake | place: Democratic Republic of the Congo...
AGAGCCGGAGCCGATACTGCCGCAGCGCCTGCCCCCATGCCGCAGATTACACGCCGCCGCCCCGCCGAAGCAGGCGCTTCTTGAAAGCGCTTGCAAAGCGGTGCGGCAAGTGACGCTGAGGCGTTTCGCATCGCTGTAAGCTCAGGCGGCCCGACTGGAGCGCGATGCGCGCGACGTGGCGCCCGACAGCTTCCGGGTTGACTCGCGCACCACCAGCGACACTGACGGTGCACGCAGAGCCGGCTCGCGCTTGTCAAGCATCATGAGGAGCGCCTGGGCGGACAGATCGCCCATCTGATCGACGGGTTGCCGCACGGTGGTGAGCGGGGGCAGGAAATAGGCTGCCGTCGACAAATCGTCGAAGCCCACGACCGAGATGTCGTCGGGGACCCGCAGACCACGGTGATGAAGCGCAAGCTGCAGGCCAAAGGCGGTCTGATCGTTGGCACAGAACACTGCGGTAAACGGCTCGCCCATCCCGAGGAGCCGCTCTCCGGCGAGTCGACCGCCCTCTTCGCGGAAATCGCCAGGCGTGACCAGCGCTGGCCGATACGGAATGCCGGCATGATCGAGCGCACTGCGATAGCCCTTCAGGCGCGCCTGCGCGTCCGGGTGATCACGGGGCCCGGAAATGAAGGCGATCCGCCTGTGCCCAAGATCGATCAGATGATCGGTGGCGAGCCGCGCCCCCGCCTCGTCATCCACCGACAGGCTGAAGACGCCTGGCGCGTCAAGTGTGCGACCCGTGACCACCACCGGCAATTGTTCGGCGAACTCGGCAATGCGTGTTGCCCCCAGGCGACCGGCAAAGAGAATGAGGCCATCAACGCGACGCTGAATCAGTTCCCGAATGCAGCGCTCTTCATCGTCGGAGTTCCAGTGACCGCTCATGAAAATGGGCGTGTAGCCACTTGCCTGCAGCGTTCTTTCTATGCCGTGCATGCCCTCGCCGTAGAAGGGACTGTCGATGGCTTGCGTGACCACGCCAATCGCGTTGGAGCGGCCTGTGGCAAGACCCCTCGCAAACGCATTGGGCTGAAAACCCATTTCAACAATCGCGAGCTCAACCGCCCGCTGCTTGGTGGCGGCAACCCGCGCTGTGCCATTCAACACCCGGGATACGGTGCTCTCTGAGACACCGGCCTTGCGCGCCACATCGGAGATGGTGATTCGGTTCATGCTGCCATCGCGGAGTCGGTTTCGGCGGGAAACTCACCGGACCAGCGCGGTTGCCAGGATTCGGGCAGCACCAGACAGAGCGCGCCGAGTTCGGCGGTTCTGGATGGATCGCTCACTGCCACCACGCTTGCGCCCGCGAGCATACCGCGCATTCCGGGCTGGCGACTACCGTCCAGGAGCCGAGCCCTCAGTGCCGGCAGGAGTACATCCGACTGGCTGCAGAAGAGGCCGCCACCGATCGCGACCCGCTCGAGATCTAGGGTTATGAACAGGTTGTAGAGCAGGTCGGACATGGCATCGAGCGCGCGCCCGATCAGGCCGATCGCTTCGCTGTCGCCACCTCGATACGCATCGAACAGCTCAATGGTCGTACCGCCCCAGGAGCGTGCGAGCGATGCGCCCCCCGCAAGCGACTCGACATCACCCTCGTTGCCACAACCACAGCGCGGCCTGAGCAGCTGTGCGGACGGGACCATGCTGTGGCCGGCGTGCCCCGCATTTCCGGCCTTGCCGCGCAACAGCCGTCCGTCCACCATCAGGCCCACGCCTATCCCGGTGCTCCAGGTGACATAGGCGCCATCGTGAATGCCCTGAAGCGCACCGAAGCGCTGTTCAGCGAGCAGTGCGGCCTGCGCATCGTTGGCAATGGCGATCGGGCGTTCGCCGAATCGCTCGCGAAGCGGCGCCTCCAGTGCCACCCTCATCCAGCGGTTTGGCAGTTCGCTGTTCGCTGACAAGCCGCCACAGAGATTGGGCGCCGCGCTCGCGAGCTGACCTGCCTTGCCCTCGAACGGACCGCATGCCGCAACGCCCACGGCCTGCAGCGATTCAAGACTCACGCCCGCCTCGCGACAGCAGTCGGCCACCAGCGCAATCATGGCGCGCGCCACCGCCTGCTCATCACCGCTGCGGGGAACGGGCGCGCGACGACGCACGATCACGTCCGATTCGCTCGCCAGACAGGCGGCGATCTTGGTGCCCCCCAGATCGATGCCAGCGATCATCGTCCGCCAGCTCCGCCCGAGGCTCGCACCGCATGCGACAAGCGCCCCGGGTCAACCCGCAGTTCCATGCCGTCGCTGAAGCGGATGGTGCGCGCGCCCTGCCCAGGCGGCTGATAGCCGACATAGGTTCGCTCGCCGTTGTCACGGACGAACACGGTGTAGAGCGCAGCATTGGCAGTGACCGTACGATCGATTCGTCCGGCGGCCTGCAGGGTGCTCAGCCAGTGGAAGGTACGGGTGCGGGTCTCGCCCAGTTCAACCGAGCCACGCGAGTTCCAGGCCTTCACGCCCGCCGCAGGATCGGTGAGCGCCAGAAACGAAGCGAACACGTCCTGCCAGACGTCAGCCGGCGTTCCATCGCTCTGGCCGCGGGAATCATAGCTTCGACGCGACCGCTCGAGCCCTGAGAAAAATCGGTCCATGTAGGCGCGCGGCAGCGCCAGATAGGTGGAGGCGGGCGTGATCGGCAGCAGGTTGATGCCCTGGATTTGCCGCGGCTCCTCGGTCCACCAGGTGCTGTAGGCGTACTTGCCGCCAAACACCATGCTTGCAAGCGGCTTGTCGAAACCTTTGTCGAGCAGCGTGCCTTCCACATCCAGCCAGTACTGCAGCACCGCCTCGGTCTCATGCAGATACAGGTAGATGCCCAGATCACGCAGCGACCGGTCACCGGTCAGCTCACCCCACAGCACCAGCGCGGCCCAGGCATTGACCGCCTCCGATGAGGACTCCTGGTTATTGCCATGCCCGAAGTAAATGCCATCGCCCCCGGCCCAGGAATGCCCGGCGTAGGGATCGAAGTTGCGCAGGAACGGAAAATCGGCGCGCCCGCGCTCGGCCGTGGCAATGTCGGCGATCAAGCGCCCCACCATCCCGCCCGCAGCACCGGGTGCTGCCCATGCAGCGTCTCTGCGCGCGAGCTGCACGGCCGCCATGATCCAGTAGCCATAGTGGAAGTGGTGGTCGTTCATCGCGGCCACGCTGCCAAACTCTTCCGGATACCCAAGCACCGAGCCAGTACTCCGGTCGAAGACGAAACGTGGCCCCGCGCCGGTAAACCACTGCGAAAACCGCCGGCGTACAAGGGTCTCGAGCGTGCGCGCAGCATCGTCCTCGCCCGCTTCAGCCGCAATCGTCATCAGATGCGCGATGGCGGCCAGGGTCTTGCCGGTCCAGTAGCTGCCCTGACCCATGCGGCCAAACATTGCTGGCGCGCGGCGTACGTCGCCGCTCAGCAGGCTTCGAACCCGCTCGCGCTCCTCGTCGCCCCCCAGCATTGGCCAGGCCGGGAGAATGCCCCGCCACTGCATCGCAGTGACAAAGGATGAAGCAGCGAGAAGCGGCATGGGCCCGCGAATCGAATCGAAGTTAACGGTATCGGCGCGAGCCCCGGAGAGATGGCGGCTTTGATGCGGGTAGAGCGACACCAGCGGCACTGATTCAGAACCACTCACCGCGCGGGTCTTCATCGTGTAGCGGGTAAGAAGCCCACCCGATGATTCATCGAACTGCCAGCTGACCTGCGTTGCCTCGATAAAGGCAAAGGCATGCCGGGTAAAGCGGTCGAGGGTCGCAGGATCGGCATCGGGTAGCGCTGCCACCGACAGGACCCGCCGGTCCGCCGGCAGATCAAGCGTCAGCTCTTGCCCCGAGGTGCCTGCAAGCGCCGAGCCGGGCGGCGCAAACACCGCCCACTGTCGCCCGCGATGCTCGAATCGCAGCACCAGGGCGGACCCTGCCTGCACCACAGGAAGCGGCTTGGCGTCGGCCGCCAGACGAATTCGTGCTGGGCCATCAGACAGGGAGAAATAGGCATAAACGCCGCCATGCAGGATGGTGGCATCGAGATGCTGGGCGCCCGCCGCCATCCGGACCTGGATGTGCCAGTCACCCGCGTCATGAAGACGCGCATCCTCGGGCGTGAAAGCGCTTGCACCAAAAGTGACAGCCGGCTCATGCGGGTACTGTATTTCGGGCTGCTTACCCTCGACGGGCACCAGCCTGCGAACCGGAAGGCCCACCTCGAGCCCTGACTGCGATGCGCGAAACGACAGCGGATGCGCATGCAGAACATCGGACCATCGCTCGTACATCACCGACGAATACCACTGGTTCGTCGGGGCCGCGCGCGACAGCATTGCGCCACTGCGATATGTGGCAGGCTTGGGCCGGACGCTGCCAAACCCCGATGGCGGCTCGGCAAACAGCACCCCCTCGCCCACCCGCACGTCCTGCGTCTGGGCCGCTGCCACGCCCGAAGCCGCGCCCGTCAGCACGACCACGGCGACGCCCATCAGCTGGCAGAGGACGGAGCGCCCTGCCGACCGGCGAATGCGATTCATGCCCGGCTCAGAAAACGAGGTTGAATCCGACCGTGGCCGACGAGCCGCTTCGGTCGTAGTGCGAATTAAAGCCCAGGAACAGGTTGTCAGGCATGCTGACTGGCGCGGGGCCAAGCCGGCTCACCCTCGACCAGCCGATTCCGCCGTAAACGCTTGCACCCTTGTGGAGTTCGGGAAGCTTGCGATAAATGCCCAGGTTGAGGCTGAGCGCCGTGTTGCTTTGCCCCCATTCGATGGGGTTGGCGCTGGATGCCCGCCCGTAATAAACGCCGCCCGCGGTGTAAGTGTAGAGACCACGGTAGTGGCTCCAGCCCAGCATCAGGTCGTAGTTGGAAGCCCGATAACCGGTGTAGTCGGAATTGAGGTCGCCATAGTTGAAGCCCGGATCGAGCCCGAACAGGCAAAGCTTCTGAACGCTGTCGTAGGCGCAGCTTGCGGCAGAGCCCGTCCAGCGGTTGTGGCGCGCGCCATAGGTCAGCATGTTCTGGGGATTGGGCCAGTAGTTGCCCTGCAGCGTGGCAGCACTCTGACCGGGTTTGCCCGCGCGCCTGGGGAGCCAGGCACCTCCCACCGACATCTGATCAGGATCACCGATCCAGCCCACCAGCGGCGCCTTGCCAAATGAGCTCTGACGCGCTCCGGTGACGTTTTGCAGGGTGAACTCGATCAGGTGCCGCTCGCGCGAATACTGCAGAAACAGTTCGATCAGGCGGGGCTCGGTGGCCCCCGGCTGGTAGGCGATGTTGGACTGCGTGAGACGGTTTTGCTGAACGATGTCGGTATTCAGGCGGTCACGCCCAAGGCTGACCTCGAACGTGAGCTTGCCAATGCCATCTTCGAAAGGCTTGCTGGTGAGGCGCAGCGACTCGGGCATGACACTGAAGCCAGCACCGGTTCCTGCCCACTGATTGGCCAATCCGATGGGGTAGCTGAAGGAATCCGAGCGCGCCCAGGTACGGGACAGTTGCGTGCCATAGCGAACAAAGCCCAGGTCGGGGCGCGAGGCACCCACGAACTTTTCGAACCAGTCCCGGTTGGCAAGACCCTTGCCGCTCCGATAGCCCACGTCAGAGGCTGAAAACCATTCCCCCAGATCGGCGGTTGAGCGCCATCGGTAGCTGGCCCGAGCCTCGAAGGTGACTGCGCCCTCGGTCTCATGGCTATAGCCGAGCGCGAGTTGCTGGAGCGCAAGCGACGAGGAGCGACTGCCAGGCGTGGGGTTGCCCGGAACGGGAACAAAGGCGTTTCGCTGATCGTATTTGTAGAGCGAATCGTTGGGGGAAATCTGGCGCGGTGCATCGGTGGACCGGGTGGCCTCGACCTTCATAAACCCGGAGATCTCCCAGGTATTGCCCTTGGTGTCCTGAAAGGTTTCAGCCTGGCTGCCAAAGGGCAGCACGACACCCAGAAGAAGGGCGGCGCGACGGGAACGGCGCATGGAGTGTCTCCGGAAGCGAGTTGTTCTGATGGTTGAATGCGCGCTTTTGAAAGCGCTTTCAAAAAGTGTCGCACACCGGTCAAAATGTTGTCAACTTCCGTCAGCACGGCTCGTCCGACGTCCCTTGCTGCGATCGAGAAGACACCCCAGAATGCTGTCGGTAAGCCATTCCACCCAATACAGAAGAGCGCCGGAGGCGAAAGCAATGCCAATTCAGGTTCAGACAGGAGCCGGTCAACGGGTCTTCAATTTCAACGAAACCCGTCTCGAGAAAATTCTCAATGCTCGCACCTCGGGGGAAGCTGAGCGGATGGGATGGTTCGACAGACTGACGGACCGGGGCGGCGTCAAGAGGCAGGCCATTCGCGAGCTCTACGCTTCGATCAACGCCGCTGCCCCCCACGAATCCCGCCCAGCAGACGTGCTCGAGCGCTTCCATCGCCTGCGAGACCTGGCGGTCGCCGGTGAGCGCGATCAATTCACGGTCGAATTCGCCCGCCCCAACGACCAGGGAGAATGGGGATACGCGCTGTCGGTAGGCGATACCTGCATCCGCCGCTCGCCGCCCGGGATGCGGGACGAGGCCGAAACGTCTTTTGCCGCGTTTAAAAACACGGCCGAAGCCGATCATCTGATGAAGCAAACCATCGCCCTGGCTCAAAACTGCCGAGACGAAGACCACCCTCTACAGACAGAAGGCGGATATGTCGACCTGGAGGCCCTGCACTCACTGCGTACGGACTTCAATCAGACGGTGAACGGGTCCGGCCTGGCGCTCGAAGGCGTTGACGCCTTTGAGAGGCTGCGGGAACTTCAGCAAACCCACGCGCCTGTCGTTGGCCGGGCCTTCGCGGCCATGCTTGACACAAAGGTGGGCACTACCAACCTGCTGGCCATCATGTATGGCGATCGGGCGCCCTCGGCCACCTCGGCGAGAATGGCAAACCTTGCCAACCAGATCATATCCGGCGACACCCTGGACGTTACAGCCGCGGCAAAACACCTGGGCGACCAGATGATTGAGCAACTACCCGGAGGCAGCCCCGAACAAGCCAACCAGTTCGTCAAAACCGAGTTTGGCGCGATGGCCAGGCAGATGTCTGATTCCAGCCTTTCAGCTCTTTACAAAGCGTATCTCGATCAGCCGCATCTCATTCAGGCGTCGGAACCCATGGCCAGTATTGGAATCACAGTCGACAGCCAGTACGCTCCAGCCGACGGCGCTGAGAATCGGACCTTCTGGCAGCAGGCCATGCCTCGCTCTCAACCGTTCAAGTGGGGCCTTGGCGCCGTCGAGGACATTTTCGAGGCGGTCAGGGCGGAGATGACGCAGCGTGGTTTGGCGGTCAAGAGCGAAGTCGAGCTGAAGGCGTTCACCGCCGCCGCCCTCTACCCCGAGTCGGCGGAACAACTCATTGCGCAGTGCATTGGCACGGGCATGTCAGTTGACGAGGCAGTCGCCAATGTCCAATCAGCCGCGCCGCCCCCCGGAGCGCTCCGCGCCTGAAGCGCCGGGCGCAGCGGCGCCTGATTCAGCCCACTGCGCTTTCCACATCCGTCATGGGCGAGTGACGCACGTCGGTTCCCTTCACCACGTAAATCACCGCCTCGGCCAGATTCTTCGCGTGGTCACCGATACGCTCGACCGCCTTGGCCACGAACACCAGGTCGATGCAGGCGCTGATGGTGCGGGGGTCTTCCATCATGTAGGTAATGAGCTTGCGAAGCAGCCCCTCGAACTCGTGATCAATCTGGCGGTCCTGCTTGATCACCTCGAGCGCGCCAACGGGATCAAGCCTTGAAAATGAGTCAAGGGCCTTTCGGAGCAGCTCAACCGCCATGACGGCTTCGAACTGCAAATCGTTCACCGGTAACCGCAGGTGCGTGGCGTGCCCCAGGTCGATCAGGCGCTGAACCACTCTCGCCGTGCGCGCAGCCTCGTCGCCCACCCGTTCGAGATTGGCAATGATCCGGCTGATTGAGATCAGCAGCCTCAGATCGCGCGCGGTCGGCTGGCGGAGGGCGATGATGCCGGAGAGCTCGCGATCAATTTCGACCTCGAAACGGTTGACGCGCTGTTCGTCGCGCAACACCTCGGCCGCCCCTTCCGCATCGAACGCTGTCATGGCGGCGACCGCCTTGGCCACCTGACTCTCGACCAGCCCGCCCATCTCCAGAACGCGCGAGGACACCGCGCTCAGTTCCGCGTCGAACTGGGTTGAAAAATGTTTGTCCATGCTGACCTCCTGCCTGCAGTATCAAGCACGCGCCTCGGGTTTGATCACCCCGCCACGGAGGTTTATGGCGTGTGAATCAAGAAAGCGTGTATCTCGAGGGAGCGGCCCTCCGTTCAGGCCACGTTTCGTACCGGCTCCACCCGCCGCGGGCTGCGGGCGATCGCCGAGTTCACCCGCGGCATCACCTCCTGCGCCATCAATTCCATGGAGCGGCGCGACAGCGCCGGGTCAACCTGGTCCATACCGGCGTAGACAATTTCGCCGAAATCACCCGCCTCTTCCCGAAGCGCGAGGATTTGATCAACCACCTGATCGACAGTGCCACAGAGCACCAGATCATCGAGCAGTCGATCGAGCGTGAGCTTGCTGTCGTCCTCGTCGGCGTGCCGCTTGAAAATGACGTGGCGCTTGGACAGCATCATCTTGGTCAGCATCTGCCGGTAGTAATAGCGGTAAGGGCTTTGAGCATCGTCCTTGCCGTAGGCGCGCGCAGTCGCTGCGTCATCAGCCACGAAAATGGTGCGCGCCACGCGCCAGTCTTCGGGATTGGCAGCAAGGCCCACCGATGCCTTGCCCTCGGCATAGTTGGTCCAGTGACTGGCAAGCCAGTGCGAGAGCAGGAAATTGGCCGACATGGGGTGAAAGTCGCGCCGCCCCATGAGCACCACACCCTTGGATGCAGGCGCCACCACGGTCCCAACGATTTCGGGCCGCGGCGTCTGGTAGGGCTTCATCATCACACCGCGACCAATCTCGGGCACCCGGGTCTTGCGGGTAGAGACCTTGAACCGGTTATCGGGAAAGTCGATGTCATAGGGCGGATCGCGTTCCCAGATTGCCAGGATGACGTCAATCGCTTCGGCGAAGATTCGGTTCCTGTCCTGGTCGAGAATGCCAAGCGCCTCGGCATCGGAGGCCAGGGCGCCAGGACTCACGCCGAATATGAACCCGCCCTTCGAAAGATGGTCGAACATGGCCGCATGGGCGGCCACCAGCGTGGGGTGCGTGTGCGACAGGTTAGACGTGCCCGATCCCAGGCGAATCTGCTTGGTGTCCCCAATCAGCGTTGCAAGAAAAATGAAGCTGTTGGTGACGTTCTCGGCGAGGTCGGTGAGGTGCTCGCCCACGAAGGCGTCATGGAATCCGAGCTGGTCAGCCAGGATGATGGCCTGGCGGTCTTCCTGCAGCGTGACGGTGGGGTCGCGCTCAAGCGGGTGCAGGGGCATGGTGAAGTAACCAAGACGCATGGCGCTGTCCTCCGGGGGGAATTTCCGTGTTCGGACGACTATAAACCCGTTCGGCGCGAAACCGCTGCTATCCTTCCTGCAAGCGTCGGTTTTCAGACGCGCACGATGCCGGCGGGCGGGATTCGCACACGCCGGTGCGAACCAGGAGACACTCATGATCCGATCCCGTTTCAAGACGGTCGTGGCAGCGTTTCTCGGCGCCGCCTCCGCTGTGGTGTTGTCGGCGGCCCCGTCAGGCGTCAGCGCCCAGGGCGCCTATCCCAACAAGCCCATTCGCATCATCGTGCCGGCCGGCGCCGGCGACAGTTGTGACCTGCTGTCCCGATTGATTGCGCCCAAGCTGAGCGAACGGCTGGGACAGGCTGTGGTGGTTGACAACCGGCCTGGCGGCGCGGGTCAGCTGGGGCTGGTGCTGGTCAAGCAGGGGGCACCCGATGGCTACACCCTGGGCTGCGGCCAGGGCGGGAACATGGTGATCGTGCCGCTCGCCTACGCCAAGGTTGCCTACAACGCGCGCGCCGACTTCACGCCCATCGCCATGATGGCGTCCAATTTTCTTGCGCTGGTGGTGTCCAACCAGACGCCGTTCAAATCGGTGAAAGAGCTGATTGACTACGCCCGTGCGAACCCCGGAAAGCTCACCTTCGGCACCAATGGCGAGGGCGCGTTCCTGCACTTTGCAACCGAGCAGTTTCGCCTGCTGGCGGGCTTTGACTACATCCATGTGCCGCATCGCGGCATGAGCGACGTGTTCACGCAGATGATTGGCGGCGAAATCAATGCATCGCTGGGCTCATTCATCGCAGTGCAGCCGCTTGCAGACGCCAACAAGGTGCGCCTGCTTGGCATTGCCCGCGCACAGCGCTCTCCCGACTACCCCAACGTACCCACCATTGCCGAAACCCTGCCTGGCTTTGCTTCCGGTGGCTGGTTCGGCATCATCGGACCGGCAGGCATGCCCGCCGACATCGTGTCGGTTGTCAACCGCGAAGTGAATTGGGCCCTCACCCAGCCCGATGTGCGCGAACGGATGCGCAAGATGGGGCTCGACATTCATACCGAGACGCCTGCGTTTCTCACGCAGGCGCTCGAACGCGACGAGCAGCTGTGGGGCAAGGTGATCAAGGATATCGGCTTCAAGCCGCGCTGAAGGGTGGGTCGGCAAGCGGGGGCTCGCCAGGCGGTGGTCCGTCAGCCCGCGGCATTCAACACCTGCCCACCGGCTTCCACGGGCTTGGCGTGGATGAGAATCACCGCAATGACGCAGGTTTCGGTGCCACGGTTGATCCAGTTGTGAATGGTGCCCCGCTGCACCATCACATCGCCCGCTTTCAGATGCACCTCAACCCCATCGTCGAGCTCCATGTCGATTTCGCCCTTCATCACCACCAGGTAGTCGATTGAGTCGGTACGGTGCATGCGGGCCTCGACCCCGGGGCGGAAGTCGAGAATGCGGAACACGCTGCCGTTCTCGATCATGGTGAACTTGCCCTCGCGCTTGCCACCGTCGCGATCGCCATCGTTATTGGCCGGCACCGTGTCAGTGGTCCAGATGTTGCAGACAAAGGCGTTGCCACGCCCCTGCCGGAAATGCTGGCAGACCTCGTCGATCATGACGACGGCCTTGCCCTGATCATCATGGCCTGTGACAACGCGGCGGATACTGGGGACGTTGGGGTCTTGCATGGAATGAACTCCGAAGGAGACTGCGGGCGGTTCGCCTGAGGCCGTGAGCTGGCACCCGGCGGCTGGGAAACCGTTATCCTGCTACGCTCCGGGCGCCTCAGCAAGCCTGGCTGATCAGCTCAACACACTCCGAAAGGTCACCCATCATGCCGTTCGCACAGGTACGCGGAATCCGCATGCGTTATGAAGTTGTCGGGGAGTCAGGCGCCTGGGTTGCGCTCATCACGGGTGGCCGTCGCGGCTACGACGAGTTCATTCCCCTTGCACGGCGAATCGCAGCACAGGGCTATCGTGTTGTGCTTCACGACCGGCGCAACACCGGTGCCACCGACATCGTGATTGAGGGTGATGTACCCGAGGAAACCCTCTGGCTCGATGACCTCCTCGCGCTTCTCGAGCAGTTGGGCGCAACGCCTGCGTTCATCGGCGGCTCGTCCGCGGGGGCCCGCACTGCCATGCGTTTTTATCTGCGACATCCCCAGACCGTGCGTGGGCTACTGCTGATGCGGGTCACGGGTGGCGCGTTCGCCGCCGGCCGATTGCCCGACATGTACTACGGGCAGTTCATCAAGGCGGCTCGCGAGGGCGGCATGGCTGCTGTGTGCGCCCATCCGCAATATCAGGAAAGAATTGCCGCGAATCCGCCCATGCGCGAGCGCCTCATGTCGATGAAAACCGAGGACTACATCGCGGTGATGAGCCGCTGGCAGGACATGTTCATCGCGGGCACCAAGCTGACTGTGATGGGGGTGACCGATGAAGAGCTGGGCTCAATCCGCGTGCCAACGGTGGTGATTCCCGGTAACGACCTCACGCATGCATCGGTCAATGGCGCGCTGGCAGTCGAGCGAATTCCGGGCGCCGTCCTTCACACGCTGCCCATCACCGATCAGGATGTCCCGCTGATTCCTTATCCCGAGTGGGAAATTTACGAAGACGAAATCGCGCAGGTGTTCGTGCAGCACATGCGAGCCATCGAGGGCGCGGGCGCCTGACAACGCTGCGCCGGTACGGTTGCGGGCCGTCAGGGCAGGCCCGCCCCCGGCACCTCGACTTCAACCGCCTCGATACAGCCGTCGCGTTTGTTCGCCATGCCCGGACCCGCGCCACTGTTGGTGAGCACAAAGAGTGTGTTGCGGCCCGGCCCACCCAGCATGCAGGCGTAGGAATTTCGGGTGCCGGTTCGAATCTCTTCCGCGATCCGGCCGCCCTCGAATACCCGCACCATGCGACTGCCGGTGGGATTGCTCACCCATACCGCACCTTCGGCATCCAGACAGATGCCATCCGGTGCCACCCCTTCAAGCTGTGCGAACAGCCGCCGGTTCACCAGTCGGCCATCGGGCTCGATGTCAAACCGGGTCAGCCGGTGTGCGAAGGTTTCGCCCACGATCAGGCTCTTTCCGTCGGGGGTGATCACCATGCCGTTTGGAAACACCACGTCGTCGGCGGCGCTCATCACTTCGCCGCGCTCGGAGATGAAGGCGATGCAGGTGTTACGCGGTGACTCGCCCGCGTGGCGGTCATAGCCAAAGTTTCCCACCCAGCTTCGACCACGCTCATCGGTCACCATGTCGTTACAGGGACCGGTCGCGAGCGCGCACAGATCGGCATGAAGTTCCAGTTTTCCCGCACGCAGCCGCATCACACGCTTTTCAAGCATGGAGACCACCAGCAGGTCACCCTCGGGCGTCCAGCCCAGCCCGGAGGGGCGCCCCAGCACCTCGGCAATCGTTTCGTCCCGGCCATCCAGTCCAACCGTCATGACACGAAACGAATAGAAATCGGAGAACCAGAGTTTGTCGCCGCGCCAGCGCGGCGCCTCGGGGAAAGTGAGTCCGCTCAACAGAATTTCGAGTTGCCGCATGGCTGGGCCTCCGAACGAAAAAAGTGATTGATCACCGCACGGGTTTAAAGCGCTGACATCCGCAGCAGCGCGCAATGACGTCCCGCAATCTAGCGAGCGGGCTTGCGGGCGGCAAGGCCTGTCGTATCAATCTTCGTAGCGGGGCGTTCGCTTTTCACGAAATGCCGCCACGCCTTCAGCGAACCAGGGGCTGGCACGCACCTTGTCGCCCAGGCGCTGCTCGATCGCCTCGCGACTGAGCGCATGCTGGGTGATGCAGTCACTGATCTGCTGCCGCACTGCCTGGACGGCAACGGGACTGTTGGCCGCGATGACGGCCGCAGTGGCCAGCGCGTCGTCGAGCACCTGCCCGGCAGGCACGACCCGGTTGATCAGCGCCATGGCGCGCGCGGCTTCCGCGTCGATCAGTCGGGCAGTCAGAAGCAGGTCCATTGCATGCACATAACCGATTTGCTGCACCAGTTTCACCGTGGCGCCTCCGAACGGATAAATCGACCACTTGACCTCGGGCAGTCCAAATCGCGCATGGGGCGCTGCCACGCGAATATCGGTGGCAAGAAGCAGTTCGAGCCCACCACCCGCGCAGTCACCGTTGATTGCGGCAATGATGGGCTTTGAAAATGTCCGGGTCTTGAGCAGCGCCTCATTGACGATTCGGGCGGTCTCTTCGGCCGCACTCAGATCGCCGCCAATGTCGGCGCCCGAGCAAAAGCCCTTTTCACCTGCACCCGTGAGCACGATCACCCTGCACCCAGGGTCAGCGTCAAGCTGGTCCCACACACGCGCAAGCTCTGCGAGGTCTGCGCGCGAGAGCGCATTTCGCTTGGCCGGATTGTCAAGCGTTACCAGAGTGACTGACGGGCGTGGCTGGCTGACATGAATGGACACGGACGCTCTCCTGGCTCAATCGCGGTACGACATTGGACACCGCGTGATGGCTGTTGATATTCTCGCCGCGCATCATAAAGAGGCCAGGCGGCGGTGCAGCCAACGTCCTCGAGATTTCGAATTCAAGCAACCAAGAGTGTTCAATGACAGGTGAGCAGAAGAGCCAGGGCATGAGCCGATGGCTGGCGGGCATTCGCATCCTCGATCTGTCCCAGTACATTCCCGGACCCCTCGCAAGCCTGCTGCTTGCCGACATGGGCGCCGAGGTCCTGAAAATCGAGCCGCCCGCGGGCGATCCCATGCAGACGCTCGGGCCCAGGAACCGAGCGGGTGAAGGTCTGTTTCACCAGACACTCAATGCAGGAAAGCGCATCGTCCGGATCGACCTGAAAAGCCCAAAGGGCCGCGAGACGCTGCTCGAGCTTGCTCGCAACGCCGACGTACTGATCGAAGGTTTCCGACCTGGCGTGATGGCGCGCCTGGGACTGAGCATCGAATCGCTGCGGGCGCATGCACCGCGCCTGATCGTGTGCTCGATCAGTGGATACGGTGCCGCCGGGGAGTCGCTGCAGAAGGCAGGCCACGACGCCAACTACCTGGCTGAAGCGGGCGTGCTGGACCGAAACGGCCGAGAGGAGCCCGTGTTTTTTGATCCGCCTGTCGCAGATGTATCGGGCAGTCTGTTCGCAGCAATCGCCATACTCGGCGCGCTTCAGGGCCGCCATCAAAGCGGGCGCGGTTGCGCAATCGACCTGGGCCTGGCGGATGTGATCATGCCGCTGCAAATGCTGCAGGTGGCCGACTTCGGCGAGAACCACGCGGTGCCGCAGCGACGCACCACCTATCTGAATGGCGGTGCCGCGTATTACCAGGTGTATCGCACCCGGGACGACCGCCATGTGGTGGTTGGAGCCGTTGAGCCCAAGTTCTGGCAACGTTTCAGCACCACTGCGGGTCACCCCGAGTGGATCGCGCGGCAGTCGGAGCCGCTCCCACAGCACCGCCTCACGGCAGACGTGGCAGAGGCCATCGCCAGACTTTCGTTTGATGAGTGCCTGGCGCTGTTTTCCCACGACGAGTGCTGCGTCTCGCCGGTGCTGAACCTCGATGAGGCGATGGCAAGCCCCCGGCTGGCCAGCCGGCAGCTGGTGGTCAGGGCGCGCGACGGCAGCCTTCAGGCCCTGTTTCCCGCATGGGTGGATGGCAAACCGCCAGCGGCCCGCTCGGCCATGACGCAGGACGCTTCTGCCTGAGCACCTGCGGCGCCCTGCTCCGGGCCTTCATGCCAGGGCGCCTGACAGCACCCGGGCCTGAGCCAGCAGGTCATCGATCAGGCCGCGCCTCGCCCTCGCGCTGTTCGACTCGCCCATTTCAGCCGCCACCAGCGCGTGCGACAGGACGCCTCCGGAATCAAACACGGGCACTGCCACCAGCGTCACCCCGGCGATGTAGTCGCCTTCGTCCAGGCTGTAGCCGCGCTCCCGCACCTCGGCCACCTCCTTCAGCCAGCGCCGATAGCCCGGCGCTTTCTGCCAGCGAAGTTTCCGGAATCGGATTTCGAGTTCGCCGGGCGGCCAGGGGGTGAAGGCGGCCACCAGCCGCCCGGTGGCACTGATGAGCGCAGGAAAGCGGCTGCCGACATCCACATGCAGGCGAAACGGAGCCTCCGAGCGCGAAATCGCCAGGACCAGCATGTGTTCGAGCGCCACGATCTGCACACCGATCGCCGTCACCTGCCAGCGCTGCGAGAGTTGATCGAGCGCGGGCTGCGCGAGTGCGGGAAACGGATCGCGAGCCAGAGCCGCCCGCGCAAGGGACGCGAGGCCGCTGCCCAGGCTATAGCGACGCGTGGCGGGGTCAAGGCGCACGAGTTGCTCGGCAACCAACACCCGAAGAATGTGCAGGCAGGTGCTGGGAACGATTGCAAGCTGGTCCGCGATGGCCTTGACGCCAAGCGGTTCGGCACTGCGTCCCAGCGCCCGGAGGATTGCCACCGCGCGGCTGACCGCAGGCACTGGGCGCACGCGATCGACCACGGCTGCGGGACCCGGTCGCGGCCCCCTCGGAACAGGTGTCTCGGCCGACGGAGCAAAGGAAGTTTTTTTGTCCATATACAAATGATAACGCCAATTGACAAATCTTTGGCGATCACGCCATAGTGACGGTTACGTCAAACACAATGCCCCGCCCCTGCGCGCTCCGTTGGCCCCCATGCCGCTACTCACCGAATTCACCCGCTACGCCGACGCTCACCAGCACTGCTCCAAGGAGGCACTCTGGGCCCTCTTTGACGGCAACCGCGATCACTTCAATATCGCTCATGAGTGCATAGACCGGCATGCCACGGGCGAGCGCACCGCGGTCATCGTGGTCCGCCCCGGTCAGGCAGACGAACTGCTCAGCTTTCGCCAGATCTCTGCTGACTCCGCGCGCTTTGCGCATCTGCTTGCCGCCCGGGGCATTGGCCGCGGCGATCGGGTGGCCGTCATGCTGGAGCCAGGCCGCATGTTTTATGCGGCAATCTTCGGTGCCATCAAGTTGGGCGCCATTGCGGTGCCGCTTTTTACGCTGTTCGGGCCTGACGGCGTCCGGCTTCGGGTGCTTGACTGCAAGCCACGGGTACTGGTCACCATACCGGAGAAGGCACAGGCCGTAGCTGGCATTGCCGATCTCGAATGTCTGTACGACGACCCCTCGCTTCATGCCGAACTCGCGAACCACCCCGACCATTTCAAGGCCGACACCCGGGCGGGTGACCTCGCCATTTTTCAATACACCTCGGGCACCACCCGCGAACTGCCCGAGGCCGTTCACCATACTCACGCCGCGCTCGTTACATTGATGCTGGCGGCGCTCTACGGCACGGGCATCCGTCCGGGCGACCGCTTCATGTGTCCATCCTCTCCCGCATGGGGCCATGGGCTGTGGCATGGCACGCTGGCCCCGCTTGCACTGGGCGTCACCATTGGTGTGTATGCCGGAAAATTCGATGCAGCACGCCTTCTTCAGGCGCTCTCCGAGCAGGGCTTCACCAACCTCTCGGCGGCGGCCACGCATTACCGCATGATGCGAAACAGTGGCGCGGCTTCAAACTACCGCTATCAGCTGCGAAAGCTCTCGTTCACCGGCGAACCGATTGATACCGAAACCCTCGCATTTGCCGAATCCACCTTCGGCGCGCCGGTCTGCAGCATGTACGGAACCACCGAGATTGGTGTCGTGCTGGTCAACTATCCGGGCGCCCCTGATTTCCCGGTCAAACCTGGCTCACTCGGAAAGCCCGTGCCAGGAGGCCGCGTCGAAGTTCAGGATGCCGATGGAAGCCCATGCGCCCCGGGCATCGCCGGCGAACTGAAAGTCTGGCGCCGCGATCGCTGGGTGCCCACCAAAGATCTTGGGCGCATCGACGAAGACGGCTATTTCTGGCATGGCGGCCGCGCTGATGACGTGATCATCTCGGCCGGCTGGACCATGAGCGCGGTGGAGATCGAAGACGCCATGCTGAAGCACCCCGATGTGCAGGAGGCCGCAGCAATCGGCGTTCCCGATGCGCTCAGGGGCAGCATCGTGAAGGCATTCATCGTCTCGAGACGTGCCGGTGACAACGCGTTCATCGAAGAAATCCAGACGCGGGTTCGCAACAACCTGAGCCAGCATGAGTACCCGAGGCGGGTCGTGTTCGTGACCGAACTGCCCAAGAATCCGGCTGGCAAGATCAACCGCAAAATCCTCCGCGAACGCGAAGCGCTCGCCGGCGAGGCCGACGCCAGCCCCGCATTCCCCTCTTCTCCTGGAGCCTGAAGCCATGTCTACTGAAACGGAACGCTCGTTCCCAAAAATCACCGAAAGCGGACTTGATGCGCTGCGTCGCCGCATTGGCGTAAAGATCGAAAACCAGGCCGAGCCCTGGTGCCACGAAGCCACGCGCGACAACATCCGCCACTACGCACACGGCATAGGCGACGACAATCCCCTGTGGTGTGATCCCGACTACGCGGCGCGCAGCCACTATGGCGGCATCGTGGCCCTGCCAAGCTTTCTCTTTTCCACCAACCGAATCATTTCGGGCTATGTGGGCGGTCTGCCAGGCATTCACGCCATGTGGTCGGGCTCGGACTGGACCTGGCATTTGCCCGTGCACCGCAATGATGAAGTCAGCACCGAATCCTGGCTCAAGGATCTGGTTCTTCACGAAACCCGTTTCGCCGGCCGTGCGGTGCAGCAGATCTATCACGTCAATTTCTACAACCAGAAAGGCGATCTTCTCGCCGAGGCCGATAGCTGGTGTTTCCGCACCGAGCGCGATACGGCCCGCGAACAGGGCACCAAGTACAAGCACACGCGCGAGCGGGCCCCCCAGCGCTACACGCCCCAGGAAATCGCCGAAGCCTACAAACTCTATCGGGACGAACCGGTGCGCGGCGCCACGCCGCGATTCTGGGAGGACGTGACCGAGCAGGAGGAACTGCCCGTCATGCTGAAGGGACCGATGACGGTCACCGGTTTCATTGCCTACGCACAGGGCTGGGGTGGGCTCTACATTCGGGCCAACAAGCTCGCGTGGAAGCTGATCGATGCGCACCCCGGAGTCGGCATCCCCAACCGGTTCGGAATCCCGGATGTGCCCGAGCGCGTGCACTGGGAGGAAGACTTTGCTCTCGAGGTCGGAGCGCCTGGCGCCTATGACTACGGCCCCGAGCGCGCATCGTGGCTCACCCACCATCTCACCAACTGGATGGGCGATCGCGGCTTCCTGCGCCAGGCCACCTGCAAGATCCGCCGCCATAACCCCGAGGGCGATCTGCTCCACATCCGGGGCCGGGTCGTGCGCAAATTTGTGGAAAACGGTCGCCATCTGGTCGAAATCGAGCAGCAGGCCCACAACCAGGGTGAGGAGCTGTCGGTGCTCGGCACCGGCATCATCGAACTGCCCTCACGAGCATGACCGAAACGATCGCTTCATCCCGCCCCGGGCAGCCGACCCGCGCACTCGAGGGCCTGCGGGTCATCGATCTGACCCGGGTGGTGGCTGGCCCGCTCTGCACACAGACGCTTGCCGACCACGGGGCTGACGTCATCAAGGTTGAGCCCCCCACTGGCGACGAAACGCGCCATCTGGGGCCACCCTTCACTGCTATCGGATCGGCGGCCTATTTTGGCAACCTCAATCGGGGCAAGCGAGCGTTGTCGCTTGATTTCAATCGTCCCGAGGCGCGCGAAGTGTTGCTGCGTCTGCTCGAAGGTGCCGACGTGCTGGTTGAAAACCTGTTGCCTGGCACCCTTGAGCGCTGGGGCCTGGGCTTCGAAAGTGATCTGGCGCCCCGGTTTCCGCGCCTCATCTACTGCTCGATTTCGGGGTTTGGTCGCGACGGACCTTTGGGTGGATTGCCCGGCTACGACGCCGTGCTGCAGGCCATGTGTGGCCTGATGAGCATCAATGGCGATCCGGCAGCCGGGCCCACCCGGGTGGGCGTGCCGATTGTCGATCTCGTCACCGGACATATGGCGGTAAGTGGCATCCTGATGGCGGTGCTTGCACGAGGAAGAACCGGACGCGGACAACGCGTCGAGGCCACGCTCTACGACAGCGCCCTCAGCATTCTGGTGCCCCAGGCGGTGAACTGGATGCACTCAGGCAAAACCCCGGGGCTCCTGGGTAGCGCGCACCCCAGCATCGCAGCCTACGACCGATATCGCTGCGCTGATGGCGAGATTTTTCTGGGCGTTGTCAACGACGGACAGTTTCGCCGCTTCTGCGAGCACGTTGGCCTGAACCACCTTCTCACCGACCCGCGATTTTCAAACAACGCACAGCGCATGCAGCACCGGCCAGCCCTGCGGGAAACCATCGAAACAACGCTCTCTGCTCTCACGCGCTATCCGCTGTGCGACGAACTGATGGCAGCGGGCGTTCCCATCGGCCCGGTCAACTCCATCCCGGAGGCGTTCGCGCTCGAGCATACCCGCCATCGCAACATGGCTGTGACCGGTGAGGGCGACTACCGCAGCACCGGCATTCCATTGAAGCTGTCTGAAACCCCAGGCGCACCAGGCAAAGCCCCACCGGCGTTTGCGGCGGATACCGATGCGGTCCTCGCCGAGCATGGTTACGATGAAGCCGCTCGGGCACAACTGAAAGCATGCGGAGCGGTACTCGACCGGTTGCCGCGTTAACGCCTTTCAGGCATCGTCACGTCCACTACAACCAAACGGAGACACCCCAATGAAATGGCTGGCGCTGCTCGCCGTCTCGGCAGCAACCTTCTCCGGCGCCGTGCAGGCGCAGGACTATCCCGCACGACCGGTCCGCATCATCGTGGCCTATCAGGCCGGACAGGGCACCGACGTCGCCACCCGATTCGTGGCCGAACAGCTCAGCAAGGCCATTGGCCAGAGCTTCTTCATCGAGAATCGCGCTGGCGCAGGCGGCAACGTTGGCACCGCCGAAGCGGCTCGGGCAGCCCCCGATGGCTACACCCTCACCATGGGCACCTCGGGCACGCAGACCATGAACCCGTTTCTCTACGCGTCCACCGGTTACGACGCGGAGAAGGCTTTCGAGCCCATCATCCTGGTGAGCCGCTTTCCCATGGTCATCGCGGCAGGGCCCTCCGCCACCTTCAAGAGCGTGGCCGAGGCGCTGGCCGCCGCGCGCACCCATCCCAAATCAGCCGATATGGCCATGCCCAGCACCACCGCTCGGCTGGTGGTCGAGCTGCTGAAGGAACGCACCGGCATCAACCTGTTCGGCGTGCCCTACAAGGGCTCCCCGGCGGCGGCCACCGACGTGCTGGGCGGCCAGCTGCCCCTTTTGATCGACACCATCAGCGCAGCCAAGCCCGGGCTCGCAAGCGGCAAACTCCGTGCACTCGCCGTCACATCGGCCAAGCCTTCAGCGCTCCTGCCTGGGGTGCCCACCGTGGCCGAACAGGGCGTGCCCGGATTTGACGTCTCTGCCTGGAACGCACTCTACGCACCCAAAGGTACGCCCGCCGCCGTCATCACGCGCCTTAATGCCGAGGTGGCCAAGGTGCTCGCGCAGCCCGACACCCAGCAGCGGCTCCTGCAGCTGGGCCACGAGCCCGTGGGGGGCACGTCCGCCGAGCTGGCGGCCTTCGAAAAATCCGAACGTGACAAGTGGGGCCCCATCATTCGCAAGGCGGGCCTCAAAGCAGACTGACTGACGGGGAGCATCCATGAACCAACTTGAGTCGGTCGTCTGGCCACGCAGCGCCAGAACGATCACCTCGCGCCCGCTCGCAGCGCGGCTCGCCTCACTGGAGGGCAAGCGTGTTGCCTTCCTCTGGGACTATCTCTTTCGCGGCGACGAAATCTGGGATCTGCTCAAGGCCGAACTCGCCAGCCGCTTTCCCGGTATCAGCTTCGTCGACTGGGACCAGTTTGGTTCCACTCACGGCGAGGACGAGCACCGTGTGCTGGCCGAACTTCCGGGCAAGCTGAAGGCGCTTCAGGTCGACGCCGTCGTCTCCGGAATGGGCTGCTGAGGCAGCTGCACGCCCGCCGTGTTGCGGGTGAGCGCTGTGGCTGAGCAGGCTGGCATTCCGAGCTCGTCGCTCTGTTGCGAGGGGTTCCTGGGGCAGGCCCGTACCACCGCCGAGGGGCTGGGCTATTCGAGCCTGCCACTCGCGAAGGTACCGGGGCATGTCGATGTACAGCGACCGGACGAGTTGCGCGCGGGCGTACTGGGCACGACCGTGAATGACCTCATCCGCAATCTCACTGAACCCGTGATCACGATCGCGCAAAGCCCGGACCCCGGTGCACGCGACATCGTCTTCACCGGCACCTTCGACGACATCAACCGGTTCTACATCGAGAACGGCTGGAGCGACGGTCTACCCATCGTCCCGCCCACGATGGAACGCATTCAGGCCTTCCTCGACTTCGTCGATCGCGACCCCGACGAAGTGCTGGGTACGCTGCTGCCCGATAACCGCCAGGCCACCATCTGGAATGTGGCGGTCAATGGCGTCATCGCGGGGTGTCGCCCTGAATACATGCCGGTGCTGGTCGCGCTTGTCGAAGCGATGGCTGATTCACACTACGGCGTGGAGCACAGCGGCAATACCCCTGGCGCCGAAACCCAGATCATCATCAATGGCCCGGTCGCCCGAACGCTGGGCTTCAACACCGAGCAGGGCGCCCTGCGCGACGGCTTCCAGCCCAACACGGCCATCGGACGGTTCTGGCGTCTCTACCTCCGCAATGTAGCGGGCTTCATGCTTCACCAGAACGACAAGGGCACGTTCGGTGGCACATGGAATGTGGTGCTCGCCGAAAACGAGGCAGTGCTCAGCCGCATAGGCTGGGGCAACGTCGCGCAAGATCTCGGCCAACCGGCTGGGGCTGATGCGGTCACCATCTCGCGCTTCACCGGGCGCAACGTGATCGTCTCCGTGTTTGGGGACAGTCCGGACAAGGTGTTGCCCTATCTGGCCGATGCCATGGTCACGCACACCACGTGGGAAGTGATCTTCGTGGTGGGCATGGCCAACGGCACCTATCAGCCGCTTCTCGTGCTGAGCCCGCTGATCGCAGAAATGCTGGCGCGCGCCGGGCTCTCCAAGGCCGACCTGCGGCAGCAGCTTTTCGAGCGGGCCCGGATGCCGGCCCGTCGATTCGAAAACCTGATGACGCACTGGACCAATCTGGTGCCAGGCGGAAAGCGCGGACTCTTCGAACTGACCCGACTGGGTAAGGCGCCCAAGCTGTTTGGCGAGTCGCGAGACCCGGAGCGCCTGGTTCCCATCGTCTGCAAACCCGAGGACATCATCATCGCCGTTTGCGGAGATCCTCTGCGTTCCAACTGCATGTTCATGCCGCACAACGGCATGCTGGGCTTTACAACCGTCAAGCCCATCCGCCTGCCCAAGGGCTGGGAGCAGCGGGTCGGAGCCCTTTGAAGGGCGTCGGCCCGCGCAAGCCATGAGCGATGCCCGCCCTGTGGCCCAATGGCTGCTGATTCCAGTTGGCCAACAGGCGGGCGGCGCCTGGGTCGATGACACGGTTGCTGCGCGAATCGCGGAGAGCGAAGCCCGCGATTCGCTGCTCGCCCGTTCGCCAAAGGTGGGGCAATTTCCAAGACAGCGGGTGGAGGTGATCACTGCGGCCAACCCGGCCGCGCAGATCAACGAACTGTACGCAGAGCGTGGCTGGACCGACGGGCTGCCTATCGTTGCGCCCGAGGTCGGTGCGGTCAAGCGCATGCTTCTTGGCAGCTCCCGATCAGCCAGCACCGTCCTGGGTGAAATCGAGCCGCTGCAGGGCCAGGCCACACTCGAAAAGATTGCCGCCAATGCAGTGATGGCCGGATGTCGTCCAGAGCATTTTCCGGTGGTGCTCGCCGCAGTGGAGGCTTTGCTTGATCCCGCGTTCAATATGCGCGGCGTTCAGACCACCGACGAGAACGTGGCCCCGCTTCTGGTGGTGAGCGGTCCCATCGTCAAGCGCCTGGGCATTAATTGCGGATTCGGTCTGCTCGGGCCTGGCTGGCGCGCCAACGCGGCGATCGGTCGCGCGATTCGGCTGGTGATGCAGAACATCGGCGGCGGCTGGCCGGGTGCCGTGTCCTATGCGGGCCTCGGCCAGGCCGCACGCTATTCGCTATGTATTGCAGAAGACGAATCAGCCAGCCCCTGGCCATCGCTGCACAGCGACCTTGGGCTCGCGCCCGAGGTGAGCGCAGTCACAATGCTCAGAGCTGAAACGGTCATCAACGTGACCGGCGGGCTGGAGGAAATCGCCAGCGCGATGGCGAGCGCAAGCTCCGCCTTCTCCATGCGCTGGAATGGCATCTCCACGGTGATCATGTCGCCGGTGGTCGCGCGGATGCTCGCCGATCAGGGGCTGGACAAGGCAGCCGTTCGCCTGCTCCTTCATGAGCGCGGTCGCTGGACCCCCTCGCAATGGCGCAGTTCCTGGCTTTATCGGACCGTTGGGGACGAGACAAGATGGCCACAATGGGTGCAGGATGCGGCCTCGCGCGGAGCGATCCCGGTCACCGCGTCGCCCGACGACCTCACCCTCATCGTTGCAGGCGGCGACGTGCCGGTTCCCCAGCACGCATGGTGTCCGGCCTGGGGCTACCCGGCGTGTCGAATCACTCGAATCATCGAGGAGAACGGATGAGCGGTCCGGTTGATCTGGCAGTGGTGGGTGGCGGCGTGGCTGCCTATGTGGCAGCGCTGGAGGCTGCGTCCGCCGGCATGCGCGTGCTGCATCTGGCGGGGAGTGCCCTGCCGGGCGGCCTGATCGCCAACATCGGCGCACTCGAGGGATATCCGGGCGCGCCCTCTCCGGTGTCGGGCGCTGAACTCATCGATTCGATTGGTCGCCAGGGGCTTGACGCAGGGGTCGAGCGAGTGGCCCAGGATGCCCAGTCGCTTGAACCCGGCTCTTCGGGCTTTGCCCTCGCGAGCAAGCAGGATCGCTGGCAGGCGACCCAGGTGCTTGCCGCGACGGGGGCTACGCTGAAACCGCTTTCGGTGCCCGGCGCAGAGCGTTTCGTGAACCGCGGACTCCTGCAGTGCGCCTGGTGTAACGCCGGCCTTTTTCGCGGTCGCCGGGTGGTCGTGGTGGGAGGAGGTGACTCCGCCCTTCAAGAGGCGCTGCACCTGGCACGCTTCGCGGAATCGGTCGTCATGGTGGTCCGCGGCGACACGCTACGTGCCCGCCCGGGCTTCTCCGCTCGCGCAGCCGACGTCGAATCGATCGAGTTCCGGTGGGATAGCGAACTGCTGTCGATTGAAGGCGCGGACATGCTGGAAGGCGTCATGATCCGCGATCGCTATGCCAGTGCACCCGAGCGGATCGACTGCGACGCGGTGTTCGCCTATATCGGGCTCTCGCCCAGTTCGGATTGGCTGGGTGCGATGGTCGATCGTGATCAGCAGGGGGCAGTCATCACTGATTCGACACTCCAGACCCGAACGCCCGGGCTGTATGCAGTGGGCGCACTTCGCAGTGGCTATTCCGGGCGGCTCATGGTTGCAATGGGCGAGGCTACGCTTGCAGCGCAACGGGCAGCGCGCTCCATCCCCTGACGAAGGGCTTCCCCCTCACACACCTCTCTTCAACCCAAGGACCGATATGCGCGACTATCTTGCCTGGCGAATGGCGTTCGGTGTGGCGACGCCCTCAACCAATACCGTGGTTCAGCCCGAGTACGATGACATGCGGCCGGCAGGCGTCACCAATCATCTGGGTCGCATGGTGATTCGCGAGCGCCCTGTCAGCAGCTCGGAAGATTTCAATCAGCTGGTCGAGGATATCGACCGCTCACTCGAGCCGGCGGTGGCAAGCGTGATGGATGCGCAGCCCAATGCGTTCGTGCTCGGCATCTCGGCGCTTTCGGTATGGGGCGGCAACGTGGAGTGGGGCGAGCACCTGAAGGCCCGAATCCGCAAGGTGGCGGGCCGCGATATTCCGGTTGCCCTCGCCTCCGATGCGGTGGTCGCAGCGCTCAAGGCGCACGGTGTTCGACGCAAGATCGCGGTGATGGAACCCTACTACCCCTCGATTGAACCGAGGCTGCAGGGCGTGCTGGGAAGCCATGGCTACGAAATCCTGCGTTTCAATCACATGCGCGGCAGCAACCCCGCGTCCTACTCCATCCTCACCGCGCAGGACATGATCCGCGCAATGCGATCAATCGATGGCGATGACATCGAAGCAATTGTTCAGTTTGGCGCCAACCTCCCCATGGGCCGGCTCGCTGACGAGGCCGAGCGCTGGCTCGACAAACCGGTGATCAGCGTGAACGTGGCCACCTACTGGCACGCTCTGCGCACCAACGGCATCACCGACCGGATGCGCGGATTCACCCGGCTGTTATCAGAGTTCTGATTACGCGCTGGCGTTCATTGCCCCGGGCGCAGACTCTGCTCGGCGGCATCCAGAAACGCAGTGTCGATGTAAGTCTCGGCTCGCATCGAGGCCCGGGTGGGCAGATCACGAATCAGACTGCTCACCTCCATCAGGGATTGCACGGCGGCAACCGACGGGCGAGCATCGCGGGGAAAAATCGTGTCGCGGGTGTATTCGCGCCAGGCCTGATCGGCGTATTGGCGCTCCACCCCCGTCTCGCGACACGCCACTGCTGCAACCGCATCCGGATCCGCGTAAAAAAGGTGATGCGCCCGAATGAACGCCCTGAGGAAACGGGTTGCCGTGTCGCCATGCGCTTTCAGCCACGACCGTTTCGCATCGAGCGACGTGAACTGAAAATCCGGAAAGAGCCCGCGCGGACTGCCGAGATCGGAGAACCCCAGATCGATTGCAATATGGTTCAGGGGTGCGCCCTGTAAACCGGCGTCAATTTCACCCGAACGCAACCGCTCCCAGCGCGACAGAATCGGACCGACCGCAACCAGTGTGTAGTCGGCCGGGTGGTGCAGACCGGCATCGGCGAGCAGCCTCATGACGAGCGAGGAGCTGCCCGCGCGAAGCGATGACACGCCGATTTTTGCGCCCCGCAGATCACCCACCGTTCGGACATCGGGGCGGGCGATCAGCGAAAACGGCAGCCGATTGACGTTGCCGCCAATGATCGTCAAATCGCCGCCCGATTCCCGGTTAAGAAGCGTGTTTTCAGTGACGTTGAGGGCCAGATCGAGCCCCCCGCTCGCGAGCCCGTCCGTCACCTGATCAATCGCTTCAATCAGGTGCACCTCCAGCGACAAGCCTTCCGCGCTGAAAAAACCCGCTTCGATGCCCAACCAGAGCGGCAGATTGAAGTAATTGCGCGAAACCGCGCCCACTCTGAGCGATGTCATGAAGGCTCCTTGACCATTGGTGACTGCGCCCCCACCGCAGGTCGCCTTTTCCCTCGGTGCGTCGGCGTTTGCGGCGAAGGCTCGTGCCCCGATAATAAAGTTAGAGACAGACGCACCGGGGACTCGTCAGGCGCTTTCCGGAAGATGGCCGACATGCTTGTCAACCATCACCAGACTGCGGATACTGACCGCCGAACGATCCAGGCCCGTCAACATCCCCGGGCATCATTCCAACAAAAGGAGACACTGATGTTCAACCCGTTCCGCCGTACCCGGCTCGCGGCAGGCGCCGCA
>Ga0172372_10002654_pt1 | contig 26955 bp, 30 predicted proteins | sample LakKiv5m_2_FD_114544 | JGI IMG/M metagenome (GOLD analysis project Ga0172372, IMG submission 114544) | Freshwater microbial communities from Kabuno Bay, South-Kivu, Congo - kab_092012_9.5m | ecosystem: Environmental > Aquatic > Freshwater > Lake | place: Democratic Republic of the Congo...
AATTTAAAAAAATATATTTATTATCAAAATCTATTTTTTGCCCGTAGGATATTAAAATTAAATAAACTAAATAAAATAATAAAATCAAACCTGATAAGCCGTTAATACCATCAATTAAATTTATAGAGTTAACAAACAAAAGTATACACAGGATAGAAAAGAAAAATAAAAAAATTTTATTATTTATTAAAAAATAATTTATTATTTTTAATTCACTTATAATGAAATTACCATCGAGATAAAAAAAAATACATAAAACTAAACTTGCAATAGTTAATCTTAAATTTGGATTTATATTATATATATCATCATACAGTCCTAATAAAAAAAATGATAAAATAGTTAGAATAAAATATAAATTTTCAAATCCACTTAAAATGAAAAAAAAAATAATATTTATCACAAATAAAATCCCCCCAAATATCGGTGTTTCTTTTTTGTGTAAAGAATGTTTATTAGGTCTATCAATTAAATTAAAAAATTTTGATATTTTAAAAGAGTTTTTGCATAATAAAAAATTTATGATTATTAAAAATATAATTGAAATTAATTGTATACTTGTCATAAATATAATTTATCTCTTTAAAATATAAAATAACACAATTATAAATAAGTCTAAATTATGTTGAATTTAAAAAATCAAATTAAACCATACATTATTGCTGAAATAGGAACAAATCACGATGGAAACATAAAGCAGGCTAAAAAATTGGTTTACCATGCAAAAAAAGTTGGTTGTGACTGCGTAAAATTTCAGTCATGGGATGAGACCATGTGGTCAGAAGTTTTTTTAAAGAACAATCTAAGATTATCGAGGTTAATTCGCACTCTGTCGATAGATTTTAATTTTCTAAAAAAAATTAAAGAATATTGCAGCAAAATAAATATCGGATTTGCCTCAACACCTTTTTCTATAAAACAGCTAAATGAATTAATAAAATTAAAACCAACTTTTATAAAAATTGCATCTATGGATTTAAATAATTATCCATTTATTGAAAAATGTGCTGATCAAAAATATCCTGTTATTGTATCGACCGGAATGGGAGACATAAAAGAAATTTTAAATGTAAAAAAAATTTTTATAAAAAAAAAAAAATTAAATGTTCTATTTATGCACTGTGTAAGTGCATACCCAGCTAGGTTTGAAGACTTAAATTTAAAAAATATACTTTATTTAAAAAAAAAATTAAAATTTCCAATCGGATATTCTGATCATAGCATTGGATTCGTTGCTCCTATTCAAGCTATCACTATGGGCGTAAAATTTATTGAAAAACATTTTACTATTAGTAAAAAAGGAAAAGGATTTGATCATAAATTCTCGGCTAATATTAGAGAGATGAAAAATTTAATTTCATATGTAAATCAAAGCTTTGAGTCTTTGGGTGTTTACAAAAGAATTGTCTCAAAAAAAGATAAGGCATTAAGAAAGGTCTTTAGAAGATCTGCCTATTTGAAGCAAGATATAAAAAAGGGTGATAAAATATTGCCTGAAAATATAATTTTTCAACGACCTGCTATAGGACTTTCACCTGTTGAATTTAATAATTTCAAAGGAAAAAAAGTAGGTAAAAATTTGAAAAAAGGTACTTTGATAAAAAAAGTTTTTTTCAAATAATTTTTTTAGCAATTTGTAAATCATCAATTGTATCTATATCAATTGAATATTTTTTTTTCATTACAAATCCATAAGTTTTATTTGAAATATATTTATTATTTTTTTTTAAATAACTATAATTAAAAACAAAAATGCTGCCATTTGCATTGTAGGTTTTTTTTAAAAACTGTCTATTTTTGATTGAGTTTGTAATAGATTTAATTTTTAATAATTTTAAATTTTTATTTATTCTGTATAAAAATTCTATTGGTTTGTTTTCTACAACGCTTAATAAAACATTGGCTCTTTTTTTATAAAAGTTTTTTATTGCATTATCTACATCAGATATTTTTCTTATAGGTGAAGTAGGAAGTAGTACGCAAAAATTATCTACAGATATTTTTTTTTTAAATATAATATTTTTAATACAATCCAAGTATACTTTTCTCGCCGGAGTATTAAATTGAGCTAGTTTTTTATTTCGCAAGTAAAAAAAAATATTTTTTTTACAATTTTTATATTTATGAGTTAATTTATTTAAATTTTTATCATCACTATTTATTATAATACTTGTAATTTGTTTTGATTTGATTGCATGATTAATACTGTGCTCAATAAGACTTTTTCCATTTATTTTAAGATAATTTTTGTTTTTTAAAGATCTTGAGTTTTTTTTTGCAGGTATTATGCATATCATAATTTAATAATTATTTTTGTTATATAGTTTTTTATATTTTATTAAATAATTTTTTGTTTAATATGTATTAATATTAATACATTAGGTTAATTTTATTATATAAAAGTATTTTGTTCTTAATGTTTAAGATTTGAGTAATGTTCATATATGAAAAAAGATATAGTCATTTTCGGAAGTGGTGATCATTCAAAAATAGTTTTCTTTGAACTATCAAAATATAGAGAGTATAATATTCTAGGTTTTGTTGATAATTATTACCGCTCTAAGCAACCAGTAATTTTTTTTAAAAATCAGAATTATTACAATTTAGGAAATATTAAACTTTTTTTTTCAAAAATCAAAAAAAAATATAAGACTACTAAATTTAATATTTATGGAATTATTGGCGTTGGTCTAAATTACAATAGAAAAAAAATTAGAAATGAGGTTGAAGAAATAGATAAAAATTTTAAATGGGAAAAATTAATATCAAAAAATTCTATTTTAAATGGAAAAGTAAATATTGGAGAGGGTACTTTAATTATGTCCGGAGTGGTCATAAACAATAATACAAAAATCGGCAAACATTGTATTATTAATTCTTCATCCTCTATAGATCATGATAATAGCTTTAAAGATTTTTCAAGTTGTGGACCAGGAGTTGTAACTGGTGGAGGTGTGAAAGTGGGTGAAAATAGTTATTTAGGAATTGGTTGTGTAATTAAAAATAATATTAAAATTGGTAAAAATACTGTTATAGGAGGCAATTCATTTGTAAATCAAAATTGCTTGAGCAATTCTACTTACATTGGCACACCTTGTAAAAAAATTAATAAGAAAAAAGAAGGTACTTTTTATTTATAATTATTTTTTTTGTTTTATAAAAATAATTCTATTAAATATAATAATCTATTAATTTTTTTTTAGAATTATATTCACTTTTGTACCATTCAATTGTACTTCTTAATCCGACGTTTAATGGTATTTTCGGTTTCCATTTTAATATTTTAACACTTTTTTCATTTGATCCATTAAGATAATCAATCTCAGAGCCGCATGGTCTTATTCTTTTATTATCTATTAATATTTTATTTTTAACTTTTAAAATTTGTTGAATTGACTTGATTAAATTTTTTATAGAAATGCTTTTTTTAGTTGCAATATGAATTATTTGCCCATTTAATTTTTTGGATTGTAAAATTTTTTCATAGCCTCTAACTGTATCTTCAATATAAACTAAATCTCGTTTAGGTGACAAATTACCTACTCTTATTTCATCGCCACTTAAAATCTGATTAATTATAGAGGGAATTATGGCCCTATTTGATTGTCTTGGGCCATAGGTGTTAAATGGTCTGACTATAGTAATATTAAGCCCAAACGATCTAAAATAAGACTCTGCTATTTTGTCTGCTGCGATCTTTGTAGCGGCATATGGAGATTGAGCATTTAGTTGATCAGTTTCTTTGATAGGAATTTTTTTTGGCGTTCCGTATACTTCTGATGTTGAAGTTATAAGTGTTCTTTTTACTTTATGTTGAAGAGAATTTTCTAAAACATTATATGTGCCGGTTATATTTGTTTCAATATAAGATAATGGAGAAGTGTAAGAATAAGGAATACCAATTAGAGCAGCCAAATGAATAACAGAAGACACTTTTTCGTAAGCTTTTTTAACATTTTTAAAATCTCTCACATCTCCGAAATGGAAATCAATTTTCTTTAAATATTTTTTGTCTATTTCAGATAGCCAACCTATAGAATTTAATGAATTGTATTGAATGAATGCTTTAATATTATAATTTTTTTTAAGTAAAAACTCTACGAGATGACTCCCAATAAATCCCTCAGCTCCGGTAATTAATATTTTATTTTTTGGCATTTTCTAAATTTACTTGTGTTAAAAAATTTTTAATAATATTAATTTAATTATGATTAATATATCAGAGCCGAATATAACTAAAAAAGACGAATTGTCAGTATTAATGGCTATAAGGAACAAAATTGTCTCAAGCTTTGGAAAAAATAGTGAAATTTTAGAAAGAAAATTTTCCAAAATACAGAAATTTAAATATTGTCTGGCCGTAAATTCAGGCACCTCTGCACTACATTTGGCTTTGAAAGTTAATAATGTCGGTAAAGATAAATTAGCAATTATGCCCTCTTATACATTTTCTGCAACAGCAAATGCTGTAATTTATTGTGGAGCAGAACCCTGGTTTCATGATGTAGATGAAAATGATATGATGCTAGATATTAAAAAAATTGAAATTTCTCTTAAAAAAAATTTAATTTATAAAAAAAATAAGTGGGTTCATAATAAAAAATTCAAAGAGATTGGCTGTATATTAGTTGTTACCTCTTTTGGAAAAAGCCCAGACATTCTAAAATTAAATGAAATAAAAAAAAAATATAATATACCGGTAATAATTGATGCTGCCGCAGGCCACTTTGCAAAATTTAATAATACTTTTTTAGGTAAGTTTGATTGTGATACAATCTATTCATTCAATGGAAATAAAAACATAACAAGTGGAAGTGGCGGGGCTTATTGCACAAATGAAAAAAAAAATTTTTACTTATCCAAGATTCTTAGCCAAGTAGGACAGGATAAAAAAAAATACAAATATTTGACGGTTGGATTCAATTATAAAATGAATAACTTGCAGTCTTCACTCGCTATATCCCAATTATTAAAATTTAATGAATTTTACAAAAAGAAAAAAATAATTTTTTCTCACTACGAAAAAAATATCAAAATAAATAAATATTTGCAAAAAATAACAAATTATAAATACCAAAAAAACTGTGGTTGGTTATATTATATAAAAATTTCTAAATTAAAAATTAAAAATCACTTAATAAAATATTTAAAAAGTAAAAAATATTTAACATCTTCTTTTTGGATACCTTTACATTTACAATTACCTTATAAAAATTTTTTAAAAGAAGATTTAAAAGTAACAAATTTAGAATATCCCAAGATATTAGTTTTGCCCTCGTCTACATTTTTAAGAAAAAATATAATAGAAGGTATCTGTAAAGAAATTAATAAGTTTTTTGAAAGTAGATGTTAAAAAAATTTTTTATATTCTTTATTAAATTTAAACAGTAATTCTTTTTTTCCTAAATCGTAACAATATCCTTTGTTAGGATAGACTTTTACTTTTTTATTTTTTTTTAAACATCTTAAAATCAATTGTGGCATATCAATTTTTTCATTTATTTTTATTAGTTCTATTATAGATGAGGAGATAGCATAAATACCAAGGGCAATTGTATTTCTAATAATTGGCTTTTCTTTAAAGTTTATGACCATTTTGTTTTTTATTTTTAAACATCCGTAGGGCAATTGTGAATTAATATTATCCGTAAATATAGTAATCTGTGAATTTTTTTTATGTTCTTTAAGAAATTTATTAAAATTTAAATCTGTCATTAAATCACAATTACATACTATAATATTTTTGAATAAAGTAGTTTTAATTTTTTTTAAAGAACCGGCAGTACCTAGGAATTTTTTTTCTCTTATTATTTTTATATTTAATGAAAATTTGTCATTTAAGTACTTAATTTCTCTCCCAAAATGATTGTGTAAATAATTAGTACTTATGAAAATGTTTTTAAATTTATATAAATTTATTTGAAGAATTAAATTTTCTAAAACAGTTTTTTCATTAATTTTTAAAAGAGGCTTAGGAGTATTTTTGGTTAATGGCATAAGTCTTTTGCCTTTACCACCTGCCATGATAAGAACAGCAGTATCATTAGTATGATTTGACCAGTTAGGATCATTTGCAAAATCTATTATCCTTAATAATTTTTTTTGATTATTTACAAAAACACCATATTTGATTTTTGTTTGAATTTTAGGTGATATTTTTTTTATATCATCGTTAAATAAAATAGGTTTTTTATTACATAGTGACCATGCAACTTTAATTATTTGTTTTTTTTTTATATTTCTTCTTATATCTCCGTCGGTAATTGTGCCACAAACTTTATTTTCTTTGTCAATAACTACAAGTATTTTTTTTATATTAGTATTAAATTTTTCGACAATTTTTCTGAAACTAGTATTTTTTTTTATAATGTATTTTTCTAGCATTTTATAATTCTAACCATCTAGTTTTTTTTTTGAAACTTTTGTAATTATACAATTTTTTTTTATAAAAGTATTTTTTTATATTTTTTAATTCTTCATATTTGTTTTTATATACATCATTATATTTCTTAAAAAATTTATAATGTTCTTTTTTTATTTTTAATTGTTTAAATATCTCTGAACTATTATTACAATTTTTATAAAAATTGTTTTCATGCTGTCTATAATATGTAATTGAATTTTTTAAAAAAATTCCTTTTTGACGCTTAAGAAAAAGTAAGGTAGCCATTTGCCAATCTAAAATTTTTAATTTTGGGTTAAGCTCATTAATTATTTTTTTTAAGGATTTTTTTTTTATTGTTAGATTTGATAATCCAATATAGTTATCTTCGATAATTGATTTCAGGTTAATTTTTTTTTTTATATCATTAAAATAACTCTTTTTATTATCAAAATTTTTTAAATTATTTACAATAAAATCGTTTCTATTTAGATGGGGAAGTAAGTTTTCTATTCTTTTTTTATGCATAAGATCATCACAATCCAAAAAAATTATTATATTAAAGTTATATTTAATCATTTTTTTTAATGTAATTATTCTTGATTTTACAGGCGGTAAATTTGTTTTTAAAATTATAAATTTATTCCGTAATTTATTAATTTCTTTTAAATGTTTTTTTTTTATTTTTAAATTATTAAAGCAAAAAAAAACTTTAAAATTTTGGTATGTTTGTTCGTTAATATTTTTTATGAGTTGTGCTAGAAACTTTTCTCCATAGGGATGAATAGTTGTAAATAATAATAAACTATTCTTAGAAATCATTAGCTGAACATTTATCTAATTTTTTTGTACTTAAGTTTTAATGCGCCTTCTTTTTCAATACCTAATATTCCATTCTTCTTTCCATCACCAAGAGCCTTTTCCAAGGTTCTTATACCTTTGATTAACTTATAATATCCATCTGGCTCTAAAGATGCAGCTTGATCGCTTCCATATATGCTTCGGTCTTCGGTTATATGTCTTTCCAAGGAAGTTGCTCCAATTGCAACTGCAGCCCAAGAGATAAGTTGTCCAGCCTTTTCATGACCAGAATAACCGACATTGCATTGAAATTTTCTTTTTAAAGTATTGATAGTGCATAAATTCGCCAATTCATTTTCAAATGGATATTTGGATATGCAGTGCATTAATTCAAAATCACAATTATTATCTTTAAAAATATTGACAGCACTTTTAATTTCATCCATAGATGACATTCCAGTTGAAATAAAAGTCTTTTTTTTATCTTTGGCTATAAGTTTTAGCAAATCTATATTTGATATCATGGGAGAGGCAACTTTATGAAATTTTAAATCATATTGTTGAATAAAACGAAAACTCTCTAAGTCCCATGTTGAACAGCTCCAATCAATATTAATTTCTTTGCAATAAGAATTGATTGCATCATATTCTTTTTTTTCAAATTCTAGACCTTTTTTTTGTTGGTAAAAAGTTGTACCCCATGGAGAAGTCCTTTTAGAAGCTAATTCTTTTTCGCTGTAAACTAATTCTATAGTTCTTTTTTGAAATTTAACCGCATCAAATCCAGCTGCTTTTGCATTTAAGATCATTTTTTTTGCTAATTTAAGATTACCATTATGATTAATGCCTATTTCAGCAATTATATATACCCTCATATAATTGTTCTACCACCGTCAATTATTAAATTATGGCCTGTCATATATTTGTTTTTACTGCTACATAAAAATTTAATCGAGTCTTTTAAATCTTCGGGTTTTCCCATTCTACCAAGTGGTATTAGTTTGTTAATTTTAGATAAAAATTCAGATTTCTGATTTTTAAAAATGCCTCCCGGGGATAGTGAGTTGCATCTGACTTTATTTTTTGCCCAAGTCGAAGCTATATATTTTGTTAATCCAATAATTGCATGCTTAGTGCACGAGTAGGATGCAGGTTTGTAATTTATTATTTTTTTTTTATTGTAAAGTCTATGATCAGGAGCAATAACAGACAGTTCGGATGCTATATTAATTATATTGCCCTCTTTTCTTTTTAACATTTTTTTTCCGAAATGTTTTATGGCTAGAAAAGCCCCAGTTAAATTAGTTTTAATATCTTTTTCCCATGTTTTTAAGTTAGTGTTTTCAATGCTCGTAAAATTTAAATTTGGTCTATTATTTATTTTATAATCAATTGCAGCATTATTAATAAGAATATGGAAAAAATTTTTTTTATTTGTTTTTAAAAATTCTATAATTGATTTTTCGGATGTGATATCCATTTTAGCTAACAAAATCTTTTTATTTGGAAAATTTTTTTTTAATAATTTACTATTATTTTTTAAATTTTTAAGATTTACATCCGTTAAAAAAATATTAAATCCTTCTTCTAGTAGAGCCTCTGCATAAAAATAAGATAAAAAACCACCACCACCCGTTATCATAACATATTTATTTTCCATAACTTTGGCCTCCATCAATATTTACGAATGAACCAGTTGTAAAATAGGATTCTTTTTGACATAAAAAAAGAATTATTTCTGAAATTTGCTTGGTATTCCCAAATTTTTTTAAAGGTATATTTTTCTGTATAATACTTTTAACTTTTATTGGTGCTTTTTTTAATTTTAAGTCCCAGTTACCATTTTTGGTAAAAATATTTCCCGGTAAAATGACATTAATTAAAATTCCTAATTTTGACAATTTTTTTACCATATTTTTAATATAAAAATTTAAAGCTGCTTTAGAAACTGAATATGGAATTGGGGCATCAGAGATATAATTAGTTACTGCTGATGAGATGCAAATAATTTTTGTATTTTTTAATTTAAAAAAAATTTTGATATAATTATTTATAATGTTACTCGTTGATAAAAAATTATTTTTAAAAGCATCCAAAAAATCCTCCGAAGTGATATTTTCTGTAATAGGATATTTACTTTTTCCTGCATTGCATATTATAGTATCAATTTTGGAAAAACTCTTTTTAATTATTTTTAGTGTTTTAATAACATCCTTTTCTATGGATAGATCGCAAGCAAAATGTAAAACCTTTTTTTTTAGAAAACTATTTTGATAAAGTCTAGCGGGATTTCTTGATATAATAATAATATTATAATTTTTTTTGTCAAATGCTTTTGCAATTTCTAGACCAATCCCCCTTGATCCTCCTGTTATAATTGCTACTTTCTTTTTCATTTATAACCCTTTAATTACATCTAGATATTGTTTTATTTTTTTACTGTGACCTTTGGTTACCCTGGCTGTTTGCAAAATATAATTTTTATTATACTTTTTTTTTTTAAGAAATTTTATAATCTTTTTTATATTTCCGCCACCTTTAAAAAGATCACATGTTTTATTTTTATTCATGTTTTTTATATGAACATTAATAATTCTTTTTCCATAAGTATTGATTTCATCAACATAATTAAAACCATTACCAATACTATTACCAATGTCATAATTAATTCCGTAATATTTTTTATCAAAATGACTTATAAAATATAAACAATCTTTAGGTTTTAAATCAACTTCAAAAGCAATTTTTAGTTTATATTTTTTTAGAAGAGGTTGTAATTGATTAAACTTATTTACAATTCTATTTACGTAATTAAAGCTTTTATTTATTGAACATTTGTCGACCATAGGAATAACAATAATTTTAATTTTATTTAAAAAACACATTTTTAAAAAAAAATTAAAATATTTATTATTTCTTAATTTGAAATTTTTAAGATTATATTTTTCCATAAAAAAATCAGCTGTAACTGAATTGATTTTGATTTTAAATTTATTTTTTAAATCGCTTAATATTAAATGCTGGCTTTCATTGATCAATGCATTCTCAAAAAATTTATGACTATCAATAGTCCACTCCATAAGTTTGATTTTAATTTTGAACGCCAAATAAAATTCTTTTTGCCAATTATTTAAAGGATAAGCTTGAATTCTATTTCTCAAAGGGGGGACCAGCCTACCTTGCATAAAGCCAATTTTTTTAATAGAAACCATATATGAAATACTTAGCATTTATTCCAGCTAGAAAAAATTCAAAAAGATTAAAAAAAAAAAATATTGTAAAAATTAATAAAAAAACTCTTGTTGAACTTGCAATTAATTCAATAAAAAATATAAAAAAAATTACTAAAGTTGTTATATCTAGTGATGATGAGCAAATCTTAAAAAAACAATTTTTATACAATTCTAAAAAGTTCTTTTTTCTTAAAAGAAAAAAGATTTTATCTACCGACACAGCCTCACTGGAATGTGTGCTTTTAGATTATTTACTAAATGACAAATCTGCTAATCAACCCGAAAATATCGTTCTTTTACAACCTACAAGCCCTCTTAGAAATTGGAGGCATATTCAAGATGCCATAAAATTTTTTGAAGATAATAAATATGACAGTATTTTAAGTGGCTACGAAGACAAGGCTTTTATTTGGAATATGAATTCTAAAAAATCCTTAACTTATAATTACAAATCGAGAAAAAATAGTCAATTTATGGATAGGTATTTTTTTGAAAATGGTGCAATTTTTATTTTTAATAAAAAAATTTTTTTGAAAAAAAAAAATCGACTGTTTGGTAAAATTGGTTTTTATATAATGAATAAATATAATTCAATAGATATTGATGATAAAGAAGATTTAAAAATAGCTAGAAAATTATATAATAAATGAAAATTATTATTTTTGGTGCCTCAAGTGGTCTGGGCAAGTGTTTTCTTGATATTTTATTAAAAAATCCCAAGAATGAAATAGTGGCAACCTATAATAAAACATTTTTATCCAAATATAAAAATCACAATCTTTTTTTTATCAAATGTAATTTCGAAAATCCAAAAAGTATAATTTACACGTTAAAAAAAAGTATACAAATCCTTCAAAGAATTGATCTTATAATAATTTGTTCCGGTTATTTTGCTTATGACAGTTTAAAAAAAAATATTATTAGCTCAATAAAAAAATTTTTTTTTATAAATTTTTATTCGAATATAATTATAAATAATTTTTTTATGAAAAAAAAAAATATAAAAAAATTAAAAAAGAAAGTTAAAATAGTTAATATTGGTTCCAGCTCATCTTATAAAAGTTTTTTAAATACCTCTCTTTATTGCGCTTCTAAAAGTGCACTTTTATCTTTTATAAGATCAATCGAATTAAAAAAAAAATCAAAAATTAAAAATTATATTTTTTCAATGGGCACTATGGATACAAAAATGGGAGAATTAATTAAAAATAAAAAAAAAAAATTAGATCCCATGTATATAGCTAGTCATATATTAAAGAATATTAATAAAAATAAATTTGAATTTATTTACAGTCGAGCTAGGAGGCAATTTTTATGATTAAGCAACCACTTTTGGTGATTTCTTACAATAGACCAGAGAAATTAAAACAGGTTATAAAAAAAATTAATTTTAAGTATATAAATAAAATTTATTTTTATAGTAATGCCCCGATAAATGATTTTGATAAAATTAAAGTTCATCAATGCAGGTTAATTATAAATAATTACAATTTTAAAGGCGTTAAAAAAATTTTTTTTCAAAAAACCCACTTACCAGTAGATAAATCCGTTGTAAAAGCCATTAACTTTCTATTTTCAAGCGAAAAAAGTGGAATCATACTTGAAGATGATATTATTCCAACAGATAGTTTTTTTTATTTAATGGTTAATCTTTTAAAAAAATATGAAAATAATGAGAAAATTTTTCATATATCTGGCTTTAATCATTTAGAAAAAATAAATTCTAAATATACTTATCATTTTAATCAAATTACTCATGTTTGGGGCTGGGCAACCTGGAAAAGAGCTTGGCTTAAATATGATCCTAATTTCAAAAACTTAAAAAAGTATAAAAAACTGAAATTATTTACAGATTCAACTTTAGACACATATAGAAAGTATTTATATGAACAAACCAAAAAAAAATTAATCATTACATGGGATTATGCGTGGGACTGGACCATTCGAGTACAAAACGGTCTTTGTATAAGGTTGAATTTTAATACTATTAAAAATATTGGATTTGATTATAAAGCTACAAATACAAAGTTTTTTAATTATAAAATTTCTAGAATTAAAACTTTCTCAATAAAAAAAATATATCATCCAAAATTTATCTTTTTAAGCGATGAACATGATAATAAATATTTTAAAATCTATGAAAAAAGAAACTTATTAATAAAGAAGTTTTATGATCCAATTTACAGGGAAGCAAAAAAAATTTTTTAAAACTATTTATTCTATTTATTATCATCTAATCTTATTTAATATTGATTTAATTTATAAATATACTTTTTTTTTTTTTAAAAAAAAAAATTCTACTAAACATATTCTAATTACAAGATTATATTCTATTGGTGATTTTGTGATCTGGTTTAATTTTTTTAAGTATATCATTAATTATTACAAAAAGTATGAAATAACTTTAGTTTGTACACCAGCCGTTGCTAGTTATGTTAAATTACATTTTAGACAAATAAACATTGTAGAATGCATAAAGTTTAAATTTTTATTTAATATTATTTATAGATATCATATTTTATTGAAAGTGCATCAATCCAAGTACGACATTGCAATAAATCCTTTAAGAGATCGTGACTACTTTTTATCCGATGCTATTATAAAAAATATTTTTTCTAAAAAAAAAATTGCTAACTTTAATTTAAAATCAAATATATTTTTTAATATTATGATAAATAATATTTATTCAGATTTTATAAAATTAAATCCAGACTCTATAATACATGAATTAGATTTTAATATGGAATTTACAAAAAAAATACTATCAAATCAAAAATTGATGTTTAATAAATATATTATACCTACAAATTATTATTCAAGGTATGTCAACTTAGATAAAACTGTAGTTATTGTTCCAGGCGCAAAAGATAATAAACGAGCAATAGGTTTAAATAAAATTTTAGAATTTATTGAATGTAGAAAAATTAATAATTATAAATTTTATATTCTAGGAGAATCAAAAGACTGGAAATTTTTTCCAGATTTTCAAAATAAAATTTATAAAAATTTTATTTTTCTATTCGGAAATACAACGTTAGATGAATTTTTTTTTTTAATAAAAAATTCCAAGTATGTCATTTGTAATGATAGTAGTGCAGGGCATTTGGGTCATTTATTTAAAAAAAAAATTTATCTTTTTTTAGGCGGTGGTCATTTTAAAAGATTTTTCCCATACCCAAAAAAATATCAAGACACAAATAACAGTCCAGTGTATTATTATCAAAAATTAAGTTGTTTTAATTGTAATTGGTTTTGTAAATATGATAAAATAAGTTTAAATTTTTATCCTTGTATTGAAAAAATAAAGTCAAAAATGATAAGTATAAAATTATAGTTAAAATTTTGTGATAGAAGATTCCATAATAGAAATTAAAAATATTCTTGGTCGATTTGATCAAGTTTTATTTAAAAATTTCGAAAAATTAGTGAAACAATCAATAAAATCTCTTAAATATAATGGTAAAATAATTTTTTTTGGGAATGGTGGAAGTGCATCAGACGCCGAGCATCTTGCTACTGAATTAGTCATTAAATTTAAAAAAAAAAGAAAATCTTTACCATCAATTGCTCTATCTGCAAATACTGCTTTAATAACCGCTTGTGCAAATGACTATGGGTATGAAAATATTTTTTCAAGACAGTTAGAATCATTAATGAGTCCGAAAGATGTTATTATAGGAATTAGCACATCTGGAAAAAGTAAAAATGTTTTAAAGGCATTAAATTATGCAAAAGAAAATGGTAATTTTACATGTCTATTTACTGGATTAGCATTTAAAAAAAATAAGTATAACAGTCTTATAAAAGTGCCTTCTACCGTTACTTCAAGAATACAAGAATGTCATATATTCTTAGGGCATGAATTAATATCGAATATTGAAAAAAATTTAAAATGTTAAATAAAAAAATAAAAAAATTTTTAAATAAAAAAATTTTATTTAACTCAGTCGTTTATGGAGATATTATGTTTGATTTCTATAATGAAGTTAAAATTAAGAAGATTTCTGCCGAAGCTCCAGTTCTTGTTGTGAGTCCTGTTGAGGGGAAAAATTTTTTTTTTTTAGGGGGGGCAGGTAATGTTTTTAATAATTTAGCAAATTCTGGTGTTAGCACTTCTTTAGTTTCGATTCGGGGTGAAGAAGAAATTAATTTTTTCTTAAAAAAAATAAAATTTAATGAAAAAATTTTTCTTATACAAGATAACAGCTTTATAAATATAAAAAAAAAAAGAATTATTTCTAACAATAAACATTTATTAAGAATTGACGAGGAAAAAGATTATTTTCCTAAAAATAATATTTGTGATTTAGTCCTTAAAAAAGTGTCCAGTTTGCTTAAAAAGCATAACTATTTAATTGTATCAGATTATAATAAAGGAATTGTATTTTGTGATTTCGTAAAAAAAATATTAGAAATGAATAAAACCAAAAAAATAAAAATTATAGTAGACTCTAAAGATCAAGATTTATCAAAATTTGCAAATGTATATTTAATTAAATTTAATCTCGAAGAGTCAAAAAAAGCTTTTGGAGTTAATGATATACAAATCAAAAGTTCTGAAAAAAAAATTTTTAACTTTTTAGTTAAATTTAATATTAATTATTGTATTATTACTACTGGAGAAGATGGTGCATTTTTATACTCTAAACAAAAGAAAAGAAAAACTTTTCGGACTGTTAAAAAAAAAGAAGTTTACGATGTATCAGGAGCGGGAGACACTTTTTTAGCCTATTTAGCATCAGCATTGATAAAGAATATGACCGTAGAAGAGTCTATAGAAATTGCGAACTATGCATCAGGTATAGCGGTTTCAAGATTTGGTACTTCGACAGTATCAAAAAAAGATTTATGCGCAGAATAGTCGGTTTTGCGAATGGTTGTTTTGATATACTTCACGAGGGACATATTAAGTTATTTAAGGAGGCAAAAAAAAAGTGCAATTATTTAGTTGTTGGTTTAAATAGTGATCAATCAATTCGTAAAATAAAAGGGTCTGACCGTCCAATTTTTAATCAAAAACACAGAAAAACAATTTTAGGAAATATTAAATACGTAGATAAAGTTATTGTCTTTAATGAAGAAACACCAAAAAAAATAATTTTAAAATTAAAACCAGATATTATTTTTAAAGGATCTGATTATAAAAAAAAAAAGGTAATTGGATATAAATTGTTATCTAATAAAGGAAAAGTTTGTATTATAAAAATAAAAAAAAATATATCTACAACAAAACTTGTAAAGAGTTTAATAGTTAAAATGTCTAAATTTTTTAAAAGATAATAAAATAATGTACAAAAGCGGAAAAATTAAAAATATAACATATTTATTACTTGATATTGTTTCGTTAAACTCAATCGCAAAAGTTAAGTGATATTTTTTTTCACATTTTGTTATTAATTTGGGATTTTCATGTTTATTTAATTGATTAAAAAATAAGAAAAAATTTTTTTTAAAATTTTCTTTACTTGAATTATTTCCAGTTATTTTAATTTGAACTGTATTTGGATCCAGAGGAAGAATAATATATTTTTTGGGGTTATAAATTTGATAATAAAAAGAAAAATCTTCTTTGGCGATTGTCAAATCATCTTTTTTTTTTTTTAAGTCAAGATCAACAATGCCTATAAAATTTTTATTAACAACACTTTGAGCACTGTAATAAAGAGCAATCTTAAAATTATCAATATATTTATAACATATTTTTTGTTTACGCAATTCGTCTTCAATGTAGCCATGTTTAATTATGAAAGTAAAAATATTTTCTGGTTTTTGAAAAAAAGAAAATACAAATATAATTAGAGACAATAGACAACAATATTTTAATATTCTATTATCAATAAAATTTAAAAAAATATTTTCACTTTTAATCATATTTATGTTGTTAGAAAATTCAAAAAGAAATTATAATCATTTTTTTTTAATTAATTTTTTTTTGTTTATATTTATCTATACACTTTCTATTTTAAATGAAAAAATTATTATATTAGGAATTAGTATAACAGAAATTAAAATAATTAAATATTTGATTATTTTAACTATGTGCTCTCATTCTTTTTTTGTATTTTTTAAAAATAAAATTTACTTAAAAAATAATCAATACTTTTATTTTTTTATTTTATTATTTGCCCCTTATGTATTTAATGGATTAGTAGGTCTGCTTATGTTTTTTAAATGTATATTGGCTATTATAATTGGTTTTTATTTTAATTTTTTTTTAGAAAACTTAAATAATAAAAATATTATAAATAAATTTATGATATTGTTAATATCAACTTTTTTCACATTCTTTTATTTTATTAATGATAAATTTACTTTAAATAATCTTATAAATCATAAAAACGATTTTGGTAATTTATTGTTATTTTTATTTTTCATATTTATTATTACACGTACAAAGAAAATTAACATTTATATATTTTTTCCTTTATTTTTTGCTATTTTGTATTTTTTATATAAATTTGAAATGCGGTCACAATTTTTAATCATGACTACCGCTATATTACTTTTTTATCTAAATAAAGTTCAAATATTGCAGTGGAATAAAATTTTAAAATTATTGTCAACTTCAAGTATTATATTTATTTTAATTCTAAATTTTTCGAATTTAAGATATCCACCAAATCCCATATTATCTAAATTTCAAAATAATATATTATATTCTATTATTGCTATTGATGATTTTAGTTCGCAAAGAATTTCTAGATTCATTAGTCCATGCAAATGGGCAGATGAAAGATATTATTTAAATAGAAAATTAGATACAATGCTAGAAAATAGTAATTCTTATAAAAATTGTTCAATATATGATTTAAATGATGAAATTCCAATTATCCCAATTTTTTTTTTAAATTATCAAAATATTGATTTAATTATTCCTTATACTGAAAAAAATAAAAATTTTCTTAAAGAAATTTTTAATATTCATAAAATCAGCGAAAGTATGAACCTAGATAACTTTTTAAATGAATTTCTTCGTTTTAATGGAGTTATTGCTTTTGTTTATTTTTTGATAATTTTTTTGATACTCATAATTAGATTACAAAAAAAATGTAATGAAAATTTATTACTTATATTATTTCCATTTTCTATTTATTTTGTCTTACAAAGTGGATTTGGCTCACCTGGAAATTTAATTTTTATCGTTTTTGTTATTATAATATATAGACTTATTAATAGTGAAAAAAAAATTTTCAATAATAACCTGTACTAAGAATAGCGATTCTACTTTAGAACAATCTATTTTATCACTAGATAATCAAACTTATACTGACTACGAGCATATTTTTATTGATGCTTACTCAACTGATAAAACTTTATCCATTTGTCATAATGCTAAAAATTCTAAAGTTGTTCAAAAAAAACTATCACTTTATCAATCATTAAATTATGGAATTCAATTAGCCAAAGGCGAGATTGTTTTTTTTTTACACTCGGATGATTATTTATATAAAAATAATATTTTAAAAAAAATATCTGATATTTTCAACGAAAATCCTACTTTAGATTTAGTTTATGGCAATATATTAATTAAAAATAAAAATTCAAAAAAAATTGTTAGAAATTGGAAATCTGGGATTATGAGTAAATTTTTTATTAATAACTTTATAATGCCCCCTCATACTTCAATTTTTTATAAAAAAAGCTTATTTGATAAAGTTGGTTTATTTGATGAACAATATAAAGTTGCTAGTGATTTTGAACATATGAATCGAATTTTTAGAAATAAAAAAATTAATTTTTTTTATTTTGATGAATATGTATTAATGATGGATAGTGGTGGATTATCTGGTAAGTCTTTTTTAAACGTCGTTTTGCAAAATATAGATAATATAAAAATTATGTTAAAATATGGTGGCAAAACAACTCTGTTACCCTATTATTTATTAATCAAATTTTGTATAAAGCTTAAGCAATTTTTTTAGAAAAATTAAGATGAAAAAAAAAGTTTTTGTTACAGGATTTAAAGGATACGTTGGTACAGCTTTTTGTGATTTATTTAAAAGAAAATATAATTTGTATGGATGTGATTTAAATTTTTTTACTAAAAAAAAAGAATTTAATAACTTAGTCAAAAATAACTTTGATATTGATATTAGTAATTTAAAAACTAGACACCTTCAGAGTGTTGATACTGTAGTACATTTGGCTGCTATATCGAATGATTCCATGGGTGAGAAATTTAAAAATCTTACGAATAAAGTTAATTTAAAACATTCGATTAAATTATTTAATCTATGTGTAAAAAGCAATGTTAGAAAATTTATTTTTGCGTCAAGTTGCAGTGTTTATGGAGCTTCTTTTCAAAATCAATACAGTTACGAATGGAGTAAAAAAAACCCCTTAACAACCTATTCACAAACAAAGGATTTATTTGAAAAATTTTTATTATCCCAAAGCACAGCTGTCAAAATTTATATCTTAAGATTTTCAACAGCAGCTGGGGTTTCAAAAAATTTTAGATTGGATCTTTCTTTAAATAATTTAGTTTATTTAGCTATTAAAAAAAAATTAATAAATGTTGTTAGCAATGGAAAACCAATTAGACCATTTATCGATGTAAATGATATGTCCAAGACATTTGATTATTTAATAGAAGAAGAAAAATTTTCACACAATGCAGAAATATTAAACGTGGGTATTGATAAAAATAATATTTCAATAAAAAATCTTGCTAAATTAATTTCTAAAATAACAAAAACTCCATACAGTATTAATAAAAATTCACAACCAGACAAAAGAACTTATAGAGTTAATTTTGATAAATTTAAAAAAAGAACTGGGACTTTAACTAAAAATTTTAATGATTTAAAAAAAATTATTGAATCATTGGCTAAATATTTTAAATCCTCGAAGTTTAAAGAGCAATCTAGAAATTATAGATTAAATCACTTAAAAAAAAAATAAATTGGAAAAAAAAATTCTTTTTAAAATAGCGCCTCCAATTTGGCCAATATTGCCATTTGAAATTTCCATAATTAAAGAATATCAAAAAAAAAATAAAATTGTAATTTGGGCATGTTCTGGAAATAAGAATATAATAAAATTTTGTCATGCTAATCCAAAAATGAATGGAATTATTTGCATGGCTTGTAAATCAAAATTCAATAATGCCATGAGATATATTGATAAAAAAAATATTGATATTTTTTATGATTATTTAGAAGAAAATAAAAATATCAAAGAAATTAGAACCAAAAAAAAAATTGATGATTATTTTTATAATACAATTGATATAGGAAAAGGTGTTTTAAGCACGTTGTACAGTTATTTAAAATATAATTTAAATTTAAATAAAAAATTTGATTTCAACTTAGCAAAAATACTCATTAAGGAGTCAATTAGAGTTTTTGAAACTTATAAATATTTACTAAAGAGATTTCGTATTGACAAAATTTATGTCTTTAATGGAAGGCATTATAATTATAGGCCCATAATACGTTATTCTAAATTAAATAATTTAGAATGTTATTCTTATGATTTTAGTAATTATGCAAATCGAATTTTGTTTTTTAAAAACGAATATGCCCACAATTTATCCGTAAGAGCACAATTTTTAAAAAAAATGTATGAATTAAAAAAAAATAAAAATAGTAATCAGAAAATAAAAAATTTTTTTATAAAAAGATTTAATGAGCAAAATAATAATATTTTAAATTTAAATTACAATATTAATCAACAAGAATTATTACCTAAAAATTTTAACCTTACTAATTTTAATATAGTATATTTCAATACTTCTCCATGGGAATTTAAAGCAATTCAAGAAAATGGAAAGTTGCAAATATTTTCCGATGAGTTTAGTTTCTTAACTTACATCAACAAAAGCTTTATAAAATACCCTAAAATTAAAATTTATTATCGATGTCATCCAAACTTAATGAAAGAAAAAGAATATTTGAATTATATAAAAAAAAAAATTAAAAATTTGCAAAATGTCTATTTTATAGAACCTGCAAGCAAAATAGGATCGGTTAATTTAATAAAGAATTCTAATTTAGTTATCAATTATGGATCTACAGTAGCACTTGAAGCAGCTTACTTAGGTAAGAAAGTAATAACTTTAGCCCCAAGTATATTTTTGCACTTTCCTTTTCAAACGTTTGCTAATTCAAAAAAACAATTAATCAAATTAATTCATAAATATTATTATTTGTTTAAAAATAAAAAACTTAAGTTTGATTATAAAGCTAACTTATATGCACAAAAAGCCGCTCTAGCTTTGATTCATGAGGGAAAAAAATTTGATAATGTTATAGTTAGAGATAGATTTACACAAAAGATCAAAATTAAAAATAAATTTATAATGTTAAGACCAAATATTTTTATTAATTTTGTCTATATTTTTTTCAGCTTATTAAGAATTAGTTATAGCTTATTAGCCTTATTAATATTTGATTTTTCACAATTTATGTATACTTTTAAAAATTATTTAAACAGATTTTTTAAATATTTTAAACAATGATCAAAGATGTTTTAATCACTCCCCTAAAGATTATACCAGATGAAAGAGGATCTATAATGCACATGATTAAAAATATAGATAGAAAATTTAAATTTGGTGAAATATATTTTTCTATTAGTTACCCTTCAGTTATAAAAGGTTGGCACGAGCACACTTTGCAAACACAGAATTATGCTGTGATTAAAGGAATGATAAAATTAGTTTTATATGATAATAGAAAAAGCTCAGTAACTTATGACAAGATTCAGGAAATATTTTTAGGAGAAAAAAACTATCAATTAGTAACAATTCCTCCTGGAGTAATAAATGGTTATAAGAATATTGGATTGACTGAAGCAATTATTGCTAACTGCACCGATATGGTTCATGATCCTGATGAAATGATAAGAATAGACCCGTTTAATAATTTTATATCTTATGATTGGAACATAAAATTAAAGTGAAAAATATTTTAAGTTATCATCTAGATTGTAGTTTAAGAGATGGAGGGTATTATACGAATTGGATATATTCTGACCATCTCATAAAAAATTATTTAATAGGATTAAAAAAAGCTAAAATTAATTTCGTAGAAATTGGGTTTAGATTTTTTAATAAAAAAAATTATTATGGACCTTACGCTTATGTAAGTGAAGATTTATTAAATAAAATTTATAAAATTAAAAAAAATAATTATGGAATTATGGTCAATATATCTGATTTACAATCAATTGAATACCCAAAGATTAAATTATTATTAAATAAAAACTTCACTGAATCAGAAAATAGTAAATTAAAATTTATAAGACTAGCTGTTCATTCTTCTGAAATAGACTTGGCAATATATGTTTCTAGAATACTAAAAAAAAAAGGATATATGATTTTTATTAATTTGATGCAAATATCAAGAATTGAATTATCAAACCTTAAACAGCTTTTGAAAAAAATCGATAATACTAATGAAATAGATGTATTTTATGTTGCAGACAGTCTAGGTGCTTTGGACAAAAAAGAGAGTGTAAAAATAGCAAAATTATTAAAAAATTTTAAAAAACCATTTGGAATACATGCGCATGATAACCTTGGAAAAGCATTGAGCAATACTTTGACTTTTATTAACCATGGAGCCACTTGGGCAGATAGTACAATGTTAGGCATGGGTAGGGGTCCAGGTAACGTTGATACAATAAAATTATTAAAAAAATTAAGAAATTTTAGTAATATTAAATGTTTAAAAAAATCTATAAGTAATTTTGTTAATTTAAAATCAAAATATCACTGGGGAAAAAATATTTACTATGCCTTGGCAGCTAAAAAGGGAATTCATCCTTCTTATATCCAAGAAATTTTGAATTTCAAAGATTACACAAAAGCTCAAGTTTTATCTACAATAAATAGTCTGTCGAAGATTAATGCATATTCCTTTTCAGATTCTATTTTAGAATCGGCCTGTTTTCAAAAATCCTCAAAGCCAATCAACATATCAATTTTAAAAAAAATTAATTTAAAAAAAAAATCCGCAATAGTTTTGGGGTCAGATAATAATTTATTATTACATTCGGATGAAATTAATTTTTTTATTAAAAAAAAAAACCCTTTAGTTATCTCTCTGAATTTTAACAAAAAAAAATTTAATGACAATATCGATATTTATATACAGTGCCATCCAGGAAGAATTTTTTCTAATAAAAAAAGTTTAAATAGTAAAAAAAAAATTATTTCACCCTTTCAAATTAAAAAGCAAAAGAAAAATATTATTATTTATCCAATAAAATTAGAAAAAAATAAATTTAATGCTACAGATAGATTTTGCACTTTACCTTCTTTGCTATCTTTTTCGTATTGTATGGCCGTATTAAAACTATTAAATTGTAAAAAAATATTTTTAGCTGGTTTTGGTGGATATGAGTCAAAATCAGATAAAATAAAAAACTATGAAATGAATCAATCAATTGAAATAATTAAAAAAAATTTTGATTCTAAATTAATTTCAATAACTCCAACATCATATTCGATTCCAACAATTTCAACTTACGAACTAGTATAATTTTTTTTATCTTTTTTTTTTAATATTAAATAGTCTTTGTAATTATCTAAACATTTCCAGTAACCAAGATGCTTAAACGCAAATAATTTTTTTTTACTTAAAAAATAATTAAATATATTTGTTTCAAGACAAGTATTATTTTTATTGATTTTTTTAAAGACTATTTTATTCAACACCATGAAACCGGCATTAATCCACAAGCCGTCTATAGTTTTTTTTTCATAAAAATTTTTCACTTTTTCTTTATGAAAATTTAGAACTCCTTTATCCGGTACAAAAGGAACAGCGGTAACAGTTAAATGTGATTTCTTCTTTTTATGGAATTTATAAAGCTTATTCAAATTTAAATTAGATAAAGCATCCCCATAAGTTAAGTAAAAATTATTATTTTTTATGTATTTTTCAATTTTTTTTAATCTTGAGGCAGTATCTGTATTAAGACCAGTATTAATAAATTTTATATTTCTCATTAATAAAATACTTTTTCTGATTGATTTTTTTAGAATATGAAATTTATAACCTCCGCAAATGATAAATTTAGCGCAACCATAATGTGAGTAGTGTAAAATTAATTTTTCTAATAAATTATATTTATATAACTTAATGCAAGGCTTCGGAATTTTTTTTGTAAACTCTCTTAACCTTTCTCCTTTTCCACCTGCTAATATCACTACTTCCATTTTAAAAGATAATTTAACGTTTTGATAATATGACTATTGATATTATTCAGTTTAGATTTTTTAAAAAAATTTGATCTAAATACAAAGTTAGATTTGAAATATTTTGGTTTTTTTTGTTTAATATTCAAAATAATTTCTTTTTTTAAAATCTTATGCGTAGTTTTTTTTATTTTTTTTGCTACTTCTAATATAGTTTGAGAGTTGTGACTGCCTATATTGTAAATGCAATAACCATTTTGATAAAAACTTTTTAGTAGTATTTTTTTGATTGCATCGTAAATATAAATAAAATCTCTTTTTTGGTATCCATGGGTATTAATAGTGATTCTTGATTTGTAAAAAGAATCAAAACAAAAATTATTAAAAGCTGTCCACCAACAATCATTATGTTCATATATTGGAGGTCCATAGGTATTGGATATTCTAAAAATATTTGTATTTATTTTTTTTTTTAAATAAAAAAAACGAAGATATTCTTCACATAAATAATGTGTAAACCCATATATATTTGAGGGATTTGTTATTGTATTCTCAGAATAAATTTTTGTATTATTACCATACACTTGAGCGGTTGAAATATAATTAATAGCTTTGAGATTTTTTGTAAATTTTTCATGATTAAGAATTGAAGCTAAATTTAAAAAATTAGTATTGATTGTTTTTTGAAAATTAATTTCAGAGTGTTTATGATTTAGAGATATTGCATAAAAAATGTAATTAGGCTTTAAATTTATAACTTGTTTAACATTTTTTAAATTTGATAAATCACAATGATAATTTGAAACATTAGGTGATATATATTTATTTTTTTTTGATATATTAATTATTTTATATTTATTTTTATTAATTTTTTTTAATAAATTTTTTATTATTTTTGTACCAATAAACTCCGACCCACCAAATACTAAAATTAATTTTTTTTGGCGATACATTTAATTTCGTAGGTAAAAATATTTTTGCTAGTTGCATGAAATCCATTTCCAGTTATTTTAAGAATTATTGGGTAAATTATTTCAATTAACTTTAAAGCAAATAATCTTATGGTTCCAGTTATAATATTTAAGTTTTGTGTTGCGTAAATATCTATAAACTTAATATGTTGAAAGCCAGAGGCTTTAAGAACATAGTATAAGCTCCCACTTGTAAATATTGTCTCGTGTGTAAAGTCCTCGTATCTCCAGTAAGCTGTGGTAAGTGCTTGCGCATTGGGTACTGCAATAAATATTAAGCCATTTTTTTTTAACATAAATTTTAGATCTTTGAGAAAAGATAAAATCTCTCCTTTTTTTTGATGTTCTAAAACATGATTTAATATTATTAAATCAAATTTATCTTTAAATTTTTTTTTTTGAGTCTTTAAATTTTTAATTTTTAAAAAGTTTATTTTTTTCTTTTTTAATTCAACTAAAGACTCATTAGACCTATCCATTCCCGTAACTTTATACTTTTTATAATGCAAGGAGGTTGTTAGCTGTCCTAGTCCGCATCCATAGTCTAAGATAGATTTAATTTTATTTGTGATAAGTAAATTTTCAATATATTTAGGTATTTGAAAATTTTTATAGTAATCAATTTTAAGGTTTCTAAGACAAAAATATTTGTTGTTATTCATAATTTATGATTTAAGCTAAAAAATTACAAATGTCTCTTCAAAAATTACCTATATTAATTTTAGGTTACAATAAATTAGAAAGTTTAAAGAAAATTTTAACAATAATTAATAAAAATAAATTTAAAAATATATTTATATCAATAGATGGCCCAATGCACTCTGAAAAAATAAATGCCAGAGAGTTGAGAGAGTATATTCTGTCAATTTCTCGGAAGCATAATTATAAAATTAATATTTTGAAAGATCATCAGGGCTGCAAAATTGCAGTGATCCAAGGAATAAATTGGTTTTTCAAAAATGTTAAGCAAGGCGTTATATTAGAAGAAGATTGTGTGCCCGATCCAAGCTTTTTTCGATTTTGTTACGAACTTTTAAATAAATATGAAAAAGTAAAAAAGATTGGCCAAATATGTGGAACAAATCCACTGATAAGAACTAAAACAAAATATAGTTACTTTTACTCTATCTATGGTGGCATTTGGGGATGGGCCACCTGGAGAGATAGATGGAAGAATTATGATCCTGAAATGAAAAAATGGCCTATCATAAAAAAAATAAATAAACTTAATAAATTAATTACTAATAAATTTGATCTTATAATTAGAAAAATTCAATTTGAAAAAACTTATAATAATAAAATTGATACCTGGGATTATCAGTGGACATTCTGCAAATTAATAAATAATTATTACTCTATTATTCCAAAATGTAATTTAATAAAAAATGTAGGCTTTACGACTATGGCAACTAATACTATTAGCAGAAGTAGTTTTGCAAATTTAAATTTATTAAAGATGAACTTTCCCCTAAAACATAATGAAAAAATAATTAATAACCAGAACTATATTGATAAAGTAGTTTATAAAAGAATAAAAGATTATATATCTAATAAAATATCTAGATTATGGGCAAGATAATTAAAAAAATATTTACTGGTGAATTTAAAGGTGACTCTTTTGAAATTGAGTTAAACAAGAATCCAAGCCAATTTTCTGATAAATCTATCCATGTATCTTTTGGATCTATTCGTTTGGAGCTGAGTCCTCAAGAATTTATGGAGTTAGGCTCTTCTATTTTGGTTGCCGAAAAAAATTTAAAAATCTTAAAAAAAATTGACTAACTATAATTATTTACGTCAAATTATTTCCGAATTTAATAGTAATAATTTTGATTTTATAATCTTGAGGAAAAGTGAGTGTATTATTAAAAACGAAATAAATGATAATGATGATATAGATATATTACTAAATTTAAGAAATAGATTAAATTTGAAGAATTTTTTAAAAAAAAAAAAATTCATTCATTATCAGGATAGTGTAATGAAATTTATCTACTTATATGGCTCTATTCCACATGATCATTATTTTGACAAAAAAAATAAAATACATTTTGATGTAGGTTATGATATTGCATACAAAAGTCCAAACCAAAGAGAAATCATACCTATTGATGATGATCATGTTTTCGACTATTGGCGTCAAAAAATTAGATTTGATATAAATAATAACTGTTACATAAATTTTTTAAATAAAGAACATTTACTAGAACATATTTTGTGTCATTGTATCTTTGATAAAAAGAATATTAATAATTATTATCATTCACAAATTATTAATCTTTATAAACAAGTGAACAAAATGATATTAATTAATAACTTAAAGCGCATTTTTTTTTTATTTTCAAAAAAATTAATAGAACTTTTAGATAAAGAAGAATTAGAAAATATATATGAGAAATATATTTCTTTTAGTGAATATTA